>Ga0181525_10001018_pt1 | contig 24266 bp, 22 predicted proteins | sample PEATcosm2014_Bin_48_FD_121100 | JGI IMG/M metagenome (GOLD analysis project Ga0181525, IMG submission 121100) | Peatland microbial communities from MTU Mesocosm Facility, Houghton, MI, USA - PEATcosm2014_Bin06_10_metaG | ecosystem: Environmental > Terrestrial > Soil > Wetlands > Peat | place... | reverse complement strand
TGATCTGGCGCGCTTGCAGCAGCTCGGCGGCCTCGCGGGCGATGTCCCAGTTGATATCGGCGACGACGACGTTCATGCCGGCACGACCGAAAGCCTGCGCCATGCCGAACCCGATGCCGCTCGCGCCGCCGGTGATGAAGGCGGTCTTGCCTTTGAAGTCTTTCATGCCGCGCGCTCGTGCTTCAGGGTTTCCTCGCCGAGCGCGTCAAAGCGCACGATGAGTTCCGCACCGCCGGGCCGCGAGCCCAACGCCGTGGTCAACTCTTTCCGCGTCTGCGCACGGTCGAATTCGACATTGGTCACGGAATGCCATTGGACCATGCCGCGCCAGACGGGATCGATCATGTCCGCACCCTTGATGCGTCCGCCGTCGACGGTTTTGAACGTGAAGCTGCGCAGCTCGGAAACGACAGCCGTCAGATAGCCCACATGCGGGGCCTCATCCTGGCGGATGCGGTCCACGAGATCGGCCGCATGTTCGGCGGTTGCGCGCCGGTCGCGGAAATTGTCGGGATCGCGCATCACGTTCGTGCAGAAGCTGAAGAAATTCTCGGCCCGCACTTCGATCATGAGCACATTCATCAGGAGGAGAATCCAGTTTTCATGCTCGGGCGGAATTTGCGGCATGAGTCGCCCCAGTTCCGGTCGCGACAGGCTCTGGGGGACTTCTGCGAGCGGATAGGCATTCTTCCCGAACAGCATGTCGCGCACGGCGAACCACATCGCATCGTGTCCGCCTTCGCCAGACGCGTCGTTGCCGCCTTCATCGAGACCGTGCGCCGCAAGCAGGCCCTTGTTCAGATGTCCCGTTGCGGTCTCGGATATGTCGTCGACAATGATCGACTGGAAATCGGGCGCCTCTGCGGTCGCCAATCTTTTTCCGCGTGCTTCCACGACACCGGTGACCGTCAGCGAATCCCACAATGTCTGCCCGAGGCCCTGTTCGAGCAGCAGCTTCTGCTGCGCGACGGTCGGAAAATGGCCTTTGACCATCAATTGCTGCGAGGAATCGATCACCTCGTGACCGCGCGCGGTTAAAGCTTCGGACCAGGCGCGGATCGCCGGCCAACGGTTGAACGTGCGCGGAGAAATGTAACGGCCCTCGGCATCGAAACCACCGTGAAGTTTGTAGCCCGCCTCGATATGCGGCTTGGCATAGGGATGGTCCGCGAGAATCTCTTCGCGCGAATAGCTGAGCTTGGGCATGCAGGTCCTCCGGCTGCGCTTTCTCGACTGAAGCGCTGCACTGATAATTTGTCAGTCTTGGGAGGAAGTCAATCCTGTTCCTTTTGTCATGGCCGGGCTCGATCCGCCTGCGCTAAAGCTTCGGCGGACAAGAATAGGAAACTGATCCGCCGTAGCCTTGGCGAAGGCGGACCCGGCCACCCATCTGACAAAGACAGTGAGTCATTCGCGCGCGGACGCGCGCGCGATGGGTGGCTGCCTCAAGGGCAGCTATGACAAACGCGTATTATGCTTTAAGCGCGCGGACGAGAAACTGCGTCAGATTCCGCACGACGTCGTGGCGGTTGCGTTCGGTGCGCGCAGCTTCGCTGGTCGCCTGATGGATGGCACCGACGATCGCCTGGCCGATGATGTCGGAATCGTAGAACGGCGCGATGTGCCCCGTGCTCGCCGCCTTCATCAGCGTCGCGCCCCAGTCGTAACCCCATTGCTGCACGAGCGGCACGGCCTGCGCACCTTCCGCGTCGATGATCGCTTCGTCGGTCAAAGCCGCGTTCAGGACGCCGGGATGGGTATGCGTGTATTCGAAGATCGCGTGGAGCGTGTTGCCGATCAGCTCTTCGAGCGTCATGCGATCATTGACGCGCGCGCGCACATGCGCATCGAGTTCTTCGCGCGCTTCTTCGACGAAGGAGAGGAAGCAGGCGCGCTTGTCGGGGAAGTGCAGATAGAATGTGCCGTGGCCGAGACCCGCTTCGCGCGCAATATCCTGCGGGCGCGTGGCATGATAGCCGCGTTCCACGAACAGCTTCCGCGCCGCCTTCTTGATCTTGGCGAGGCTTTCGGGTTTGCGCCGCGGCGTGCGGGCTTCGACGGATTTTGCGGGAGGATCGGTACGCGCGCTCATGGCAGAACTTTCCACCGCCGCGGCCGGATAAGTCAAATGGCGTGGTTAAGCATCTTCGGGTTTGGCCAGCTTCTGGGCCCAGATGATGCCGATGAAGATACCTTTGGCGGACGGCAGCAGAGCGAGCGACATGACGACCGCCACCGCGCTGAACAGCACCACGCTGAACCCGGTCGACCAGTTCGTACTCGCCACGGCGACCAGCGCCAGCGCCACGACGACGTGACCGACGATCAGCAGGGTGAGCCAGGTCGGGCCGTCATCGGCGCGGATGTAGCCGAGCTTCTCGCCGCAATGCGCACAGACATCGACCTGTTTGAGATAGCTCCGGAAGAGATGGCCCTCGCCGCAATTGGGGCAGCGATAGAGCGCGCCGCGTCGCGCTGCGAGCGGCACATCGCGTGCCGTAGCCAAAACCGGGTTGTCCATGAAGAACTCCTCCACCAGCGCGCCGGTCTACCGCCGGATGCTGCCGGACACACATATGGTGTGACCGCGCACCCGCCGCCAGCGGCTGCGACATGGCGCCCTTGTTAAGACTATGCCGCGGTCTTTTCTCTGATCGCGCGCCACACGCGTTCCGGCGTCGCCGGCATGTCGATGTGGACGACGCCGATGGCATCGCACACTGCGCTCATGATCGACGGCAATGCGCCGACTGTCCCCGCTTCGCCGCAGCCTTTCGCGCCCATGGGGTTCGTCTTGCAGGGAATCTCTTCATAGGCGAAATCGATGTCCGGCAAATCGTCGGCACGCGGCATGGCGTAATCGCTGAAGCTCGCAGTGAGCAATTGCCCCGTCGCGGGATCATAAACGCAGTTCTCGAGCAACGCCTGGCCGATGCCCTGCACGACGCCGCCATGCACCTGACCCGCCACCAACATCGGATTGATCACGCGCCCGAAATCGTCGAGCACTTTGTAGGAGACGACATCGACGACGCCCGTCTCGGGATCGACCTCCACTTCGCAGACGTGACAGCCGTTCGGGAAGGTCGATGCGGTGCCCTGATAGACAGCGTCACTGTCGAGACCGTTCTCGAAGTCCGGCAATTTTTCCCGACGCAGCGTGACGGCGAGTTCGCCCACCGTCAGCGAGCGATCGGTATCGGCGACGCGAAAGCGGCCGGTGCTTTCGACGATTTCGAAGCTTACTTCCTTGCCGCCGGCCTGAAGCACTTGCCCCGCGGCCGTCTTGCCTTTGCGGATCACTTCATCGGACGCGATGTTGATGGCGCCGCCCGACATGTTGAGCGAGCGCGAGCCGCCCGTGCCGCCGCCATTCACCCATTCGGTATCACCCTGCTTCACGGTAATCGATTCGAACGGCACGCCGAGGCGCTCGGCGATCAGCTGCGCGAACGCAGTCTCGTGGCCCTGCCCGTTCGACTGCGTGCCGACATAGACATCGACGCCGCCATTGTCGGTGAATTTCACGGACGCGGGCTCGCTGCCGACGGCCGCGGTGATCTCGACGTAATAGGCGATGCCGAGGCCGCGTTTCAGCCCGCGCGCTTCGGACGCTTTCCGCCGCGCGGCAAAGCCCGCCGCATCGGCGCGCTTCAGGCTCTCTTCCAGCATGAACGGATAGTCGCCGGAATCGAACGGAATGCCGAACCAGTTCTTGTAAGGCAGCTCTTCCGGCGACGGGAGATTCCGCTTCCGGATCTCGACGCGATCGATGCCCGTCTGCGCGGCCGCGGCATCCATCAGCCGTTCCATGAGATACGCCGCTTCGGGACGTCCCGCGCCGCGATAGGCGTCGACGGGCGCGCTGTTGGAAAAGTAGCATTTGATGTTCGCGAACATCAGCGGCACGCGATAGACGCCGCCGAAAATGCGCCCGCCCGCGAGCGTCGGAATGAACGGTGCGAATTGCGAGAGATAACCGCCCATATTGGCGGTGCCGGTGATGCGCATGGCGAGGATGCGGCCATCCTTGTCGAGCGCAAGCTCGCCGTTCATCGTCATGTCGCGGCCGTGATCGTCGGACAGGAACGCTTCCGTGCGATCGGACGACCAGCGGACCGGACGGCCCGTCAGCTTCGCGGCGACAAGCACCAGAACCTGTTCGGGATAGAAGAAACCCTTCATGCCGAAACCGCCGCCGACATCCTTGGTGATGACGCGAAGCTTCGACTTGTCGATGCCGAGCACGGCTTGCGCAATGCGGTCGCGCAAACCGCCCGCGCCCTGCGAGCCGGTGTAGAGCGTGTAGCTCTCGGTAGCCGCGTCGTAGAGGCCGATGCCGTTTCGCGTTTCCATCGAATTGACGACGATGCGGTTCTGCACCGTGTCGAGCGAGACGTGATGCGCGGCCGCGGCGAACACCGCTTCGGTCTCGTCTTCTTTTCCCGCCGCCCAGTCGACGACCACGTTGTCGGGCGCGGTGTCCCAGATTTGCGGACCGGCCGGCGCGGCTTCGAGCGTACCCGCCGCATCCAGCGGCTCGTAATCGACGGCTACGAGTTCGGCCGCATCGCGCGCCTGCGCGTAGGTCTCGGCGATCACCATGACGATGGCTTCGCCGATGAAGGTGATGCGCTTGCCGCTCAGCTGCGGTTTGGCCGACATGCGCACGGGTGAGCCGTCGCGGCCCTGCATCGGCGCGAGGCACGGCATCGGACCGGCGCCGGCCTTCTCGACGTCGTCCTGCGTGAGGACCGCGATCACGCCGGGCGCGGCTTTGGCGGCCGCGATATCGACGCTTCGGATCCGCGCGTGGCCGTGCGGGCTCCGGTGAAACGCCGCATGCGCCTCGTTGGGGAAACGCAGATCGTCCGTGTACTGCCCTTGTCCGGTGACAAAGCGGATGTCTTCCGTTCTGCGAACGGATTGTCCAACGCCGAATTTCATCATCTATCCCATTTAATTTCCTCCCCCGCTTGCGGGGAAGGTGTCGAGCCCCCCGGTCCGCGCAGAGCGCGGCCGGAGGATAAACTTCGCGAGACGGAGGGGGCCCCCTCCCCGGCCTGCGGCCGGACCTCCCCCGCTGTGCGGGGGAGGAAACTCAATGTTTGTAACTTGGATCCGCCCGGTCGAGCTTGCGCAGAAGCGCGGGCCACGCCAGCGCGCCCAGCAATCCTTCGAACGCCATGCCGCCCTGGTCCGCCGTCTTTTCGGGAACGCCCTGGTTCGGCCAGTTGAGCTTCACGCCGCCCGCAAGCGCGCGCACCTGCATCGAGCAGGACCGCTCGAGATAATACATCCGCAGGAATGCATCGGCGCAGCTTCGCCCGATGGTCAGCGTGCCGTGATTGCGCAGTAGCATGAGATGCTTGTCGCCCACGTCCTTGACGAGCCTCTCGCGTTCATCGAGATCGAGCGCGACACCTTCATAGTCGTGATAGGCGAGGTCGCGCTGGATCAGCATGGCGTGCTGGTCGAGCGGCAGGAGACCGTCGGCCTGCGCCGAAACCGCCACGCCGTCCGTGGTGTGAAGATGGATGATGCAATGCGCGTCGTCACGATTCATGTGGAGCGCGCTGTGGATGGTGAAGCCTGCCGGGTTCACCGAATAGGGCGATTCCTCGACCTTGTTTCCGTCGAGATCGATCTTCACAAGGCTCGACGCGGTGATCTCTTCAAAGAGAAGGCCGTAGGGATTGATCAGGAAGTGATGGTCCGGGCCGGGCACGCGCGCCGAGATATGCGTGAAGATCATGTCGTCCCAGCCGTGCTGCGCGACCAGGCGATAGGTGGCGGCGAGATCGACCCGCAGCTTCCATTCGTCCGCACTGACCTTGCCTTCGAGCGAGTTGATCGCGTGGACGCCGGGATTTTTCGACGCCATTATTTCCATCAATTCTTCCGTCGCGGCCATGGGGCGACCCTCGATTTGTTCTGCTTCAAGAGTGCGGCGCGGGAGCGGCGTCTGTCAAACGGAAGTCCGTACCCGCGACACGGCCTTTTTCCAGCCTTCGTAAGCAAGGTCCCGCGCCAGCGCCGGCATCGCGGGGTCGAAGCGCCGGTCGAGCGACCAGGCCCGCGCGATGTCTTCGAAATTCGCGAAGACGCCCGCCGCCAGCCCCGCCAGATAGGCCGCACCCAGCGCGGTCGTTTCCGTAACGCGCGGACGCTCGACGGCGAGCCCCGTCAGGTCGGCGAGGCGTTGGCAGAACCAGTCGTTCCTGACCATGCCGCCGTCGACCTTGAGCGATGACGGCTTGCCGAGTCCGGCCGCGCGCATGTCGGCCGCCATTGCTTCGAGAAGATCGCGTGTCTGAAAACAGACCGCGTCCAAAGCGGCCTGCGCGATTTCCGCAACCCCCATGTCGCGCGTGAGGCCCATGATCGCACCGCGCGCATCGGGATCCCAATAAGGTGCGCCCAATCCGGTGAAAGCCGGCACGAAATAGAGTCCTTCTGCGGTTTTCGCCGTGCGCGCGAGCGCTTCGATCTCGCCCGCCTCGCGAATGAGGCCGAGCGCATCGCGCATCCACTGGACGACCGCGCCCGCAACGAAGATGCTGCCTTCGATCGCGTAGGCGGTCTTGCCATGGGCGCGATAGGCGGCCGTGCCGAGAAGGCGGTTGTTGGATACGGGCACGCCGGCGCCCGTGTTCACCAGCGCGAAACATCCCGTTCCGTAAGTCGATTTGACATCGCCTGGCTTGAAGCACGCTTGCCCGAACGCGGCGGCCTGCTGGTCGCCGGCCACGCCCATGATCGGCACGGGTGCGCCGAGCAATTCGGCCTCGGTCTCACCGAAATCGCCCGCGCTGTCGCGAACCTCGGGCAAAATGGCGCGCGGCACATCGAACAGCTTGAGCAGCGTATCGTCCCAGGCCAGCTGCTGAAGGTTGAGCAGAAGCGTGCGCGACGCGTTGGTGACATCGGTCGCATGCACGCGGCCGCCGGTGAGCCGGAAGATCAGCCAGCTGTCGATGGTGCCGAACGCGAGTTCGCCACGGCTCGCACGCTCGCGCGCACCCGGAATGTGATCGAGCAGCCATTGCAGCTTCGTCGCGGAGAAATAGGGATCGAGCAGAAGTCCCGTCCGCCGCGCGATCTCGGGCTCGCGTCCTTCGGCCTTGAGTTCGCGGCAGCGATCCGCCGTGCGGCGATCCTGCCAGACGATGGCGTTGTGAAGCGGCGCTTTGGTGCGGCGGTCCCACAGCACGGTCGTCTCACGCTGGTTGGTGATGCCGATCGCGGCGATATCCTCTGGCGCCACACCTTTGGCGGCGACGCGGCAGCAGGTGCGCACGGCCTGCCAGATCTCTTCCGCATCGTGTTCGACCCAACCATTGTCCGGGTAGATCTGGCGGAGCTCGATCGCGTGCGAGGCCACCACCCCACCCTTCCCGTCGAACAGAATGGCCCGCGTCGACGTCGTGCCCTGGTCGATGGCGAGGATGAAAGGGGGATCGGAAGCCATGGAAAGATGCCGGCTGGGTGTGGATGCGTCAGCCTAGCACGCCGTCCGGGATTGGCTACCGGCTCGCGGCCAGCATGGTCGCGATCTGCCCGCTCAGCTTCACAAAACCCTCGTCGCCGAGTGCGAGTGCGCCTTCGAAGGGATAGTCGAGCATCTGGACGAGGACGAGCACCAACGCGATGGCGATGGCGAAGGTGCTTCCAAAAAGGATCGTTGCCGGCAACTCCGTCCCAGACAGCACCACGAACGCTACGAGGATGAGCGCGATCGTGATCAGCACGCCCCACATCGCGTCCGGCATGCCCAGTCTCAACTGAAAAGTGCGCACTTCGCGCGCGGCATGCGCCTGTGTCAGTAGCGCGATGATCTCCGAACGGTTGGCGAGATCGCTTGGGTCGCTCACATGAAGCCGCGCCGCAGTGTCGAGCGCGGCACGCATGTCCTGGGCGGCGTCCATACTGCGACGCTCCTTCGCCATCATCGGCCATTCCGTGCGTACGACGTTCTGTACATAGACAAGGAGGTTCTGATTGATCGGACGGCCTTCGCGGTTCGGCATCGCGTTCGCCAACATCGCCGCGCCGTGGAGCGCACCGCATTCGGTGCCGATCGCCTGTTTCGCCGTGTTGTATTCGCTCCAGACTTCGCTGAACACGAAGGCCAGGATCACCGAAAACATGACGCCGATCACCTGAAAGACGGCGTTGCCCACCTCGTGATGGCGCCGGCGCGCCTCGACGCCGATGCACCGGTCGACGAAGAGGCTCGCTGCGGTCACGGACAGCGCGCAGACGACCACGATCAGCAGGGCCAGAGGGTAATCCATGGCGGCGCGGGGCACGCTAGCAGGTCAGCGGGTGCCGCCGAATAAGCCAAAAGGGCAATGGCGGAATCGGAACCCGGCAGCGGATTGCGGGCCGATACAGCCTTAACACGCTGTTAACGCTAGCTGGCTAGGCTTCTATCGAAGCCACGCGGGGCGCGTATGGCTGCCCGAAGAAGTTGGGGGACGACGTGGGGTTGGCGGCGGAGGATCTTGGCGACGTGAGCCGGTTGGCGGCGCTCGCTGCAGGTTCGCCAAAATCCAATCACAGCGAGATCTATGTCGCTGTGGCGCGCCTGTTCGCGGCGCAGGCCGAGCAGCTCTCGGAGCGGGAACGCGCCCTCATGCGCGATATCCTGAAACGCCTCACCCACGACGTAGAGATGGCCATCCGGATCTCGCTCGCCGAACGGCTGGCGGACGACCCGGAAGCGCCGCTCGACCTCATCCTTCTTCTCGCCGACGACGCCATCGAGGTCGCCCGGCCGATCATCCTGCGCAGTCAAAAGCTCACGGACCGGGAGCTCCTCGAATTTCTCAGGGAGGCCGACGAAGCGCGCCAGACGGCGTGCGCCGAACGCCCCCATATCGGCGAACCGGTCACGGACAAGCTGTCCGCAAGCGAAGCCGAAACCGTTTTGGTCGCGCTCGTTCGCAACGCGACCGCGCGCATTGCCGCCGCGACCTTCGAGACGCTGGTCGAAAAATCCCGGCGCATCGCAGCCCTCCAGGAACCGTTGGCCCGCCGCGAAGACTTGCCGACGCCGCTTGCGGCGCGCATGTGCGACTGGGCGTCGGATGCGCTCAAGGCCTATATCGTGCGCAACCGAAAGGTCGATCCATCGTCGATCGCGGGCGCCGTCGATAAGGCGACCCGCACCGTTGCATCGTCCGCCCGGCCGGACGCCACGGACGGCAGTCGCAAGCTGGTGGAAAAACTCGCCATCGCGGGCCAGCTGAAACCCGGATTCCTCGTACGGGTTCTCCAGCAAGGACAGACTGACCTCTTCGAGATCGCATTCGCCAAGCTCCTCGAAATGGAGCCCACCGCGTTCCGCGATGTCTTCTATCGCCGGGGGCCGCGTCCGGTGGCGCTCGCCTGTCGCTCGGTCGGCATCGACCGCTGCGTGTTTCCGACGATCTACAGCGTGTCCCGCAAGGCCCGCAGCATCAGCCCGTCGCTTTCGCCCGACGAACAGAGCGAAGTCAGCGCCGTCTTCGGCTCGCTGACCCGCAAAGAAGCCACAGAAATCCTCAAGCGATTCCCGTAGGCACCGGACGGCCGGCGTCCGCCTTCTGCGGCCCGGCCATGACAAAACGGCCTTCAACCCCTAATTTAGCCGGATGATCGACCCGTTCGGACGGCACATTCACTATCTGCGAGTCTCGGTGACCGACCGCTGCGACTTCCGCTGCGTCTATTGCATGTCCGAGCATATGAGTTTCCTGCCGAAGCGGGAGCTTCTGTCTCTCGAGGAAATCGATCGCCTCTGCGCGGCCTTCATCCGCAAGGGCGTGAAGCGCATCCGCATCACGGGGGGCGAGCCGCTCGTGCGCCGCAACGTGATGTCGTTGATCGAAGGCCTGGGCGCACGGATCGGTGCCGGCGGCCTCGACGAGCTCACGCTGACGACGAACGGCAGCCAGCTGTCGCGCTTTGCCGAACCTCTGGCCCGCGCCGGTGTGCGCCGGATCAATGTCTCGCTGGACACCCGCGATCCCGAGCGCTTCCGGAAGATCACACGCTGGGGCGATTTGGACCAGGTGCTGGGCGGCATCGACGCGGCACGCGATGCGGGCCTCGCCGTCAAGATCAACACGGTGGCGTTGCGCGGCGTCAATGACGACGAAATTCCGGCGATGATGGAATGGGCGCACGGGCGCGGCATGGACCTGACGCTCATCGAAACCATGCCGATGGGCGACGTGGAAGACGATCGCGTCGAGCATTACATGCCCCTGTCGCTCGTGCGTGCGCGTCTCGCCGAGCATTATTCGTTGCACGAGATCGACTATCGCACCGGCGGACCGGCACGCTATGTGTCCGTGGAAGAAACGGGCGGGCGTCTCGGTTTCATCACACCGCTCACGCACAATTTCTGCGAGAGCTGCAACCGCGTCCGGCTGACCTGCACGGGGATGCTTTACATGTGCCTCGGCCAGAACGACGACGCCGATCTGCGTGCGCCACTGCGTGCATCCGAAGACGATGCGACGCTCGAGGCTGCGATCGACGAAGCCATCGCGCGCAAACCCAAAGGCCACGACTTCATCATCGACCGGCGACACAGCGCGCCCGCGCTTGCCAGACACATGTCGGTGACCGGTGGCTGACAGACGACAACCGGCTCTCCACTTCGTAGCCGCAGCAGCCCCAGAGGCACAGGCGGCGCTCGCCTCGCTGCGCGCGCGGTTTCGCGATCACGGTCCGGATGCGGAAATCATCGTCGCGCTCGGCGGCGATGGTTTCATGCTGCAGACGCTGCACGAATTCCTCGGCGAGGACAAACCGATCTATGGAATGAATCGGGGGTCCGTCGGCTTCCTGATGAACGACTACAGCGAGGACAATCTGCTCGAAAGGCTCGCTGCCGCCGAAGCGACACGAGTCCATCCCTTGCGCATGAAGACTATCGGCCGCAACGGCAAAGCTACGGAAGCCCTCGCCTTCAACGAGGTCTACCTCTTTCGCGAGACGCGCCAGGCGGCGAAGTTGCGGGTCATTGTCGACGAGCGCGCGCGGATCTCCGAACTCATTTGCGACGGCATTCTGGTTTCAACGCCAACAGGCAGCACAGCCTACAATCTTTCGGCGCATGGCCCCATCCTGCCGATCGATGCGGCACTTCTCGCGATCACGCCGATCAGCGCGTTCCGGCCGCGACGCTGGCGCGGTGCGATCCTGTCCCATCTCGCGCGCACGCGCTTCGAGATTCTCGAACCCGAGAAACGTCCCGTGAGCGCGGTCGCCGATCATTTCGAGGTGCGCGAGGTGGCAAGCGTCGATGTCGCCGAAGACCGTTCCATCTCGATGACGATGCTGTTCGACGAAGGCCATAGCCTTAACGAACGCATTCTGGCGGAACAGTTCATCGACTAACGAAGGTTTACGCGTCGTTAAGCTCGCCCGCCCTATAGTCGCGGCAAGGCGCGGCTCAGCCGTGGCGGGTGGCGATGAGCGCTTACAGGTTCGACCGCATCAAACTCCTTGTCGTCGACGACAACCTGCACATGCGCAGGATGCTGTCGACGATCGTGCAGGCGTTCGGCGTCACGACCATCCACGAAGCACCGAACGGCGTGCAGGCCTGGGACAAGCTGCGCAACCACAATCCCGACATCGTCTTTCTCGACTGGATGATGCCGGGGATGACGGGACTGGAGTTCACGCGGATGGTGCGCACCTCGCCCGACTCTCCCAATCCCTATGTCGCAATCGTGATGGTCACCGGCTACACGCAGATCGAGCATGTGCACCAGGCGCGCGACGCGGGCGTCACCGAGTTTCTCGCCAAGCCGATCTCGGCGAACACCGTGCTCGCACGCATGACGGCGGTTATCGAAAATCCACGCGCCTTCGTGCGCACGCCGGACTATTTCGGGCCGTGCCGGCGGCGGCGGATCGACAGGAATTATGATGGACCCGAGCGTCGCGGTTCGGGCATGCCGGCCGATCAGGCCAAGGACAGTACCTACGCAGAAAGCAGGGGAACGCAATGAGCAAGCAACCCATAGAGATATTCACGCCCCCGAACACGCTGAAGGCCAAGGTCGGAGGTTCGGGGACTGCGCTCGATATGTCCGCGGTCAAACGTGCCGAAGAGGCACTGCAGACGCTCAAGACCGAGTTCGGGGACTGGATCGCGGCGGACGTGCAAATTCTCGTCGCTGCGCGCGACGCGTTCATGCAGGACCCCGGCGCCGAGCGCCAGGGCGACCTTTACCGCGCCAGCCACGATTTGCGCGGCCAGGCGCGGACCTTCGAATTCCCGCTCGTCGAGCGCGTCGCAGCGTCTTTGTGCCGGCTTCTGGACGCGCCCGGCGCGGCAAAAGCCACGACGCTCGTCGACGCCCATGTCGGAGCCATCCGGGTGATCGTTCGCGACAACATCAAAGACCGCTCCAACGCCATGGCATCGACGCTCGCCAAGGAGCTTGAAACACGCGTTAGTGAATTCCTTACCGCCGCCTGACCGCGATCGAAATCTCTTGGTTTAACATTGCGTTATCCTTCCTTCCTCTAGTGTTGCAGGAGGGGCTGCGCGGACCGATTGGACCGTCCGCTCCGCTATCCAGAGGAAGCAGATGGCCGCGGTGACTTCTTCCGTCCGAGAGCCTCGCGTCCCGATTCGGCTCCTCGCTGAACTCGGCATGATCGCCGCCATCATTTTTGTGTCGTCTTACGCGGGCATCGCCATGATCGACGCCGAGAACGGCGTCGCACCGATCTGGATCGCCAATGCGTTCCTCATCTATTTTATCCTCACCCGCCCGCGCGCGCAGACTTGGTACATCCTCAGCACCGGCATCGGGGCGCGCTTCCTGGCCGGCCTCGCGATCGGCAGCACCCTCACCAGCGCTTTCGTCTTTTCGATGTGCAACGTGGTCGAAATCCTGATCGTCGCGCTGCCGCTTCGGGCCATCAACGCGCATCACGATTTCAGCCGGCCGAAATCGCTGATCGCATTCTACCTCCTAGCAGCAGGACCCGCGCCCATCGCGGCCGGCCTTCCCGCCGCCGCCTATGTGCATTTCACGCGCGGCATGGACTTCATCCCGACCCTCGTGAACTGGTACGCGGCCGACGGGTTGGGGCTGATCGTGATCGTGCCGATCCTGTTCACCGTCCGCATGGAAGCGTTCCTGCGGATGTTCCGGCCGGATCAGATCGCGAAGACCTTCCTGTTCATCAGCACCGTTATCCTGGCCATGGTGATCAACCGCGTCGCCCACGGGTACCCGCTGGCGTTCCTGTTCTTCCCGGCCGTTTTGTTCCTGACTTTCCAGAGGAGTTTCGAGGGCGGAGCCATCGGAACAGTGCTGGTCTCTGCCTATCTGATATCGCCGATCTTCTTTGGCGCGCCGCTCGGCGGCCTCAAAGGCCACACGCTGCGCGACCAGATCCTGATCGTCGAGATTTTCATCGCGGTGATCGGCTTCTCCGTCGTGCTGGTCGGCGCCGCGCTCAACGAAAGACGCCGGCTCGAGGAAAGCCTGTCGGCTGCAACCGAGCGGGCAGAAAGCGCGCGCGAAGAGGCGATCGTCGCGAAGGACGCGGCCGAGAAGGCCAACCGCATGAAGTCGATGTTCCTTGCGACCATGAGCCACGAGCTGCGTACGCCGCTGAACGCGGTGATCGGTTTCTCGCAGCTCATGGAAGATGAAACCTTCGGGCCGCTCGGCTCGCCGCGCTACCACGAATATACCGGCCTCGTGCAGAAGGCGGGGCGGCACCTTCTCGATCTCATCAACGACATCCTCGATATGTCGAAAATCGAAGCGGGAAAGTTCGAGCTCAACCGCGAACAGATCGATGTCCGCCAGATCATCACCGAATGCACTTCGCTCATGCGCGAGCGCGCGAAGCGGGGCGGCATCACGCTCCGGGAAGAAGTTCCGGCCGAACCGTTGCTGGTCGATGCGGATCCGCGCGCCGTCAAGCAGATCCTGCTCAACCTCCTTTCGAACGCCGTCAAATTCACGCCCGAGGGCGGACGCGTGACGACGCGTGTCGTCTCGTCCGGGCATCGCATCGCCTTGTCCGTGGAAGATACGGGCGTCGGCATTCCCGCCGACCAGCTCTACCGGCTGGGCAACCCTTTCGTGCAATTGCGCAACAATGCGGGCTCGACGCACGAAGGAACCGGTCTCGGTCTGGCACTTGTCCGCTCGCTGGCCGAGATGCACGGCGGACAGCTTCGCATCGACAGCGTCGAAGGCCACGGGACGACCGTCACTGTCGAGCTTCCGGTCGAATGCAAGGCGAGCCTCGCGGCCTGACGCTCAGACGCCGTCGCGCATCGACGTCCAGGTCTGCTCGTAACCCGCATCGTCGCGGATCCGCAAAATTTTTCCGTCGTCGCCGTCCTCTACCCACGGCTCGACCGTCAGGGGTGGCGCGGCACGCGCGGCCTTCAACGCCGCGTCGACCGATTTCGACTGCGCCAGCTTCATCAGATTGAGCTTCGTCGGAAATATGATGTTCCAGCGCTTGCGGTCGGCGATCGCTTCGTCAGGCCCGATCCACACGGAGTCGACGGACTCCCGCCCATCGTGATGGCCACTGTGACCGTGCGGCGCGAGCGCGATAAAGAAATGCGTGTCGAACCGCTTCGGCATCATGGCGGGCGTGATCCAGTGCGCGAAATGCACGAGATGGTCGCAGGCGAGCCGCAAATTCTCCTTCACGACGAGATCGCGCAGGCTCATTTCGCCCTTCTCCAGCGGTTGCCGGTGAGCATCGAGCCGCGCCAACCGGTTCTCGTCGACGAATTCGCCGGTCTTCCCGTCGCGCGCGAGCAGAATGCCCGCTTCCTCGAAGGCCTCGCGAATGGCCGCCGCGGCGAGCGCGCGCATTTCGGACGACCAGGCGGCGGCGCCATCCATATGTTCGCCGAGCTCGGGATCGAAATCGGTCTTCGTCGCCTTGCCGCCCGGAAACACCAATGCACCGGTCGCGAAATCGATCTGGTGATGGCGTTTCACCATAAAGACTTCGAGGCCCTTGATGCCGTCGCGAATGAGCAGGATCGTGGCAGCCGGGACGGGCGCCGCCATGGGCTTCGTCGAATTCTCGGACATGTTTCCTCGCTGTTTGACAGCAAGACTAACGAGTGTCCGGAACCCGCGCCAAGCGGCGAACCGCGATTATTCGATTTTTGTGCGCAGGGTTGCGATCTTGTGGTGCTCGGCCATCGTGCCCAAAAGATCCAGTATGTCGGGCGTTGCCGCGAAAGGCGCCTGCGGGATGGATGTCGGAGATAAAGCCGATGTGGCGGGCAAAAGTGTGTGCGCGCCAGGCTGCATCGCCGACCAAAGCTGAAGCGCCAGCGAATCCTCTGTCGATGGAACGGTTGAAACGGTCTTGGCCGTCACGGCCAGGGCTTGCGCGGCGGCTGTCGGGCTCGGGGCAGCCGGCTGCGGCTCGACCACGGACTGCGCCGCGGCCGGTTGCTTGAGCGCCCAATTGTAGACTTCGCCCACGGATTTCGTCGTGCCGTCGGGATGATAGAACACCGAATGGTTGGCGGCGGCGGCCTGCGGAAAGGCGGTCGCCGCGCACGCCTGCGGTTGCGAGCCATTCATGCGGATAAGGCGGCACGCCGCATCCGGTCCCAGGAAATGCGCCGCGTAAAGCTCGCCATTCGAGACGTTGCGTCCGAGCGCGGTTTCGAGCGACGAGCGCGTGACATTGGCGTATTCGCCGGCCATGAGTGCTGCGATATTCGGGTCGTTGCGCAGCGCCAGGATCGCATGGCGATCGCTGGAATTGTCCGCCTCGAAATGCCCGTCCGAGGACTGCACGATGGCGTTGGCGAAAGAGCCGAGGCCATGCTTTGCGCCGAACTGCTTGACGAGACCGAACCAGGTCTGCTCGACGAACTGGAACAGCCCGCTCGCGCTCGACGCAGCCGATTTCGCCTGCGGATGGAGATTGCTCTCGCGCATCGCCGTGCTCAGGAGATAGCTGAAATCCGAGCCGGTCGCAGCACTCGCCTGCTTCAATGCGGCGAGCACGTCGCTTTGCGTGGTCGAACCCGTGGCTTCTGCCAGCATGTCGTCGAAGCGCCCTTCTTGCGCCTCTCCCACCTTCGTCCAACCATGGTTAAAAAATTACAAACGGCCCCGAAGCAGGGTGAGGCGCTCTTCCAGCGCCGCCCGCGAATAAGGCTCCGCGGGGCTGTGGCCCCACACGGGTCCCGGCCACGCGGGATCGCCCGGGGCACGCGCCACGACGTGAATGTGGAGCTGCGGGACGATGTTGCCCAGCGCGCCTGTGTTGATCTTTGCAGCGCCCGTGAGCGTCTTCAGGCCCCTGCCCGCGCGCGCCAGTTCCTCGCCGAGGATGGTGAGATCGGCAGGCGCAAGATCGTGAAGCTCGACAAGGTCCGCGCGGCGCGGAACGAGAACGAGCCAGGCATAACGGGCATCGTTCATCACAAGGACCCGCGAGAGAGACCAGTCCGCGACGAAGATCGTGTCCGCCGCCAGACGCGGATGAAGCGTGAATTCGGTGTTGCCGGGCATGGCGATTGCTCTTCTTATTCGACTCTCGCGCCCGCTTGCGGCGAATAGAGGCGCGCGTGGCGACTATTGCATGGGGACAGCAATTGCACATCGGGATAATCGGCTGCGGGATCGCCGGCCAAGCGTGCGCTATTGCGCTGACGCGGCGCGGCCACGACGTGGCGCTTGTCGAGAGGTTCCCACAGGCGCGCCCGGTCGGCTCGGGTCTCCTTCTTCAGCCATCCGGTCAACAGGCTCTGGCGCGGTTGGGTTTGCTGGAGGCCGCACTCTCCTGGGGCCATCGCGTCGAGCGGCTGTTCGGCCAGACGGAACGCGGACGCATGGTGATGGATCTACGCTATGGCGATCTGGATGCCGGCGCATTCGGCCTCGGAATTCATCGCGCAGCCCTGTTCGATATCCTGCACAGCGCGCTGTCTCGGACGCCGGCTGTCATTCATCTCGATTTCGAGGTGGCGTCCTTGGACTCTACAGCGCGACCGTATCTGGTGGCAGCCGACGGGCGCCGGGAAGGCCCCTTCGATCTGGTCCTCGACTGCGCGGGCGCGCACGATACGTTGCGCGACGCATTTTCATCCCGCCTCTCAGCGCCGCTCTATCCCTGGGGCGCACTCTGGACGACTTGCCGCGATCGCACAGGCGCTTTCGCCGGGCAACTCCATCAGTTCTATCGCGGTCCCAGCACGATGGTGGGCATACTGCCTGTCGGACGCATGCCAGACGCGACGCGCGATGACGAACATGTCGCGTTTTTCTGGAGTCTGAAGCTCGCGGATTTCGAGAGATTGCGCGCGGAAGGCTTCGAGTCCTTCAAAACGCGCGTGAAGAAAGCATGGCCGGACGCGGCACCGGTTGTTGAAGAAATCGACGGCTTTGACGCCTTGTCGCTCGCGTCCTATCGCGACGTACGGTTATCGCCCTGGCACACCGGACGCATTCTCGCGATGGGCGACGCGGCGCACGGTACGAGCCCGCAACTTGGACAGGGTGCCAATCTCGCCCTGATCGACGCCATTGTGCTCGCGGATACGCTTGAGACGGCGACGGACATCGATGCGGCCATCGCGACATACTGCCGTCTCAGGCGCTCTCATGTGAGGTTTTATCAAATGGCGTCACGTCTTCTGACGCCGTTTTTCCAATCGGATTATCGTACTCTGGGGTTTGTCCGTGACCTGCTGCTCGGTCCGATGGGAAAGCTTCCCGCGATCGACCACGTCATGAGGACAACGTTGGCCGGCGTGCGCCGCTTTCCGTTCGGATTGTATCGGCCTCCCCCGCTGTCAGTGGGAGATGTGCATGCCGTTACGCAATCCGACCGAAACGACATAGGCCGCGTACCCAATGAGAAGTAGGAACCCTTGCACGCGCGTCACGCGCCATCCGAACATCATGAGGAGTGCAAGCGCGATGGCGCTCGCCGCCATCACCGGCGCGTCGAATTGCGCGAGCGTCGGCGCGACCGACAAGGGATGCATCACGGCCGCAATGCCCAGAACCAGAAGGATATTGAAGACGCTGGAAGCGACCAGCCGTCCCGACACCAGAGCGGGATGCCCGCGCACGGCGGAGGCGATCGTCGAAACCAGTTCCGGCAGAGACGTGCCAAGTGCAACGAGGGTCAGCGCGACCGCTGCTTGCGGCAGATGAAAATCGCGCGCGATCAAAAGCGCGAAATCAATCGCGAGGCGCGCGCCGAAGAACAGGCAGACGACGCCGACCGCCAGCAGAAACGTGCTGAGCGCGACGCTGTAGTCTCCATTCCCGTTCCGCCCTGCCGGCTCCGAAGCCAGGAGCTGCGCCGGGCGTCCCCAATCGGTGATCGAGACGAGCACGAGGTAGCCCACCCAGCCGACGAGCAGGAACGCGCCGAGAGGCCGCGCGATGAATCCGCCGAGACCCATGAAGACGAGTGCCGCGCTCGCTGCGATCAGAACGCCCTGGTCGCGAAAGACAACGCGCGGCGGCGCCGGCATCGGCCGCAACAACGCACCGATCCCGCAAATCAGAAGGATGTTGGCGATATTGCTGCCGACAATGTCGCCGAGCGCGATATCGGGCAGGCCGCGACTGGAAGCCTGGATCGCAACCGAAAGCTCCGGTGCGGACATCGCGAACGAGACGATCAGGAGGCTGATGAAGATGGGCGGAAGTCCGATCGCGCGGAACAGTCCCGTGCCGCCACGCAGAACCGCTTCGCTGCCAAGCAAGAGCAGCGCAAAGCCAATTCCCAGGAAGACATAGACCATGTGACGCAGAACTCCGGGACTTTCCCCGCCCCGCACCCATCTCGTTAACGAACCCCATATCCCGTCGCAAGTGCCTGTCAGACAAAGCGTTTGGGGTCGAAGGCGCGGATTTCCGGCGGCGACCGGTGTTCCAGGATGAGACTGTGCACGGCGTCCGCGATAGCCGGAGCAAAAAGGATGCCGTTGCGAAACTGCCCGCTGGCAACAAACAGCCCGGCAAGCGCCGTTTCACCGACCACCGGCAAATCGTCGGGCGAACCGGGCCTCAGCCCCGCCCAATGTTCGACGATATCCCAGTGCGCGAGCGCCGGCATGAGCGTGCGGGCGCGCGATGCGAGCCAATCGCGCGCGGTATCCGTCAGGGCCGTATCGAAGCCCTCGCGCGTGGACGTTGCGCCCACCAAGAGGCGATCGCCACGCGGGATGAGATAGATCTCGTTGCCCCAGACGAGCCGCGTCGGCAGCGCATGTCCATCGGTCGGCTTGAGCGCGATCATTTCGCCTTTGACGGGAACAATCGGCGGCAGCACCTCGGGCGGAACGCCTTTCAGCTCGCCACTCCATGCACCCGCCGCGATGACGAAGACATCACCCTCATAGAGCGCAAAAGGCGTGCGTGCGCCTTTGATGCGGCCGCCGGCGATTTCGAGGCCCACCACAGCCTCGTTCATCTGGAGGAGGCCTCCGGCGTTCACGAAAGCGACCGCGAGCGCGAGGCCCAAGGCGCGATTGTCGACTTGTGCATCATCGGGCGCGAACAGAGCGCCGGCGATATCCCGAGCCAATAGCGGCTCGAAGCTGCGGGCGTCCTCGGGCTGAAGGAGCGATGTCCCCTTCGGTGACCGTTCCGAGAGATGTTGCAGATCCTCTTTCGACGATGCCACGACCAGGCTGCCGTCGCGGCGATAGAAGACGGCGCGTCCGGAACTGCTTTCGATCCGGTGCGCGAAATCCGGCCACAGGGCTGCAGCTTGCGCCGCGAATTGCGCGTCAGGCTTCGTGTCGTCGAGATTCTCGGCGGCAGCGGCGATCATCCCGCCCGCGGCCCAGGTGGCACCGCCGCCCGGTCGCGCGCGCTCCAGCACCACGACCTCGCAGCCGGCCTGAGCCAATCGCCACCCGATCGACAGCCCGGCGACACCCGCGCCAATGACGACGACCTTCATCGCACTCAATCCGGAAACGCCGGCGACGGCTTAGGGGCTTCGAATTGCGCCGTCAAACCATATGACGGAGCCCTATGACAGGGGATGACGGTCCCCGGTTCCATTCCTATAGTCCCTCCTCGCGTTCGCGACATAAAACGACGCGGGAAAGGCCTCATTCGTGCGGGGGTGTTTCCGGGCGTAGCGGAAGAAGGGGCAACATGCGGATTTGGGCGGGGATCGCAATCGTCATGGCAATCGGATTCACAGCGACGACGACGTACGGACAATTGAGCAGAGGCGACCGCTATTCCGGCGCCCCTTGGGCGACACGTTCGCCGGTCATCGGACAGCACGGGATGGTGGCGACGGAACAGCCTCTCGCCTCTCTCGCCGCGATCGATATCCTGAAAAAAGGCGGCACCGCCGTCGACGCCGCCATTGCGGCCAATGCCTGCATCGGACTGATGCAACCGGTGCTCAACGGTATCGGCGGCGACCTGTTCGCGATCGTCTGGGACCCGAAGACGAAGAAGCTCTACGGCTATAACGGCTCGGGCCGCGCGGCCATGGGGCGCGATCTCGCGCGGATGAAGGCGGAAGTCGAAGCCGCTTACAAACGCGCGGGCCAAACGCCGAAAGCGCACATCCCCTCCGTCGGCACATTGTCGATCACCGTGCCGGGCGCGGTCGACGCCTGGTTTGCGCTGCACGGCAAGTTCGGCAAATTGCCGATTGCCGAAGATCTCGCGCCCGCCATCGGCTATGCGGGCCACGGCTTCCCGGTGACGCAACTCATCGCGCATTACTGGAAAGGAAACATGGCTGCGTTCGAGAGGAACAAGGCCCTGATCGAAGAACTCGACAATGCGCGCGCGACCTATGCACCCGGCGGCCACACGCCGGATGAAGGCGAGATTTTCCGCAATCCCGATCTCGCGCACACGCTGACGCTGATCGCGAAAGGCGGCCGCGACGCATTCTACAAGGGCGAGATTGCGCACACGATCGATGCCTATTTCAAGCGCATCGGCGGCGATCTGCGTTACGAGGATTTCGCGAGCCATCACGGCGACTGGGTGACGCCGCTCTCGGTCAATTATCGCGGCTACGACGTGCACGAGCTGCCGCCCAACGGACAAGGTGCTGCGGTGCTGCAGATGCTGCAGATCCTCAAAGGCTACGACCTGAAGAAGATGGGCGCGGGCTCCGCCGACACGCTGACGGCGATGCTGGAAGCCAAGCGCCTCGCCTATGAAGACCTCGCGAAATGGTATGCGGACCCGGCATTCGCGAAAGTGCCGATGAAAGGCCTGCTGTCGGATGCTTATGCCGACGAACGCCGCAAGCTGATCGACCTCACCCATGCCAATCCCGATTTCGGCCCCGGCGATCCGCGCCTGCATGACGGCGACACGATCTATCTGACCGCGGCCGACAAGGACGGGATGATGGTTTCGCTGATCCAGTCCAACTATCGCGGGATGGGCTCGGGAATCGTCGCCGATCATCTGGGCTTCATGTTCCAGGATCGCGGCGAGCTTTATTCGCTCGATCCGGGCGCAGCCAATGTCTATGCGCCCGGCAAGCGGCCGTTCCAGACGATCATTCCGGGCTTCGTCACGAAAGACGGCCAGCCCTATATGGCATTCGGACTGATGGGCGGCGACATGCAGCCGCAAGGCCATGTGCAGGTGCTGACCGACATCATCGATTTCGGCATGAACATCCAGGAAGCGGGCGACGCCGCGCGCTGGCGCCATTACGGCGGCTCCGAACCGACCGGCGAAGCGTCGACGGGAATCGGCACCGTCGAGATGGAATCGGGTTTCGACCCGAGCGTGAAAGCCGAACTCGAAAAGCGCGGCTACAAGCTCGCGCCGGGCAGCGGCAATTTCGGCGGCTATCAGGCGATCCTGTGGGACGCGAAGCACCACGTCTATTGGGGCGCGTCCGAAATGCGCAAGGACGGCGAAGCGCTGGGGTATTGAGGCTTTAAAAAAACTTGTCATGGCCGCCCCTGAGGCGGCCACCCATCTTGTTGCGCGCGTCCGCGCGCGTTGACTCGTTCAATTGATGGGTGGCCGAGTCAAGCCCGGCCATGACAATCTATATGTTTTCGCGCTCGGCGGCTTCGTCATTGAGACGCAGATTGATGAGCACGATGATCATGCCGGCGAAGCTCGTGAGCGTCGATGGCAGCCAGATGATCAGCCCGCCGTAATGCATGTCGCTGACGGCGGTGATGTCCCAGATGCGGCCGCAAATCCGGTAGACCGGATAGAAGTCCGTCGACGACAGCGACAGGATCGCGCCCAGGATCATCTGAAACGGCTCGACCGCGATGATGAGAAGCGCGCGCAAGCCGATGCCGATGCGCGCCGGCGGCTTGGGCCTAGGATCGAGGACCAGACACCAGAAGAAGATGCCGTCGATCGCCATGCTGGCGTTCATGAGATTGTAGAGCCGCTCGTCGAGCATGACGCGCGTGTGCAATTCCGGCACGAGCCAGAGATAGATGAGGCCGACGAACAGGACGGGCGCTACCGCCGGATGCTGGATGACGTCGACCAGACGCCGGACCGGCCACGAGTCCAGCACCGGATGCAGGAACTCCGGCATGCCCGCCCACAGAACCGGCCCCGACGCGCCCAGCGCGATCAGGAAGGCGCCCGAATGATGCAGCACGTAATGCTGCGCGCGATGGACGAAAAACATGTGCAGCGCGAAATAGTCGATCTTCGTCTGCAGCACGATATAGATGGATACGACACCCAGCACGAACGAGAGCGAACGCCAGAGCGCGGGACGCTCGGCGCGCGGCAGGCGGGCGAGCCCGCGGGCGAACCAGTAAAGCGCAAGCGCGGTCGCCAGATATTCCCACCAGACAAATTCCCACGGCATCCACGGCGGCAACTCGGCCGGGAAATAACGGCAAAGGGCATAGAGGACCGCGCCCAACGCGAAGATCAGTCCATGGCCAAGCCAGCCGGACGAGGTGTTGCGCGGGAGGGATGCGAGAGCGGCGTCGGACATGTCGTCCCCTGAACGGGAGCCTTATAGGGTGTAGGCACGCGGCCAAGCGCGGGACGTTTGGTCACAGGGTTTATATCGAAGGTGCTCGGTCACCGTGCTATGGCCTTCGAATGACTATCGGAAGAGACATGACGCTTAACCTCCCCCTTGTGGGGAGGTCGAAATCGCGTCAGCGATTTCGGGTGGGGGCCCTCACCCGATCCGCCTGCGCCAAGGCTTCGGCGGACGCGGTGACACTCCTGATCCGCCGAAGCTTTAGCGAAGGCGGGCGTGCTCGCTGCGCTGCGCGCGTCGACCTCCCCACGAGGGGGAGGTGGACCATTCTCGTCTTTGTCGCGTTGCTTGCACTCGCCGCGTGCGCGCCCGCGCGCGGGCCGGTCACCGATATCGCCGGTGCGATGCCCCGGCTTGAATTCGCGATGACGCGCGCGAACGACGGCAAGGACGTGACCGCCGACGCGTATCGCGGCCATGTCGTCATCCTCTATTTCGGCTACACGAACTGCCCCGACCTGTGCCCGCTCACGATGTCGAACACGGCCGTGGCGCTCCGCATGCTGCCCGCGGCCGATCGGGCCAAGATCCGGGTGCTGTTCGTGTCCGTGGACCCGGGCCGGGACACCCTGGCCCGGCTCAAGTCCTGGCTCGGCAACTTCGACCCGGCGTTCATCGGCCTGCGCGGGACGCTGGCGCAGGTCCAGTCGTTCGAGCAGCAGACCGGCCTTCCCATCGGCCCCGAGTTCAAGGACTCCAAAGGCGAATTCCAGCTCGACCACGCGACCGAGATGTTCGCCTACAGTACGGACAACGTGGCTCACGAGGCGTTTTTCCCGTCCACGCCGCCTACTGACATGGCGAATGACCTTAAGCTGCTAGTTGCAGGCGGAAAGCCTTCTTCATAAGCCCCTGGCCACCGGTCACCACCCCTGACCGGTGGCCAGGTTCACCCCCTCCATCTCCTTGTTCCCTGAGGCCACCGGTTGGGATACCGTCTTGGGGAACATCGGCAGGTTAAGGAGGATTCATGCTGGCATCGGGTGACTGGGTAACCGTTGGCATCGACAACGGTGGCACCGCGAATAACGGGACAGTACTCGATTCCGACGGCCGGTTCCTGGTAACGACGATGGCCGAGCTGCCCAGCCTGGTCCGGGAAGGACCGGATAAGGCCATGACCGCGCTCGTCGACTCCTTCGACAAGGTGCTCGCGATGACCGGGGTTCCGCGGGAGAAGGTCAGGGCGGTCGGCCTCGACACGCCGGGACCGGCGGGCGCGGATGGCGTGCTGGCCACCG
>Ga0181525_10001016_pt1 | contig 24297 bp, 22 predicted proteins | sample PEATcosm2014_Bin_48_FD_121100 | JGI IMG/M metagenome (GOLD analysis project Ga0181525, IMG submission 121100) | Peatland microbial communities from MTU Mesocosm Facility, Houghton, MI, USA - PEATcosm2014_Bin06_10_metaG | ecosystem: Environmental > Terrestrial > Soil > Wetlands > Peat | place... | reverse complement strand
CCGCTCCAGCAGCCGCGCCAGCACGCCGAGCGGGCCGATGAAGATCAGCGCCAGCGCTACGTTGAACAGCATGTGGAACTCGGCCGTCATTTTGGTGGCATCGGGTTGCAAAACAGTCAATTCGCGAGCGAGCGCCGGCAGGAAGGGCAGCGCGATCAGAATGCCGACCAGTCGGTTGATGAGATTGCCGACCGGTAGGCGGCGGGACGCAGGATCGCCGCGCGTGCCGCCTTCAAGTAGCGGATTGATGGCGCTGCCGAGATTGGCACCGAGCACCAAAGCAAGGGCCGCCTCCGCCGAGACGAAGTGCGAGTAGGCCAGCGACATCACCAGCAGCACGACCGCAACGCTTGAGTGCGCCGCCCACGTGAGCGCCGCTGCGATCACGATGCAAAGAACCGGGTCGTGGGTGATAGAAGCGAGCAGCGCGCGTACAACGGGCGCTTGTTCGGCCGGCGCCAGCGTGTCGATAAGGATGTGCAGCGCCAGCAACGTCAGCCCAAGCCCGATGGAGATGCGGCCAATCGCGCGGGCGAGACTTTGGCCGCCGGCGCGAAACGTGACGACCCCGATGATGAACAGCACCGGCGCCGCTGCAAAGATGTTGAAGGAGAGAAGCTGGACGATCAGCGTGGTGCCGACATTGGCGCCGAGCATGATGGCGAGCGCCGGCACCAGGCCGACCATACCGTCGGCAGCGAGCGACGTGGTCATGAGACCGGTCGCGGTGCTCGACTGCAACAGCGCGGTGAGGCCAAGTCCGGCGCCGAACGCGGTGAAGCGATTGCGCAGCGCCTTGCCGAGGAAGCGGCGCAAATCGGGACCGAACGCGCGCAACACACCGGTGAGGACCATATGCAGGCCCCACAGCAGCAGCGCCACGCCGCCGAGCAGATCAAGTAGAACGAGGCTTCCCATTGGACCACTGACTTTCGGGGCTTCGGTTCAGGCCACGGCACGAGGCGCCGAAGGGACACCAAACGGCGCATGTAAGACCACTGGCTGATAAAAACAAACTGCGTAACAACTCTGAAGCGCCGGTTAACGTTCAGAAGTTCGACCGTCTTTTGCCGGCTGGGTTAAGCCAATGCCCGATGTTCAGCGCCGTTGCCGCAGCCGGCCGACGATTCCCTGGGGAAGGAATGAGACAATCAGGACAAACAGGATGCCGAGCCACAACAGCCAGCGGTCCGGGTGAAACAGCGCCGCGAGGAAGGGCGTCCCGACCAGCGCACCGGAGATCATGCCGAGCAGATTCTGCAAATAATATTGGGCGACAACGACGACGATAGAGCCAATGACCGCGCCATAGAGCGAGCCCATGCCGCCGATCACGACCATCAGCAGGATGTCGATCATCAGCGAGAACGACAACGTCACGTCGGGCCCATTATAGCCGAGCACCAGCGCCATCAGCGCGCCGGCGAGCGCGGCCATGACGGCCGAGAGGACGCAAACCAGGGTGCGGTAGGCAACCACCCTGTAGCCCATCGCCTCGACGCGGAACTCGTTGTCGCGGATGGCTTGCAGCACCTTGCCGAGCGGCGAATTGACGATACGCAGCATGATAAGGAACAGCACCACCGTCACGACAAGGGTGATGTAATAAGTGATGACCCTGCCGTTGATGATCACGCCGAGTACGGGATCGGCGAAAAGCCGGAAGCTTGGCTTGAGGATTGCGGGAACGGAGAAAGTCAGCCCGTCCTCGCCGCCGGTAAGGTTGCGCCATTGCTCGGCGACGATCTGGGAAAAGCTCGCGATGGCAAGCGTGATCATCGAGAAGAAGATGGCGCGCAGGCGCAAGCTCAGGAGGCCGATCAGCGTGGCCACGACCAGCGAGACGACGGCTCCGGCCGCGGCGCCGAGGATGACCGCGCCCCAGCCGACCCAGCCTTTGGCGAGCATGATCGCCACCCCATAAGCGCCGATGCCGAAAAACATCGTATGGGCGAACGAAACGATGCCGGTGTAACCGAGCATCAGGTCGTAGCTCGCCACCAGGATAATGAAAATACAGATGCGCGACGTAACCCCGAGGGCCTTGGTGCCGGGAAACAGAAACGGGGCGAATATGAGTGCGAGCAGGATCGCGATCATGAGCGCGTTCAGGAAAATCCGCCCCGGCGGATCGTCGGACACGAGCCAGCTTGGCCACGATGCGGCGCGTGCGAGCTTTTCGTTGCGGGCCCCCGTCATCGGCTCAGTGCTCGGCTATGGGAAATAGGCCGCGCGGCTGCCAGAGCAGGATCAGCGCCATAAGAAGAATGTTCGATCCAAGCGCCAGCTTGGGGGCGAGGAAACCGACATAATTGCTGGTCAGTCCCACCAGGATCGCGCCGATGAAGCAGCCGCCGACCGACCCGAGTCCGCCGATAATAAGGATGATGAAGACGAGGATGGTCATGCTGTCGCCGATCTGGCTCGTGACCAACTCCTGATATTGGCCCCACATCATCCCGCCCATGCCGGCCAGCGCCGTCCCAGCCATGAACACCCCGACGAAAACGCGGCGGATGTGGTAGCCGAGCGCCTGCACCATTTCGCGATCCTCGACGCCGGCGCGAACCACAAGCCCGAGCCGGGTGCGTGTCAAAAAGAAATGCATGGCGACGGCGACGGTGAGCCCGACCGCAAGCGCGACCAAGCGGTAGGTTTCGATAGAGGACGAGCCAATAAATACGCTGCCGCGCAAGCTTGCGGGCTTGGGTAGCACCAGCGCCTGCGGCCCCCACACCACGATCACCAGCTGTTCGATAACGGTGAGCGCGCCGATGGTGATCAAAATCTGACGCAACGGCGCGCCGTAGACTTGGCGAATGATGACGCGTTCGAAGACGAAACCGAGCGCGCCGCTGGCGACCGCGGCCGACACCAAAGCGACGAACAGCGCGATGAGATTGAGCGTCAGGGAGTATTCGGTGGTCCAGCCGACCAGCGGACGCAGCACTGAGACCGTGACGTAAGCGCCGACGGTCACAAAGGCCGCGTGCGCGAAATTGAGCACGTCCATCAGGCCGAAGATCAGCGTCAGCCCCGAAGCCACCAGAAACAGCATGATGCCCATGGTCAGGCCGGCGACCGTCAGCGTCAGCCAGGGTCCGACACCCATCGCCGGCAGGGCCGCGAGCACAATCAGCGGCGTCAGCGCATAGGGCGCCCACAGCTGCAGTCGATCGCGCCAATTCTCGCTCATAGGCCTGCCTCGCTCATAGGCCGTCCGCCATGCGCAATCCGAGCAGCCGGTGCTGGAGCGACTCGTCCGCGGCGAGCGCGGCCATGTCGCCGGTGTGGTTGATGTGTCCTTCGTCCATCACCGCGACGTCGTCGCCGATGGCTTCCGCGACGCGGAAATTTTGTTCGACCAGGAGAACGGTCGTCTGTTCGCCTTTGAGCCGCGCGAGCGCCGCGACCAGCTGATCCACCATCGCCGGCGACAAGCCCTTTGTCGGTTCGTCGATCAGCAACAGGCGGCGCGGCTCGACGATGGCGCGGCCGATCGCCAGCATCTGCTTTTGCCCGCCCGACAGCGAGCCCGCCGCTGAATCCCATTTCACCTTCAGCGCCGGGAAGCTTTCCAGAACGCGGTCTAGATGGGACTCCGCGAAGCCGCTGGGCGCGGTGGCAAGCAGCATGTTTTCCCGCACGGTCAATTTGCCGAAGATGCCCATATTTTCGGGGACGTAGGCGACACCCAAGCGGGCGATATGCGGCGTTGCCATCCCCGCAAGCGATTGTCCGTCGAACATTATTCGGCCCGACCGCGCCTTCCACAAGCCCATGATGGTGCGAAGGGTCGTGGTCTTGCCGGCGCCGTTGCGGCCAAGCAGCGCGGTGACGCGTCCGCGCCGGACCTCAAGATTGACGCCATGCAGGATCCGGTAGCGGCCGATATCGGTATGGACGCCCTCAAGCCGCAACAGCGCGTCGGCACCGGCGCCGGTCATGGCGGCATCTGGCGCATCGCGTCGGCGCCCGGCTTCAGGCCGAGATAGGCTTGCTGGACCGCCGGCAACGCGACGACGTCAGCCGGCGCCCCGTCGGCGATGATGGCGCCGTCCTGCAACACGATGATGCGATCGGCAAGCCGCGTCACAACGTCCATGCGGTGCTCGACCAGGAGCACGGTCTTGTGGGTCTCGGTTTTTATTTCTTCGATGAGATCAAGGATGGTCGGGATCTCGTCAAGGCTCATCCCGGCGGTCGGTTCGTCGAACATCAACACTCGCGGCGCAAGCGCGAGCAGGATCGCGACTTCAAGTTTGCGCTGGTCGCCATGCGACAATGCCGCGGCCGGCAAACCGGCGCGCGCCGTGAGCTTGACCCGATCGAGCCAATGGTGCGCCTGGTCGCGAACCTCGATGTTGCGTCCGGCGATGCTGAGAAAATCGAAGCGGATTTGCGCGACCGATTGCACCGCGAGCCGCACATTCTCCAATACCGAGAGACTTGGATAAAGGTTGATAAGCTGGAACGCGCGCCCCAATCCAAGGCGGGTACGGTGCGGCGCGCCGAGGCGCGTGATGTCCTTGCCGAACAGGCTGACGCTGCCATGCGTGGGACGCAATTGTCCCGAGATCAGATTGAAATAGGTTGTTTTGCCGGCGCCGTTGGGCCCGACGATCGCGGTCAAGGTGCCACGATGAAAGTCACAGGTCACGGCATTGACCGCGACCTGCCCGCCGAAACGAATGGTCAGATCGCGGGTCGACAGCGCGGGAATCTCGTCCGTCATTCCGCGACCCCCGTGCGCGAACCGCGAACCTGATGGCGCGCCACGCCTTACGAGCGCTTGTTGGCGATCGGGATCTTCATTTCATCGATGCCGATCACGCGCGTGAGCTCCGGGACGGCCCAGGGCACGCTCGGATCGACCTTGATTTTGAAGGCATACATCGGTTGCAGGAGCTGATGGTCTTCGTTGCGGAACATCACACTTCCCTTCGGCGATTCAAAGGTCATGCCCTCCATCGCCGGAATGAGCTTCTCCGCATCGGTCGAGCCGCCGGTCTTTTTCAGCGCCGCGACCACCGCCTGCGCCGCGATAAAGCCGCCGCACGTGAAGAAATCCGGTGGGGCTCCGTTGAACTGCTTCTTGTTTTCGGTAATGAGCCAATCGTTCACCGGATTTTTGGGGATGTCGTAATAGTAATAGGCGGCGCCCTCCATGCCCGGGAAATCCTTGTAAGCGAACAAGGCCGGCAGGATATTGCCGCCGGTTGCCACCTCAATTCCGAGCCGCGTCGGATCCATGGCCTTGAGCGCGCCGAGCGGATTGCCGCCGCCGGCCCAGTTGAGGAAAATGATCTTGCGTCCCTGCACCTTGGCCATTGCATCGAATATGCGCTGGTATGCTGCCGTGAAGTCGGTCGTCAGCGGCGGCGCATATTCTTCCGATACGAGCTTGGCGCCGGTCGGTCCGAGCGCAGTCTTGAAGGCGGCGACGAAGTCGCGGCCGAAGGCGTAATCCTGCGCCAAAGTCGCAACCATCGTGTCCGGTTTGCCGACAGCAAGTGCGTTCGAGACCGCATCCTGAGAGGAGTTGCGGCCGGTGCGGAAGATATAGCGGTTCCATTTGTCGCCGGTGATCGAGTCGGCGACCGCCGGCTCGACGATGAAAATCTTCTTGTTGTCCTGCGCGACCGGCAGCATCGCCAGCGCCACGGCTGAACTTGTCCCGCCGACAGCGATATCGGCGCCGTCGTCGTTATAGGCTTCGTTCAGGAGATTGCGGCCGACGTCCGGGCGGAACTGGCTGTCCTTCTCGATCACCACGAGTTTGTGCCCGGCCACCATCATCGTGCCGCCGGTCGCGTAAGCGAGACCCATGGCGAAGCCGGCCGAGGTCTGCTTGGCGTAAGCCTCAAGTGGTCCGGTCTTGTCGGCTATCAGCGCGATCTTGATCGGCTTGTCGTCGGCGGATGCCTGCACAGTCCACAAGGCCGCGAGTGCCACGCCGATCGCGATCCAACGCTTGCCGTTCATTTGCCGAAGCCTGTTGCGCATTTCCCCGCTCCCCTTGGCCACGCGCGTACTATGATTTGGGACGCGGCTGGCAGACCGCGCTCCGCACAACCTTGGTCTGAATCAGGCTTCTGCACAAGCTTCATGGTTCGGCGTCAGCGCATTCGCGCACGCAACGTAAGCGCGTGTTCCGATCATCACGGGTCGAGTTCGGTGTCCCAGTAGAGATAATCGAGCCAGCTATCGTGCAGATAGTTGGGCGGGAACAGCCTGCCGTTGCGGTGCAGGTGCTGCACCGTCGGCTGGAAGGGCCGTTGCGAGGGCCACATCTTCGACTCGCCCGGGGTCAGATTGCCCTTGCGCAGATTGCAGGGCGAGCAGGCGGCGACGACGTTGTTCCAGGTTGTATGTCCGCCGCGGGAACGCGGCAGCAGGTGATCGAAGGTCAGATCGTCGCGCGCACCGCAATATTGGCAGCAGAAGCGGTCGCGCAAGAAAACGTTGAACCGCGTAAAGGCCGGATGCGTCGACGGCTTCACGAAGGTCTTGAGCGAAACCACGCTCGGGAGTTTCATTTCCAGGCTGGGGCTGTGAACGGCGCGGTCGTAATTGGCGACGATGTTCACGCGCTCGAGGAACACCGCCTTGATAGCGTCCTGCCACGACCACAAGGACAGGGGGTAGTAGCTCAGCGGACGAAAATCCGCGTTGAGGACAAGCGCCGGAAAACCCGAGGGCGATACGTGAGCGTTCAAGACGATATTCCTACCGCGACTCATCCGCCGCACTGCGGCGTCGGACCCCAGTTTATAGGCAGGCGTGACAGGATTGTGAAGCCCGCCCCGGGGCTTATGGGCCAGACCCGTTTGGCCTGTTGTCCGTGGATTGCGATGCGGGAGGCGCTGCGTCTGCTCGGTGACGCTATTGCGGCGCTTAGGCGGCCTGGATCGCCGCCAGCGGTTCCCGCCCGCGAATGAGATCGGCTGCCTTCTCGGCGATCATGATGATCGGCGCATTGATGTTGCCGCTGACGAGGTCCGGCATCACCGCGCCGTCGGCGACGCGCAGCCCATCGGTGCCGAAAACGCGGAGTGTCGAGTCGACCACGGCCATGCGATCGGTGGCCGGCCCCATTTTGCAGGTGCCGAGAGGATGGTGGACCGTGATCGAGTTGGTCCCGATATGGGCGTCAAGGTCGACGTCGGTGACGGCACGTTCACCCGGTGCGATCTCGCGCCCCATGAACGGTGACATTGGCGCTTGCCGGCGTACATCGCGGGAGATACGAAGCGCCGCGCGCATGGTCTTCTGGTCGTTGTCGGTGGCCAGAAAACTTTGCCGGATGCGTGGCGGCGTGCGCGGGTCGGTCGAAGCAAGCTCAAGCCGTCCGCGGCTTTCAGGATGCAGCAAAACCGCGCGGCAGGCGTAGCTGTCCGGATAAGGACGCCGGAACGGCAGCAAATATGGCGCGGCCGTCAGTGGAGCCGCGTGAAAGATGAGCTGGACGTCTGGCACATTCACGTCCGCACGGCTCTTTAGGAAGGCCATCTGGCCGGTCGGCAGGTCGGTGGCGATCCCTTTGCCGAACAGATAAGCGCGCGCCAGCGCCGCCACGATGCGGTAGAGTCGCATCGCTGCATGGAATTCGCCGGGCTCCTTGCGCAAATAGGCGATGGTTGCCGAGATGTGGTCCTGCAAATTCCTCCCGACACCCGGCAACGCGACTTTCACCGCAATGCCGTGCGCGCGAAGCTCTTCAGGATCTCCGATGCCGGAGAGCATCAGCAGCTGGGGAGAATTGATGACGCCGCCGCTCAAGATCACCTCGCGCTCGGCCCGCGCCGTCACGCGGCGCCCGTGGCGCAAGTACTCGACGCCGACGGCGCGTGTGCCGCTGAACAGAAGCCGGGTCGCCAGCGCGCGGACGATGACCGTCAAATTCTTGCGTGCAAGCGCCGGTCGCAAGTAGGCGTCGGCGGCGCTGCAGCGCCGCCCGTTGCGAATCGTCATTTGCGGGACGGCGAAGCCCTCCTGCTACGCGCCATTATAATCGGCGGTCGCGTCGTATCCGGCCGCCTGGCCTGCAGCAGCGAAAGCATCGACCAGCGGATCGGAATAGCTGCACATCTGCGTCGCCAGCGGCCCGTCGCCGCCGCGATACAAGTTTGCGCCGCCTTGCCAACGCTCCTGCCGCCGGAAATAGGGAAGCACGTCGGCGTAAGACCATCCGGCAAGTCCCGAGGCCGCCCATCGGTCATAATCGTGCCGGTGACCGCGCACATAGGCCATGGCGTGGATGGAAGACGATCCGCCGATGACGCGGCCGCGGGCACATTCAAGACCCCGTCCGGCCGTCGTCGCCTCGGGCTCGGCGAAGTACATCCAATCGTGCTTGCGATTGATGAGGATGTGCGGCCAACCGGCCGGGATTTTTATCCACGGGTCGCGGTCCCAGCCGCCGGCCTCAAGCAGCAGAACCCGGGCGTTGCCGTCTTCGCTCAGCCGGCCGGCCAAAGTGCAACCCGCCGAACCAGCGCCGATGATGATGAAGTCGTAGCTTCGCTCGTCCGGCATGCAGCCTCGCCATCATCGCTTCGGTCCGAAACAGCGCGCAAGAAATTCGCCGCCGTGGCGGAGCCCCTCGGGGTCGATGCCGTGGCCGACGCCCTGAGACAAATGCCACTCGGCCGATACGCCGAGCGCCGCCAACCCCTGCGCCGACTGGAACAGTGCTTGCGGCGGAATAAGTTCGTCCTGATCGCCGTGCACGAGGAGAACCGGCGGCCGCGATTTGATCTCGGCGGCGACTTTTTCGAGGTCGTCGTCCGGCGGCAGCACCAGCAGGCCCGAATAGCCGACGACCCCCGCCGGCGGTACGGGGCGGCGCAGGCCGATATGCAGCGCCATCATCGTGCCCTGGCTGAAGCCGACCAGCGCGAGCGCGCTCGGCGGCAAGTTGTTGCGGGTGAGTTCGCCGTCGATGAAGCGCTCGAGCACCGGCGCCGCCTTGTTCACGCCCACCCAGCGTTCATTGGGATCGCGGAAGGTCAGCGCAAACCATTGCCGCCCGACCGGCGCCTGTGAGCACGGCTCGGGCGCGTGCGGCGAGACGAATGCCGCTTGCGGCAAGAGTTGTTGCCAGGCCCGGCCGATGTCGATGAGGTCGTTGCCGTCGGCGCCATAGCCGTGAAGGAACACGACAAGCTGTCGTGCATTGCCGGAGCGCGGCGCCAGCCGCGGACCGTCGAGATCACCCGCCATTCGCCACCCTCGGACCGAATCACGCCGCGGCGGTTACGATGACACCCCGCAGCTCAAGCTCTCTTTGCTTTAGCCGCGAGCGCTATTGCGTGTCCATGTCAGAATGCGGCGTGGAAGCGGCCGGCAAAAACGTTCACCGGTCCGCGGTCGGCGTTGTAGGCGGGATTGGCGATAAACTGATAGTCGAAGCTGACTTTCGCTGTCGCCGTTATGGCGTAGCTGTAATAGGCCTCGATGATTTGCTCGAGGCCGTAATTCGTCAGAGCGCCGTCGCCGATGAGAATGCCACTCCCGCCAGCGGCAAAATAGGCGATGTGGGCGGGCGCAAGGCCGTTGATGACACCGGCGATGCCGACGGTATCGTCGGGACGGCCCCATTGCTTGCCGCCGATGGAAACGCCGGCTTGAACCGTGCGGTCGATGTCGGTGAAATCCCACGGCTCGATGTTGCCGTCGGCCCAGCCGGCACGCGCGAACACGCCGATAGTTTCGTTGACTTGTTGCTCCAGATTGAGGCTGACACCGGTTCGGTTCCGATAGGTGCGGTCTGCCGCCAGCGCGTTGCTCGGGTTGCCGAAATTCGGGTTGCCCGGCGTTGCCGCGGCCGCCACCGCGTCGCTGAAATCGCCCGCGCGGCCGTGGCTGAGAAACGCGGTGAGTTTAAGCTTGCCGGGCTGGCCCAACAACTCGTGCCGTTCTTCGATCTCGCCGACATACTGCAATTGGTTGAAGCCTTCGTCGAGTCCGTAGGCTGGTGCATTCATGCCGCCCCCGGCCGGCGTCGCCGAAAGGTCGAACACGCCGCCGCGGAGGGTGAAGCGGCCTTGATACCACTCAGCCGCCGCGGCGTAGGAATAGCCCCAGGCATCGCCGGCATAATCGAACGTGCCGGCGTTGGTCATCGACCAATTGAGAAAATCCATCTTCGGATTATTTGCATATTTGTTGGTGTCGAAGACGTCGACGACGGCAAACTTTCCGACCCATATCACCAGCCGGTTCTCGGTTGGCGAGGCGGCGAACTGATTGACGTCGGCGTCAATCTTTTGCGTCGCGCCGCCGAGATCGACGGTTTGCCGTACGAAATAACGTTGCACGCGGGCGTAAGGGTCGTCGGCGCCGAGCTTGTAGGACTCGCCGCTTGTGAAGCCAGCCGTGCCGTGGGTGTTGGCGAGGCCGAAGCCTTGATCGACTTCCGGATTGACCCAAAGCTCGGCGCCCTTCCACAAGCGCAGGCCGGCGTAAAGCGTTGCGTCGTTGGTTTCTCGGCCTTCGCCGCCGCGCGGTAGGCTGTTGGGCCCGTCCGGAATGGAAGAGCGGAAACCCGGATAACCCTGCCAGGTGAAGGTGTACTGGCCGTGGAAATTGACGTTGTCGGAATCCGGCGCCGGCAGCGCTTTGGTGACGAAAGCGTGCGCGACGGGAGCATTGTTGTCGAACTGGTAATTCACGCCCGCGCGGATCTCCTGAAGCAGGAAATCCGAGGTGAAGGGTTGCGCGCCCGCCGCGAACCCGTAGGTCTTGTTGCCGTAATCGACGAACAGATATTCCAAGCGGGCCGTCCAATGCGGCGCGATCGGCGCCTCGACACCCGCGCCGGCGGCCCAGCCGAGACGCCAGACAAACGGCGACTCGGCCGCGCCGGTGGTGAAATTGGTCAGCGTTTGATGGTTATAAGTCCAGGCAAACCCGCCGGTGGCATAAAACAGCCAGCTACCGGGCGCATAGCCGATGCGGCCGCGCATTGTGCCCGACGCCAGCACTGATTCGGTGAAGTTCTCCGGCCCGAATACGGTTGAGGTAAAATTCGTGCTGGGGCCGATGGTGGTCCCGACGAGGCTAGTGAAGTTTGGAAACGATGCGTCGGCTTCGCCGCCGATGAGCACGCGGTTCGGCAGCATGTAATTGTAGCCGCCCTGTAACCCGGCGAGAAAACTTCCCGCTTCATCGTAGGTGTTGATCGTCTGATAGATGCTGGATGAGCCGGAAGCGCCGGGTGTCGACCAGTTCGAAGTGCCCCACGCGGCGCCGATGTGAAGGCCGGCATAGAAGCCGTTCCAATTATATGCCGGCCCGGTGAAAGGAATCGGCGCAGCCTTCGTCGTCATTATGTCGTCGGCAAAGGCCGCGTTCGCGGATGCGATGACTGTCGCCGCACTCGCGCAAGCGAGCAAACGAGTCATCCGATTGAAAGACGACTGAGCGACGAGATGGAATAAAATTCGCGACATTTTTTCCCAGCGCCTCGATGTGGTCGTGGACGGACCAAAACATCGGCACGCACGGAACGTCAACTTTTATGTTTTAGAATTAGTGTAGATCGAAAGTAATCAGCGCCTGTCCGCAGGTATATCGCACGCCAATCTGATTCGCAGCTGCGCGCTGAGGTTCACGCGCGCTTTACCCCGGCCGTAAGCGCACGCCGTGTCAAAGCGCCGAACAGCAGGCCGAATGCCGCCCACATGATCGCCTGCGCGCAGAACGAAACAATGCGGAATTTCCACAGCACGGCAACAGGAAATGCATCCGGCGTTTCGTTGACGGCCGGAAGCAGCCACGCGGCGGCGATCACGACGGCGATGTAGCAGGCGGTGACCAGCAACGTAGCGTGCAGCTCGCCGTGGCGTGCAGCAAACGGGCGCTTGAGCGAAAGCGCTCCGACCATCGCCGCGAGCGAAATCGCGATCATGATGAAGTAAAGCGCCGTGCGCGGTCCGATCGTGTCCGGCGCTCCAACCGCCGGCGGACTTGCCGGATATTTGAGGCTGGGCACGAGAAATATGGCGACAAAGCCGATCGCCGCCAGCAACGCTGACAAGCTTTGTGGCGTCAGCGAGCCGGAGACGCGCCCTTGCGCAAAGGCAAACGCCAAGCCGAACAGGCCGCCGAACGCCGCGCTGTAAACGATGACGGCGGTGAACAGGCCGATGCCTGCTTGCACCGGACGGCTAACGAGTTCGGGACCCTCTTCGTCGGACATGTGCATGCCGTGAGCCTTTTCGGCCGCGGCCTTGGCTTCATCCAGTTGGGTTTCGAAGGCGATGGCGCGGTCGACTTGCGGCTCGCCAAAGACTTTCAAAAAGCCAAAGGAGAGCAAGCCCGCGACGATGCCCACAAGCATCCCGCGGACGAGAAACGTCCTGACCATGATGGCGCTCCTGTCAGCCGGTCAATGACAGGGAAAGCCGAGGAGGTGGCGTCCGTCGTGCACGAATTCGTGCACGTATTTGCCGCTGATCAACGACGTGGCACCTTGTTCGGCGCCGACGAAGTAGATCGCCAGCAGCAAAATCAGGCCGGCGAAAATCGCCCAAGGCAACCATTCACGCAGAGGAATGGTCGCGGTTGGTAAAGCTGGAGCCGATGTCGAGATGGTCATGTCGTCCTCCTGGGATTGCGCGTCCCGTTAGAGCTATGCCGATCACGAAGAGGGTCTGGCTCTCGACCGTGGACGAATCGCAGGTCGAATACAGTGGCGCGACCGCGCCGGATTCTCACCGGCTTCCTCGTCTCGTGAAGACAAAATAAGCATAGTCGCGCGTGCCGCGTTGTCAACGAGCCGGCTGGTCAACATCGTTCGGCGCTGGCCGGGCCTGCGGGCTGCGCTCGCGGTGGCCGCCCTCTAGACACTTGTTTCGCACCCCCCTTTACTAAGGGACGACAAAAAAACGCCACGACGCATCATATTCGTGAGAAAATCAAACTCTTGGCGCGCGTGCAGTGTCTCCGCGGACCCACCTATATCAAGTGAGCGTGTCGAAAGCGAAGCGAGGGACCGATCATGTCGGAAACCTTTCCGGGCGGCCATAGCCACATTTTTCTTGGCGAAAGCCACGAGCAGAATGAGCGACGCACTTGGCTGGTCATCTGGCTCTGCGGGGCCATGATGATCCTTGAGATCGTGGGTGGTCTGCTGTTCGGCTCGATCGCGCTGGTTGCCGACGGTTTGCATATGAGTACGCATGCCGGCGCGCTGTTGCTCGCGGCACTCGCATACACCTATGCGCGCAAGCGCGCTGGCGATCCGAACTTCACGTTCGGCACCGGCAAGTTCGGCGATCTTGCCGGGTTCACCAGCGCCATTATCCTCGCAATGATTGCATTGCTCATCGCCTACGAATCGGTCAGCCGCCTCTTTGCGCCTGTCGCGATCCATTTTGCCGAGGCGATCCCGATTGCCTGTCTCGGCCTGGCGGTCAACATCGTAAGTGCCTGGCTCTTGAGCGGCGGCCGGCATCATGGCCACGACCACGGTCGTCGCCATGCGCATGAGGGGCACGACTACGATGAGGCGCACCGTATTTCGACGGACGCCGGGATCGTCGTCCTCGAAATATTCGAAGACGGGGTGCCGCCGCATTTCCGCCTTCGCAGTGAGACCGGCCCGATCCTAACGGCACAAGCGACGTCGGTCGAAACCGTCCGCCCCGACGGCACGCGACAGCTTTTTGCGATGAAAGATCGCGACGGTTATCTCGAATCGGTTGAAGAGATACCAGAGCCGCACGCGTTCACTGCGAGCTTGCGGATAGGTCGGCAAAATTATCCGATGGTTTTCGAAGAGCACGAACATGCGCAGCAATCGGCGGGCCGCGACTACAATATGCGGGCCGCGATTGTCCACGTCATGGCCGATGCTGCGGTGTCCGTCCTCGTGATCGTAGGACTGCTGCTCGCCCGCACTTTCGGCTGGCTCTGGATGGACCCGCTCGCGGGCATCATCGGCGCCACCGTCATCGCCAGCTGGTCCTATGGCCTCATTCGGGATACCGGTGCGATCTTGCTTGATATGAATCCCGATCGGAGCATGGCGGACCGCATGCGCGAAACGATCGAGACCGATGGCGACCGATTGACCGACTTGCATTTGTGGCGTCTTGGTCCCGGTCACTTGGGGGCAATCTTGTCGGTCGCAACGCAGCAGCCGCGCGGACCAGAGTATTATCAATCGCTACTCCGGCGATTTCGTTCCTTGTCCCACGTGACGATCCAAGTGCAGCATCGGTGATGCCGCGATTTTCCTGAACGCCTCATCGCGAAGCTTCCCCCTTCGATCGCGCGACGCGCGCTTTCTTGGCCGGCGACTTCGCCGTAACAGCGGCCGTTCGGTAATACGTCCACAAGATGCGAGCGGCGACCGCGCGCCACGGCCGCCAGGCCTCCGCCAAGGCTTGCATCTCCTTCGCGGTCGGCCGCGACGGCAGCGCGAAAGCGATGCGCGCGGCTTCTTGCAGCGCCAGGTCGCCGGCCGGCCACGCATCGGCATGACCAAGGCAGGACAACAAATAAATGTCGGCGGTCCAGGGGCCGATGCCGTGCACGGCGGTGAGCGAAGCGTGCGCTTCCTCGGCGACGAGCTCGCCTAGCGATGCGAGTGCGAGATCGCCGCGCGCGACGGCACGCGCGATGGCCTTGAGCGAGCGGATTTTTGGCGCCGACAGCCCCAGCCGCGCCAATTGGGCCGAGCGCGCGCGCAGGATGGCCGCCGGTTCGAACGGATCGAAGGCCCCCGCCAGCCGCGCCCAGATCGCTCCGGCGCTCGCGGTCGAAAGCTGCTGTGCCACAATAATGGCGGCAAGTCCGGCGAATCCATCGGCGCGCCGGCGGAGCGGCGGCCGTCCGGCCTTGGCCACGAGGGCGACGAAGCGCGGATCGGCTTTGCCGAGCTCGCTCAGTGCTGCCTCGAGATCGGCCTCGGTGTGGATGTACGACTGTGTCATCGTGATCGGCCGTTATCGAGATTAACTTCTGGGCTCCAACATGACTATTTGATCGCCATCGCCCATGCATCAAGCCCGACACTGACCAACGCGGACACCGATGTACACCCGGGTCTTTCGCTTCGCGCCGAGCCCAAACGGATATCTACATCTTGGCCACGCTTTCTCGGCGCTGCTCAACCAGGATATGGCGCGCGCGGCAGGCGGACGGCTCTTACTGCGCATCGAAGATATCGATGCGACCCGCTGCCGGCCGGAATACGAGACGGCGATCCACGCCGATCTTTCCTGGCTCGGCGTCACCTGGGAGCCGGATGTACGCCGGCAAAACGAACATTTCGAAGATTACCGAGCAGCGCTGCAAAAGCTCGAAGCCGAAGGTCTCATTTATCCGGCTTTCGAAAGCCGCAGTGAAATCGCCGCCCTGGTTGCCGAACGCGATTGGCAAGGCGGCTGGCCGCGCGATCCCGACGGCGTGCCGCTTTATCCCGGCCGCGCGCGCAGGCTTTCCCCGTTCGCGCGCGAAGGTCGCCGCCGCGCTGGCGATCCATACGCGCTGCGGCTCGCGATGGATGCCGCCGTCGCCCGCGCCGGCGTCCTCACCTGGACCGAAACCGGCGCGGGTCCGCAGGACCAAACCGGATTGATGGCCGCGGCGCCGCAAATGTGGGGCGACGTCGTCCTCGGCCGCAAGGACGCGCCAGCGAGCTATCACCTCGCGGTCGTCATCGACGATGCCTTGCAGGGCGTGACCGACGTGGTGCGCGGCCAGGACTTGTTCTGGGCGACCGGCATCCACCGGCTGTTGCAGACGCTGCTTGGCTTGCCGGAGCCAACCTATCATCACCACCGGCTCATTCTCGACGCCGCCGGCCGCAAGCTGTCGAAAGCCACGTCCGCCACGAGCTTGCGCGAATTGCGCGCAGCTGGCGCTACGCCGGAAGGCATTCGCCGCATGCTGGGGCTGGGACGCTGAACATACCTCGACGGTCGGAACATCTTCAGCTTGGCTTGTATTGTTTGATCCACCAATGCACTACAAATGGATGTTTCGGCGCCCGGGGGACCGCGATGGCGCGATTGAGGTCGAGAAAGACTTCTGCGAAGGCGCGGCGTCCGGCGAGGCGGCACGCGGTGGCGCCGTCGCGCCCGCAGGTGACCGAAGCTTCGTTGGTGGCGTATGCGCACGACATTCGCACTTCGCTGACCGGCATCCTGGCGCTCGGTGAGTTGTTGGCGAGCTCCAATCTCGGCGAGCGCGAGCGGCGCTGGGCCGCGGGAATCAAGGATGGCGCCGAGCATCTGGCTTCGCTGACGACGCTGATGATCGACGCGGCCAAGGCTGACGCCGGTGCGCTCACGCTTCAGCAGGAAATGTTTCGGCTGCGCCGGCTCATCGCGGCGCTTTCGGACTCGCTCGTCGCGCGGGCCGAGACCAAGGGCCTAGGGGTCGCGCTGACGGTCGCCGACGATTTGCCGGATGTAGCCGTGGGCGACGCGGTGCGGCTGCGCGCCGCGCTGGAAAATCTCATCGACAATGCCGTGAAGTTCACCGAACGCGGCACGGTGCGGCTGGAAGCGTGCATGGGGCGAGCCGCGCGCGGCAAGGCGCGGCTTGACTTCACCGTCACTGACAGCGGCATCGGGCTCAAGTCCGCCGAGATCAAGCGCCTGTTCAAACCGTTCTCCCAGGCCAACGCGGATATCGCGCGGCGCTATGGCGGCGCCGGCCTCGGCCTCGCCGCCGTCAAGGCGCTCGCGATGTTGATGGGCGGCAACCTGACCGTCACCAGCACATTCGGCCGCGGCTCGCGCTTTCGTCTCTCGGTGTTGCTAAAGGTCGCGCCCGGCGAAGCGGCGGGAAAGCGAACGCGGCCACAGCCGGCGCCGCCGCCGCGCCAGCTCGCGATTCTCTATGCGGAGGACAATCCTTACGGTCGGGTCATTCTCAACACCATTCTCCGCGAACTCGGCCACCGCCCCGATTTCGTTGCTTCCGGAGAGGAAGCGGTCGCGGCGGCGGCGCGCGGCTATGACGTGGTGCTGATGGACGCAACTTTGCCAGGCATCGATGGCCTCGAAGCGACGCGCCGGATCCGCGCGCTTGCCGGTACTGCCGCGCTGACTCCGGTCATTGGCATAACCGGCCGCACCACGCCCGGCGACGAGGAGGCGGCGCTCGCCGCCGGTATGAACTTCTATTTGCGCAAGCCGGTCAGTCCAAGCGCGCTCAGCGAAGCGATCGCTGCCGTCATCCGCTAACCGGGCTTACGCCCGCGCCGACGCGCTGCTTTCCTTCATCGCGATGAAGTCCATGCTCTCGCCCGCCCGCGCATCGTCAAGCGGCAAGGCGTAGAGCACGCTCGCGCCGCGGCGGCCGATTTCCTCAAAGCCGAGCCGTGGATAGAGATCGGCGACCAGCGCGTTCTTCGCCGTTGGAATGTATTCGCCGATCAGCCGGCCGGCGCCGAGTACGCGGGCGCGCGCCGCAATGTCGGCGAGGATCGCCTCTTCGACTTTGCGGCCGAGCACGCGGCACGACATCAGCCAAAGGTCGATGCGGGCGTCCGCTTCGGCGTCACGCGCGACCGCGACCACGCTGATGATGCCGTTGTCGCCGAACCGGTCGGTGAGCCGGTAGCTGCGGCCGAAACCGTCGCGCAGCACGCCGCTGAGCTCGGTCCAATTGTAGCGGCGCGTGGTCAGGTTGAACTGATTGGTTTTCTGGATCAGCTCGCCGACGCGCTCGCGCGCCGCCTCGAGTGGCGATACTTCCATCACCATCTTCAGTCCGCGCAGGAATTCCTGGTAATCGCCGGCGACGTTCTGCGCCGCCGCGCGCGCCTCGTTCTCCACATACATGCGGTTGCGCGCGCCCGATTCTGCCGTGGCGAGGCGGTGATCGAACAGCCCACTGCGCAGCAGCATCGCCACGCGTTGCGCCGGGTCGTCGGGCAATTCGGGCACCGTGATGTCGGGAAAGCGCCCCCGCACTTCGGCGCGCTCGACCGGATTGTCGTCCAGGAATACGACGCCAGCCGTCGAGAGTTTGAGGCGCTCGAGAATACGCGCGAAGCTCGACGACTTCGGCTCCCAGTGGATTTCCATTGCCGCGAAGTCTTCCGGGCGCAGCATCATCTCCGGCCGCTTGGCGAAGACTTCTTGCACAGTGGCGGGGTCGTTCTTGCTGGCGATCGCAAGCAGGGTGCCTTTGTCGCGCAATCCTTGCAGGAAGGCCTGCAGTCGAAGGAAATGCCTACCCTTGCCCCCCGCATCGAGATCAATGCCGTCGAAGCCGTCGTCGCCGGCGCGGCCGCCCCACAACGTATCGTCGAGATCGACGACAACGAGCTTGCAGCGCGGCGCGATGGCGCCCGCAAGCGCATCGGCCAACGCGCCGAGCACGGCCGGCGTGCGGTCCGGATGGAACGGCAGCTTCGCGGTCTCGTAAAAGCGGTCGTCGAACCAGGCCTGCGCGCCCGCGGCGCGCAGCAGCGGCTCGGGGTCGAACAGCGTGACCCGTGGCGAAACGAGCGCCACGCGTAAGCCGTCATTGACTGCGCGGCGCCAGGCATAGGCAGCGCTGTTGTCGGAGATTTCATCGGCCAGCGGTTCCGGCAGCGTAACGAGGAGATGCGCGTCGCTCGATTTCAGCGCCGCATTGACAGCCGCCGACACCGCGTCAACGATCGCTGGCGGACTGCGCAGCGACCCATAGGCAAGCTCGATCGACGAGAGTGCGAGGATCACATGGGTCGGGGCAAAACCGTAAAGCGGCGAGTTGGCTTGCAACAATTCGGCGCGCCATTGATTGTACGGGCTTTCGTACACCGCCGCCGCGAAGCCGCGCGCCGCCATCGCAACGGGAAAGCCATGGGCGAGGAATTGCGTCGAGTAGTTGCCGGTCAGGGCGACGCGGATTTTCGGCCAGGCGGGTTCGCTCGGAGCACCCGCGGCCTCATAGTCGCGCGCGCTGGCCGCGAGTTGCTGCAACGTCTGCGCCGCGCGGTAGCGCGCCAGTAGCGACGCAAGCGTGCCGCCGTGGTCGCTCATGAGGCGGCACTCGCCAGTCCGCGCGTCATGCCTGCACGCCTTTGTCCTGCAACAGCGTCACCAACTCGCCGACATTGCGCAGATTGGCGAGCTCATCGGTGGTCAGCGCGACGCCGAGCCTCATCTCGATCTCGACTACCAGAATAATGTGCTTCAACGAATCCCACAGCGGGACCTTCGATGCGTCGATTTCCTCGCTCAACACCAGATCGGGATCGATGACGTCGCGAAATATCGGTTCGAGCTTGCGCAGCACCGCTTCTCTGCTCAATCGGAGATCTCCTGTCCCGGCCGGTTTTTATGCGCTGACCGGGCCCCGGGCAAGCATCTCGCGCCGCCGCCAGCGCCTTGGCAAGAACGGCAGGCCGTCCTTCGGCGCGATGGTGCTTTTCAACCCGCCATGGCTTACAAGACGCAAATGAGCGCCGAGCGACGTTACCGGTCGATTCCGCTGCATCGGCGGTGGATGAACGAGGTCGTCCACTTCGGCAAAAAATCACACATGATGGGCGCGTCATGGCGGATCAACGTCTCCCCCGTCGTTGCCGCGCGCGCGGCGCAACAACCGGCGATCGGCTGGACAGCGATCTGGATGAAGGCGCTGGCGTTGGTGAGCCGGCGCCGGCCCGAATTGCGCACTGCCTACTTTCCTTTTCCTTGGGCCCGTCTTTATCAGCACCCGGAATTCGTCTGCACGGTGGTCATTGAACGGACCTGGCGCGGCGCGTCGGCGTTGTTCTTCGAGAAATTCGTTGCGCCGGACAGACTGCCTCTGCCGGAGCTCGACGAGGCTTTGCGCAAGCTTCGTCAAGTGCCGGTGGAAAGCGTCGGCAGCTTCCGCCGGCTCATCCGCTTCGCCCGCCCGCCGATTCTCCTGCGTCGGCTCCTTTGGAGCGTCGGGCTGAACTGGTCGGGCCCGTTGCGGCTGAAATATATGGGCGGCTTCTGCGTGCTCAATCCGTTTCCGACCGGCGGCACCGTGACGCAAACGGCGGTGCCGGCTTCGCTGATGCTCTATTACGGCCTCGTCGAACCGAACGGCGAAATGCAGGTCGACCTCTTCTACGATCACCGTGTCATGGACGGCGTCGAAGTTTTTCGCATCTTGCGCGACGCCGAGGCGACGATGAACCGCGACATCGTCGCCGAACTCACGCGAGCCCCAGCGGCGCCCTAGCGGCGTCTCCGACATTCAGCGCGGTCGCTGCAACACCGAAACGATGCGCACGACGATGGCGTTGGGCAGGAGGATGCAGCCGGCGACGATGATGCGATTGATCAGGCGCGGTATGACCAGCCGTTTCCCGGCGCGAAAGGCGCGCCAGGCCGCCTCAGCCGTCGCCGGCGCGTTGGAACGCGGCGCCAGCTTGAAAAGCCACGTTTTCCCCACGGCGCAACGTTCGAAAAACGCGGTGCGCACAACGCCGGGACTGAGGGAAGTCACGGTGACGCCCGTTGCCGAAACCTCCTGCGCCAAAGCCGCGGTGAAAGAATTCACGTAACCCTTCGACGCGTAGTAGCTCGACATATACGGCCCCGGCGCATAACCGGTGACAGAGCCAACGTTGAGCACGCCGCCGCGGTTGCGCGCGATCATGCCCGGCAGAAATCGCAAGCTCAGTTCGGTCAAAGCGCGGATGTTGACGTCGACGAGCTTGAGATGGTCGCCGCGGTCGGTCTCGGACGCCGGGCCGTAAACTCCAAAGCCCGCGCTGTTCACCAATACGTCGCAATAGACGCCGAGTTCGGCGAGCTTGCTTTCAATCTCTCGTCCAGCGTCGCGGCCGGCAAGGTCGATGGAGAAGCCGTAAGCCTCGAATGCGGCACCGCGCAGCTCGGCGGCGAGTTGGTGGAGCGCGTCCTGCGAGCGGCCGAGGAGCACCATCACCGCGCCGTCGCGGGCGGCGACGCGCGCCAGTTCGCGGCCGATACCCGACGAGGCTCCCGTCACGACGATGGCAGGCTTCATCGTTCGCGTCCGATCAGGATTGCGCCGCGACGAGTTCGATCAGGCCCATGCCGGGCACGATGCAGAACACCACCTTACGCCCCTCGAACAGAACGGCCGCCTGCGGCTCCGCCCAGAAGACCGCGCGCGTGTCCGGATCGGCTTTCAGCGACGCGATCGAAGCGGCCAGATCCTTGGCGGCAAAGGCCATGTGATAGACCAGTCCCTCTTTATGCTGCGCCAAATAGCGGTCGAGCGGTCCTTTGCCGCCTTCAGGCGCGGGACAGATGATCTCGACCGGCGGCATGGCGGGATGCTCGCCCATGGCGAGATGCACGTTCTGCATCGGATCGTAGATCATCTCGCCGACCCGGTAGCCCAGATTGGACAGAAAAGCCCGTGCCGTGTCGGGCTTTTGCGCTGCGAGGCCGAGGTGATGGAATGTCAGGCCGTATGTGTTGGCGAAACGGTCAGTGTTCATGACCGGGCGCCGAACCTTCGACGATCCGCACCAGATCGGCCATGATGCGGTTCAGCTCGAAATCCTTCGGCGTGTACACCTGCGCGACGCCGGCGTTTTTCAGGGTGCTCGCGTCTTGCGGCGGGATGATGCCGCCGACGACGATCGGCACGTCTTCGAGCCCCGCCTCCTTCATCCGCGCGATCACGTCGGCGACCAGCGGCAGATGCGAGCCGGAAAGGATCGAAAGCCCGACGACATGCACGTTCTTTTCCGCAGCCGCCGCGGCGATCGCCTCTGCCGTGAGGCGGATGCCGTCATAGACCACCTCCATGCCGGCGTCGCGGGCGCGGGCGGCGATCTGCTCGGCGCCGTTGGAATGACCGTCGAGGCCGGGCTTGCCGACCAGCACTTTGAGCCGGCGGCCGAGCTTCTTCGACACGCGGTCGACCTCGGCGCGGATGTCGTCGAGGCCCTCGGCGTCGTTGCGCATGGCGGTACCCACGCCGGTCGGCGCGCGGTATTCGCCGAAGGCCGCGCGCAGCGCAAAGCCCCACTCGCCGGTGGTGACGCCGGCTTTGGCGCAGGCGATCGAGGGCGGCATGATGTTGGCGCCGCTTTTTGCCGCCTTGCGCAAATCCGCGAGCGCCGCGGCGACGGCTGAGTTGTCGCGCTGCTCGCGCCAGGTTTTCAGCCGCGCGATCTGCCGCGTTTCCGCTTCTTCTTCGATGGTGAGGATGGCGTCGGCCGAGTCGGCCAAAGGCGAAGCCTCGGTCTCGACGAAGCGGTTGACGCCGACGACGGTCTGCTCGCCGCGCTCGATCGCCTCGACCCGGCGCGAATTCGATTCCACGAGCTGCTGCTTGAGATAGCCCGATTCGACGGCGGCGACGGTGCCGCCCATGGCTTCGATGTGTTTCAGCTCTTCTTTCGCCGCGGCTTTGAGCTCGGCGACCTTGGCGGCGACCGCCGGCGAGCCTTCGAACAGGTCGCCGTATTCCAGGAGGTCGGTCTCGTAGGCGAGGATTTGCTGCATGCGCAGCGACCATTGCTGGTCCCACGGCCGCGGCAGGCCGAGCGCCTCGTTCCACGCCGGCAGCTGCACGGCGCGTGCGCGGGCGTTTTTCGACAACGTGACCGCGAGCATCTCGATCAGGATGCGGGCGACGTTGTTTTCCGGCTGCTGCTCGGTGAGCCCGAGCGAGTTGACCTGCACGCCGTAGCGGAACAACCGATGCTTGGGGTTGGTCACCCCATAGCGCGCGCGCGTGATCTCGTTCCACAATTCGGTGAATGCGCGCAGCTTGCAGACTTCGGTGACGAAGCGCAGCCCGGCGTTGACGAAGAAGGAGATACGCCCGACTACTTCGCTGAATTCGTCGTCGGCGACCTGGCCCGACGCCTTGACCGCGTCGAGCACGCCAATGGCGGTGGCGAGCGCGAAGGCAAGCTCCTGCACCGGCGTCGCGCCCGCCTCCTGCAAATGGTAGGAGCAGACATTCATCGGATTCCACTTCGGCATTTCCTTGGTCGTGAACAGGATCACGTCCTTGGTGAGCCGCATCGACGGCGCCGGTGGGAACACGTAAGTGCCGCGCGACAGATATTCCTTGATGATGTCGTTCTGTGTCGTGCCGGTGAGCGTTCCGCGCGGCACGCCTTGCTCGTCGGCGAGCGCCACATAGAGCGCCAGCAGCCAGGCGGCGGTGGCGTTGATGGTCATTGACGTGTTCATCTCGCCGAGCGGGATGCCGTCGAAAAGGACGCGCATGTCGCCGATGTGCGAAACCGGCACGCCGACTTTGCCAACCTCGCCCTTGGCGAGCGGGTGGTCGCTGTCGTAGCCGGTCTGCGTCGGCAGATCGAAGGCGACGGAGAGGCCGGTCTGCCCCTTGCTCAGATTCTTGCGGTAGAGTTCGTTCGAGGCTTTGGCGTCCGAATGCCCGGCATAGGTGCGGAACATCCAGGGTTTGTCGCGTAAAGCTTTGTCGCGCGATGCCTTGTCGCGGGAAGGCGCGCTCTCGTGTCGCGACGTGTCACGCTGCGGCCTATCGCCGGCACGCCCGTCGCTTAACGGCTGGTCGCGGCGCGGCTGGTCATCCATGGTGTTTCATACGTCTTGCACACATCGTGCCCGCATCCCGGCGTGGCTAATGTGACGCCAATCCTGTTGCGACGCAACAATGCGAATCATCATGTTCACCTGCGGATAAGCTGCCTTTACCTTCCCCTGGAGGGGGAAGGTCGTCGGCCTTAGCGCGCAGCGCGAAGGCCGGCGGGATAGGATAATAGCGCGCTCACCTTTTTGCGTGCGGCGACACGGCCAAGCCGAGGAAGACGAAGATGGCCTGGTTGAGGCGCAGGATATCCGCTTCGTCCAAAAGCCCGATCCGCGCACCGATCTTCGATTTCGGCACGGTCGTGATCTTGTCCACCATTAGCCGGCAGGGTCCGCGCAAACCATTGCGCGCATTCGGCTCGATGGGGAGCCGGAACAGCGGCGCCTCAGTCTCATCGGTCGTGAAGGCGCAGATGGTGATCGAATCCGTGCCGTCGAAGCGGTCGTCCTGAATGATCACGACGGGCCGCGGCTTGCCCGCATAGTCCTTGCCGCCGGCGACGGTGTGAACGTCGCCACGCCTCATTCATCGCCCCCGATCCGAGACCGCGTCGATGAAGGCCTGATCTTCACGCGCGTGCGCGCCGGCCGCGACGGCGAGCGACTGACGATGCGCCTGTGCGCGAAAAGAACGTGCACGCACGTCGGGCACCCAAATCTGGATCGGACGCAGCCCCAAAGCGCGCAGCCGGTCGCGATGCTCCCGTACCTTGACGCGTGTCGGCTTTGGCTTGCGCGCGATCTTCCGCTTCGACACCGGGGCCATGATCGT
>Ga0181525_10001015_pt1 | contig 24298 bp, 24 predicted proteins | sample PEATcosm2014_Bin_48_FD_121100 | JGI IMG/M metagenome (GOLD analysis project Ga0181525, IMG submission 121100) | Peatland microbial communities from MTU Mesocosm Facility, Houghton, MI, USA - PEATcosm2014_Bin06_10_metaG | ecosystem: Environmental > Terrestrial > Soil > Wetlands > Peat | place... | reverse complement strand
TCCTGGACCGAACCAGCGAGCGCCGAGATGTAGCACCACCGGCCGCTCGGGCAAGTGGGCGACCGCCGCACGGTCTTCGTCGCGCACGTCCAAACGCAAGCGGCTGACGCGAACGTTCGCGCCTCCCAGTGCGACGAGATCCAAAAGCTGATCGACCTCGTGCGGGACGATACGTTCGGGCTCGCGATCGCATAAATCCGGATCGGCGGGACTGATCATCGTCCGGTTCACGTACAGTCTCGACGTCAAGCGCGCCATCCACCGCCGCACGTAGGTATACCCCACGCGCACGCGCGCGCGCGTCGCACCGACGACTTGTAAGTCGACCGAGCGCGGCGCAAGTGCGATGGCGAGGTCGCAACCGCGAAACCGCTCGCCGAAGGCCGACGGTTTGACTTCGCGCGGGAGATCGACGATTTCGTCGACGTCGTCGTTGCGTTCCATGACCACGTGATTGTACGGACTCGTTACCATCGTGATGTGCGCGCTCGGAAAGGACGCACGTACCGAAGCGATCGCCGGCGTCGAAAGGATGAGATCGCCGATGCGATCCGTCCGCGACAAGAGAACCTTCAACTTCTCGTGTCGCCCCGAGCCTGCCGAAGGGCGACTTCCAGTTCCTCGAAATAGGCGTTGGCGGCGAGCTTTTGGGCCGCGCGCAATTCGCGGTTCGAGAGGGCGCGATCGGCGCTCAGATCGCCGATTTCATCCCGATACTTGCGGGCCTTTTTTATGCCGTCGATCCACTTGTGCAAGCCGCGCTGCACCGGGTTGATGCCGGTGGCGAGATAGGTGCGCCAGTGCGGGTGCAGTTTTGCGAGTTGCACCGCGGTTCGCGCCTGGGCGCGGGCTTGTGCGACCATTTTCTCCACGTTACCGCTACGCGGCCGCGGCTTATAGTGGTAAACGAGCGCCCTCGGATTAAACACGGCGCGAACGCCGCCGAAACGCAGCCGCAGCCCGACGTCGATGTCTTCCCATCCGTATTCGGAAAACGACTCGTTGAAGCCGCCGATCGCGCGAATCGTAGCGAGCGGCACCGACACGTTGGTCGTCCAGAAGAAGTTCCCGCTGTAGTGCAAGACGTTCCAGTGCGGCGGCGGCAGATCGTCGAAGCTTTCGACGTTGATCGCGCCGCCGCGCACGACCGCGTGCGGCGCACGCTCGTGACTGCGCAGATGTTCCTCGACGAAATTCGGAAGCGGCAAGACGTCGTCGTCGATAAACATGATGCGCTCCCCGCTCGCGCGCGCGATCCCGGCGTTACGACCCTTGGCGAGCCCGGAATTCGCCTGGTTGACGACCTCGAACGCGCAGGTGGCGCGCGCCGCGGCACGTTCGATCACCGCCGCCGTCGCATCGGTCGATCCATCGTTGACCAGCACCACCTCATACTCATCCGGAGCGACGGTCTGCTCGAAACAAGCGTCGAGCACGCGCTCGAGCAGGGCCGCGCGGTTATAGGTGCAGAGCTGAATCGTGGCACGCATGGGGAGCAGAGCGTTCTACGACAATAGGTCGGATACCGCCGCCATAATGCGAGGGACGTCGAGGTTCGCGATGCATGCGTAATCGGCGCAGGTTTCCTTCACGTCGCCCGGATGGCACGGATACGACGCGCGTACGATGGCCGTCCGGGAACCCATCGGAGCCCACCGCTCGGGAAAGTCGCTCTGAAACGGAAAGATGCCGACGGTCGGAGCCCCGACCGCCGCCGCGACGTGCATCGATCCGGTCGTGATGCCGACGAAGGCGCGCGCACGCGCCGCGAGCGCCCCAAAACCGCCGATTCCCAGCTGCCCCGCAATCGACGTCGCACCGGAATCCCGGACGATGGCGTCGTTGATCTCGCGGTCCACAGCCGACCCGCTAATCAACACCGGCACGTCGAATCGCTCGCGCAGCGTACGCGCGAGCGCGCTCCAGCCCTGGCTCGGCCAGTTTCCGCGTTTGGGCGCGACGGCGTTCGTGGGATGCACGATCGCGTACTGCGTGAGGCCGAGCCCCTCAAGCAATGCATCGGCGTCGGCACGATCGCGCTCGGTAGGAACGAACGATGGGACCCGGTCGCTCGTATCGCAGTCGAGTGCGCGGGCGTAGTCGAGCAAAATGTCGACCCAGGGCGACGTGACGTTTCCCCGTTCGCTGCGCACCTCGACGCGATGCGTAAACAGGTGCGAATACAAACGCCGCGCCTGGCCGACGCGGATCGGAATCTTCGCGCGGTGAGCGACGCGCGCGACGCGCGCCGTCGCCCACGTGATCGCGCACGCGTCGTAACCGCGCTCGCGCAGGCGGGTGGCCAATTCGTCGATGGTCTCGCCGTCATCCACGAGCACGGCATCGATATCCGCGCAGCGTTCGAGCGTGGAGCGATGCCCCGGCACCGTCAAGGCGTCGACGCGCGTAAACCGGGCGTGAAGTGCCCGCGCGACGACGGATGCAACGAGCGAGTCGCCGATTCCACCACCGGCGCAGTACAGGAGCGCCGAACCGCTCACTCATCCAGCGCGCGAACGAGCTCGCGCGTATACATACCGTCGAGAAACTGCGAGCGCGCAAACGCCCGCACGAGCTCCGGCGCACGCTCGCTCGTTGCGATGCCCGCGTAGAACGCCAGCAGCGAATCGGGAAGCAGGTAGCGCGCGCGCAGAACGTTCATGGGATATGCGCCGGTCGCCGCGCGCACCCGCGCCGACGGCTGCTTCGCCAGGAAGCGTCGAGCCATTCGCGCGCGTTCCAGCGCCTTTCGCGTCTCGACTTCCAGGGTATTTTCGCCCGGCGGTTTGATATGCCAGAGATACGCGTCCCACGCAAACTTCCAGCGCATGCCGGCCTCGCGCAAACGCACGCCGAGTTCCGTGTCCTCCCAACCGTAGAGATTAAATGATTCGTCGAAGCCGCCGACGGCCGCGAGGGCGTGGCGCGGAATCGACACGTTACAGGTGCACAAAAATGCGCGCGAATAGTTCGCAACCCCCGGCACCGGGCGAGCATCGTAGCCCGGCACGTTGACGATCGGCCCGTTGACCACGAGATTCGAACTATCGTGCGCGGCTTCGTGGGCCGCCAGAAAGCCCGGCGGAAGCGACACGTCGTCGTCGCAAAACAGAACGAGGTAGCCCTCCGCGTGCGCCAGGCCGAGGTTTCGCGCCTTCCCCCGGTTGGGTTCGCCTTCGTAGAGGTAGCGAATCGGAAAGACGCCGCGCGCGCGTGCCGCTTCGACGACGCTCTTGGTTCCGTCCGTCGACGCATTGTCGACGACGATCACTTCAAACGACGGCGCGCCGGCCTGCGTCTCGAACGAACGGAGCACGTGCTCCACATACGCGGCGCGGTCCTTGGTTGCAATAACGACCGAGATCCTCATCAGGTACCGTAAAACCCGCCCAAGCGCAGAAGCGATTCAGCCATTCGATCGGCGGCGCCGACGTGATCGGCGTACAGGTTCGCGAGCGCCGCCTTACTCGCCGCAAGCCACGCGGCGTCCTGGTAGCGCTCGAGCGCTACGCGCGCGACCCGTCCCGGGGTGAGCGTGCCGTGTAACTCGTGAATCAATGAGGCCTGCGCATCCATGTTCGGCTGCGTGTGGTACACAAAACGGCGCGACACCTCGACCGCGACCGCCCGCTTGAGCCGCGCACCGATCAACGGAATGCGATCGAGATAGGTCAGCGGACCGTTGAACGTGACTTTCTCGGCCGCATTGAGCGGCGTCAGCGCGATCGTCGGAACGCCGAGCGCGGCGAGCTCGATGCACTTCGTGCCCGGAAGGGTGAGGACCAGGCGCGCGTGCATAGCCGCTGCAAGCGCGTTATGCAGGACCGCGAAACGCACGGACCCATCTTGCGACTGCAGCCACAATCCGCGTTCGTCTTCGTGAAGCCGCCCCCGTTGCGCGAAGACCTTGGGGTGACCTCCGGTTTCAATCGCTCGGCGAACGTCCTCGCGGGGCGTGAACGGCGAGATGCCGAACGCAATCGGTATCGCGGGAGCTTCGCGCGCGATGCGAAGCGCCATGGTAAAAAAGAACGGAATCATGTTGTCGACTTCGTATCCGCGCGATCCGGGCATGATGAGGATACCGTCGCGCGGGGCCTGCGCCTCGAGCGGCGACTGCGCTTCGAGCAACGCCCCGTCGATCGCGAGATTGCCGACGGTTTCGATCCGTTCGCGCGGCGCGCCGGTCGCTTCGAGTGTCGCGACGTTTTTTTCGTCGACCGCAAAGAAACGTGTAAACCGCTCGCGATATCCGCGCTTGGAGAACTTATACGTTGCCGCGAGGCCGTGCAGGCGCGAGTGCACCCGCGCCGCGTGCATCAAATCGCCGCCCAGATATTGCACGACGTCCACGCGCTCCGGCAGCCCCGGCGCGCTTCCGCCGACCGCCACGCGCAGGTACGCCTTGGGATCGTAGACGTGCGCGCTCGGAAACAATCGCCGCGCGAGCTCCGCCTCGTAACCGGTCGCATAGTCGTCGGGCACGCAGAACAGATGCACGTCCAGGTCGGGATCCCGCTCGTACAAACGCCGCACGAGCGGACGAAACCAACCGGCGACTTCGCCCGGTCCGTTCGCGGTCATGGCGATTTTCACGTTTACGAACCGTAGCGCGCGATGATGTCCGCGATGATGTCGGTCGTGCTGTGTCCTTCGAGATGCGGAGCCAAGGCGATCTCGCCGCCGTGTTGCAGGACGACCGTTCGTTCCGGAAGTTCATCGGCGCGATATTGAGCGCTCTTGACGTGCACGTCGGGGCGAATGCGTTCGAGCGTCACCTCGGGCGTGCGCTCGGCAAACCCGACGACGACGTCGACGCTGCGCAGGGCCAAGAGCAGCCGCGCGCGATCCGCGAACGGCACGATCGGGCGGCGTTCGCCCTTGAGCGCGCGCACCGATTCGTCGCGGTTGAGGCCGACGATCAGCGCGTCGCCCTGCGCGCGCGCCCACGCGAGATAGCCGGTATGACCGGCATGCAAGATATCAAAAACGCCGTTGGTAAAAACGACGCGTTTGCCTTGCTCGCGTAAGCGTTCGCGCCACGAAGAAGCGGCATCGAGATCGAGGAGCTCGCCGAAAAATTTACTGGGGGCCATGTTCGATCAACGCGAGGATTTCGTCGCCCGACGCAGTTGCCGTTCCGAGTTTTTCGACGACCGCGCCGGCAGCAAAATTAGCAAGTTGCATCGCCTGTTCGATCGACGCGCCGCCGGCGAGGGCGAGCGCCAGCACCGCAATGACCGTATCGCCGGCACCCGAGACGTCGTACACTTTACGCGCGACCGAAGGAATGTCGAGTCGTTCGCCTTGCGAGCCGAAAAGCGCCATCCCGTGTTCGCCGCGCGTGATCACGACGTACTTGCAGCCCAATTGCTTGAGCAGCTTCTGACCGGCGAGCAGAAGTGAGGCGCCGTCCGTGATGCGAATGCCCGTTGCCATCTCGGCCTCATGCTCGTTGGGCGCAACGCACGTCACTTCTTTGAAGAGGTCGATGTTTTGCGGCTTCGGATCGGCGAGCACGAGCGGGCAGGCAAGCGCGGCCTGCACGATCTGCTCGTTCAGAAGTCCTTTAGCGTAGTCGCTGAGAATGACCGCATCCGCGGCGGCGGCGTGCTCGCGGACGTAGTCCACGATTCGCCCGCGGTCCCCGAGCGCGAGCGGCCCGGCGTCCTCCCAATCGGCCCGGACGACTTGCTGATTGTGCGCGACGATCCGCGTCTTTCGCGTCGTCGGCCGGTCCGTTACGGTAAACACGCCGCGATCGTCGACGGCTTCTTCGCGCAGCATCCGCCGTACGTCCGCCGCAAACGGATCGTCGCCGATCGTTCCGACAAACTCGACGCGCGCGCCGAGCGAAACTAAGTTATTGGCGACGTTCCCCGCGCCGCCCAGTGTGAACGAGTGATCGGTGACCGCCACCACCGGCACCGGCGCTTCGGGCGAGATGCGCGAAACGGTTCCCCAGATCCACTCGTCGATCATCACGTCGCCGACGACCAAGATCCGGCGGTCGCGCATGCGTTCGAACAGCGAGCGCGCGGCGGACGTCACCAGGGTCGCGCTCACGAAAAATCGCCCTCGAAAATCAGGCGCTGCTCGACGAGATCGCACACGATGTGCGCCATGACTTGATGGACCTCTTGCACGATTGCCGCATATCCGTCGGGCCCCATCAGTACCAGATCGGCAAACTTCATCACGCTGCCGCCGCCGTTTCCAGTGAACGCAATCGTGACCGCACCCTTCTTGCGGGCTGCCTCCAACGCGAGCACGATGTTGCGCGACGTTCCGCTGGTCGTCATCGCGATCAGCACGTCGCCCGGCTGCGCGAACGCTTCGACTTGGCGCGCGAAGACGTAGTCGTAACCGTAATCGTTCCCGACGCACGTCAGCGTCGAAGTATTTACCGAAAGCGCTTCGCTGTTCAGACCCGGCCGTTCGCGCAAGTACCGTCCGGAGAGTTCGGCCGACATATGTTGCGCTTCGGCGGCGCTTCCGCCGTTGCCGCACCAATAGACGCGTTTGCCGGCGCGAAGCGCGGCGACGACCGCGTCGGCGATCGCCTCGGTCTGCGCGCGATAGTGTGGGGCGTCGAGCAGGCCGTTGCGGTCCGCGAGCAACGCGGCGAAGTCGCGGCGCCCTTTGTAATCGACCTGCGTCACGGCTCGATCCAGAACAGATCCTCGCCCTGCGACACCAGCTCGCCGTTTTCCGGAATGATGCGAACGACGGTACCCGCAAAATCGCTCTGAATCTCGTTGAACAGCTTCATCGCCTCGAGGATGCATAGTGCGCTGCCGACTTCGACGCGGTCCCCGACGTTGACAAACGCTTCCGTGTCTGGTGAGGAAGCGCGATAAAAAACGCCGGTCAGCGGAGCCGTGACGTGCTTGACGTGGGATGGTGCTACCGGGGGCGCCCCCGGCGCGGATTCCGCTCGAGCCGCAGTCCCCGGCGCAGCAGCCGCGGGCGCGAGGATCTGCGCGCCGGCCTCGCGGCGCACCAGTTCGTAGACCGCGTCCCCGACCTTCACCTTGATCCGGTCGAGATCGTGCTCGTGCATGATCTCGAGGAGCGACTGAACCGTGTCAGTCTCGTTTTCGTGTGCCATCTACGCTGGAGGTTCTCCAAGAGCCGCCGCAACGTCTGCTATCGCCCGCAGGGAGACCCTGCGATCGGTCCGTTCCTCGAGATCGCGCAGAACCGCCTCGTCCGATGCAAGCTCCTCGCTGCCTACGATCAACGCGTAGCGCGCGCCGTTGCGATCGGCAATCTTCAGGTGTGCGAGCAATTTGCGGTCGTCAAAGTCCATAAAGACCGGCGCGGCGCTGATGCGGCGCAGCTCCACGACCAGCGGAACAAGTACGGTTCGCGCTTCGACGCCCAGTGCGACGGCTTGCAAGCCGCGTCGCGGGGGCTGGCCCGCGCCGTGCACGGCTTCGAGCATCATTAAGAAGCGCTCGAGGCCGAGCGCGAATCCGACCGCGGGAACCGCCGGGCCGCCGAGCGAGCGAACCAGACCGTCGTAGCGACCGCCGCCGCACACGGTGGACTGCGCGCCGAGCGCGCTCGACGTAATTTCGAAGACCGTACGATTGTAGTAGTCGAGTCCGCGAACGATCTGCGGATTCACCGTGTATGGAATGGAGCACGCGTCCAAATACGTGCGTACGAGGGCAAAGTGTGCGCGGCACTCGTCGCACAATACCGATTCAAACGTCGGCGCCGTCGCAACGAGCGCGCGATCGCGCTCGTCTTTACTATCGAGAATGCGCAGCGGATTACGCTCGAGCCGGCGCTGCGAGTCCTCGGAAAGCTCCAATGCGTGCGGACGAAAGTGTGCTAGGAGCGCTTCGCGATAACGCGGACGGCAGACGTCGTCGCCGATCGTATTAATCTGCAAGGCTGCATCGGTAAGCCCGTGCTCGCGCACGAGTTCCCACGCGAGCGCAATGACCTCGACGTCCGCCTCGGGTCCGGCATAGCCGGTGCACTCGACGCCGAACTGGTGCGCCTGCCGGTAGCGGCCCTTCTGCGGGCGCTCGTACCGAAAGATCGGGCCGACGTAGTAGAGTCGCTGCGGGCCTTGCGCAAAAAGATTGTGCTCGAGCATCGCGCGCATCACGGGCGCCGTGAACTCGGGCCGCAACGTCATGCTGCGCTCGCCCTTGTCGACGAACGTGTACATCTCTTTTTCGACGATGTCGGTGGTCTCGCCGACGCCACGCACGAAGAGTTCGGTCGCTTCAAAGATCGGCGTTCGGATTTCGCCATAGCCGAAGCGCGTCGCAAGCGCGTGGATACGCGCCTCGAGCGCGAGCCAACGCTCCGACTGCGGCGGAAGGATATCCTGGGTGCCGCGCGGCGCGGTGATCTTCGATGCCATGGGCGTACTCCGGTTCGCACCGGTCCCGGCTAATCCTAGATATTCGGGCATTTTGCGTGATTGACGCACGTGCGCGTTGCGATGTACGTCGCGGCGGCGCTCGCATGTGCCGCGCTCGATCCCGCACTCGTCGAGAACGTGCTCGCGAGTGCCGCGGGGATCGTCCTGGAGTGTCTTCCCTATCTCTGCGCGAGCGCGCTCCTGGCGCCGCTTCTGGGCAAGCGCGCGCACGTGCTCCTTGCGTATGCCGGCTGTGGCTGCGGGACCGCCGGCGCCCGTTCGGTCCCGGCCGCACTCACCGCGGCGTGGCTCTTCGGGCCTTGGATAGCAATCGCGCGTCTCGCGGCGGCTTCGCTCGTGGCGTTCCGGCGCGATGACGGCCCGCACGTACACCGGATCTCGCTCGCCGGCGGCGTCGTGGGCCTCGCGCCGCACGCCGCGCTCGCCGCCATCGCGACGCTGGCCGTTCCCGATCTTCTTCACGTTCCCACCCAAGCGCCGCTCGTTCAAATCGCATTGGGATGCGCGTTTGGATTGTTCGCGTCACCGTGCGCGCTCGGCGGCGTTGCGTTGGCGGCGTCGATGCACGTGCACGCGCCGTTAGCTGCTTACGCCGTACTCGCAACGGCCGGCGTTGTCCACCTACCGCTCAAGCAATCGCACGTGGAGCACAGCCGCGAGGATCCGCGCGCGTACCTTCTGCTCGCGTGTGCCGGCGCGCTGGTTGCATTTCAAGGCGGAGGAGGCTTCGTTCATCCGAAACTGGGGGCCGCACTGTTGGCATGCGTTCCTGTGTGCGCGCATGCGGCTTGGAAATCTCGCACCTCGCGGAGCACGCTCGCCGTTGCAATAGCCTTCGCGCTCCTTCTGGTCGTCGTCGTGGGAGCCCCGAGGCCTTCGTATCGCGCGACGGAAACAACGCTAAGCGATGCCTTTGCCGGTGAGGCGATCGACTTCACGGGTCAGTACGTACGCGACGGACTCAATGCGGCAATCGAACGCGACGCAATCACCTGCTGCCGCGCCGACGCCGCGCCGGTCTCGCTGAGTCTCGCAGCGCCCCTGAACGCACGCCCCGGCGACTGGTTACGCGTCACGGGAACCCTGGTTCAATCGAACGACGGCCTAGTGCTACGGGTGCGCAACCTCGCTCGCATCGCCCCGCCCAGCGACCCGTTTATCTATCGTTGACCCGCTAACGCTTGCGCGGCTCCAGAATCTCCACCGGAATGCCGTTGGGATCTTCGACGAATGCAATCGCACGCGTGCCGCCGGGCGAACGCTTGATATCCTTGATGACTTTGACGCCCTTGCTTTTCAATTCGGCCATGTACGGTTCGAGCGGACCGTCGGCTTCGATCGCGAGATGTTCGTAGCGATTGCCGACTTCGTACGGCGGATGCTCTTCTAAATCGTAAACGAGTTCGACGTACGCGTTCCAATCATGTCCGACAAACGCCATGTCGGCGTTACCCGGGTAATGGAAGGGACCGTCGAGCAGCTTGAGGCCGAGCTTGTCGGTGTAAAACGCAATCGACTCCGCCATATCGTTGACGAAAATCGACGTGTGTAAGTAGCGTGGCATCGATATCTCCTCATTCGCTTAGGGTGACAGCAGCGTCGAGACGGCCCGGAGGCGGCCGATCGCATCGCGCTCGATCTCGCGCACGATCTCCGCTGCCGGCCGTATCGCGGAAACCAACCCGACCGCCTGACCCGCATAGATCTGCGCGACTTCGTAATCTCCTTTGGCTCTCGCTTCTTCGAACTGCGCGCTCGCTTGCGCGTCGCCCAGCATTTCCGAAATCCGCTCGTTCCACTTTTCAACAAACGGATTTCGCAGCGCCCGTCCTGCAAACTCCGGCGTCCATCCGGTATTTTGCAGGCGGTCGTAGACGCTGGTGCGGATCGTTTGCGTTTCGTCGCTTCGCGCGATTGCGGCCTTCGCCGCTTCGGGCGTCCGGCTCTCGCTCGCCAGTAAAAACGGCGTTCCGATCCAGCCGCCGGCGGCACCCGCCGCGAGCACCGCCGCCAAACCGCGTCCCGTGACGACGCCGCCCGCGGCTAAAACGGGGCGATCGGTCATATCGAGCACGATCTGCAGCAGCGGCAACGTTCCGACGGCGCCCGTGTGTCCGCCCGCTTCGGTTCCCTGCGCGATCAACACGTCGACGCCCGCATCGAGCGCACGCTGCGCCAGAGCCCGGCTTTGCACTTGCGCGGCGGCGAGTATTCCGCGCGCGTGAATGCGCCGAACGTAGGCGCTCGGGTCGCCGAAAGAAACGCAAATCAATCGCGGCTGCGCATCCAGCGCGAGATCCAACAGTTCCGGGCGGCGTTCGAGCATCCAATGAACGAGACCGATGCCGAAACGCGTATTTCCGCCGCTACGAACCAGCGAGACCTGTTCGCGAATGCTCTCCGCACTTTCGGCAACCGCAAGTCCCAGCATGCCGAAGCCGCCGGCATCGCTGACGGCACGCGCGAGCGCGCCTCCGGCCTGCGGCGTCATCGCGCCGTTGAAGATTGGAGTCTCGATGTCGAGGAGATCGCAGATCGCCGTATGCAGGGCCATGGCCCAAGCATACTACGGATCGCTGCTTGCGCGTATCTGGGCGACCGGCACGGCGATGATCTCGCCGTTCTTCGTACCGATAAAGAGCGTGCGCCCGTACAGCACCGGCGAACCAACGTTGAACGACGTGTGCATGTTTTTTACGCCGATCACGTGGCCGTCGCTTTCGTCGAGGGCCCACAAGTATCCGGAGAGGTCGCCGAAATACACGGCGCCCTGCGAACGAACGACCCCGCCCTTCACCGGACCGCGTACCTGCGTGCGCCACAAGAGGTGTCCGTTGACGGCGTCGACGGCGTGCATCCACGGCGCTAGCGAGTTGCCGACGTAGAGCGCCCCGTGCGCGACGAGCGGAATCGCCGCCTCATTCATCATCGGAACCGCTCCGCTCTCGAGCGGAAGGTCCCAAACCGACGTTCCGTCCGCCAGCGACAGCGCGTAGGCGTGCATCTCGCCCTGCGCACCGACATTGACGGACACCAGTCCGGCGCCGGGCGCGACGTAGTCGCAGAACACGCGCGCGCCATCGGTTGCAGACGGGCAGTCGCCGATCGCGCCGAAGTGGTCGTCGAATTCGTGCTTCCACACGATCGTGCCGTCGCTCGCGCGCATCTCCCACGTTGCATTCACACCGCCGCCGTTATCGCTTCCGCTGGTGATAAAGCGGTCGCCACCCACCGGGAGCGCCGCGCTCATCGACGCCACGCTACCGAGCGCGTGCGAGAATCGAAGCTCTCCCGTGTGCGGATCGACGCCCGACACGTATCCGGCGCCGTCGTGCTGAACGAGCACGCCGCCGATCACCGCCCCGGTCGGCATGCCGCTGCCCTGGAGCGGAAGACTCCACAACTGCTGTCCCGACGTCGCGTCGAGTGCGATGATCGCGTTCGTTCCCGAACCAACCACGTTTCGTTTTGTATGCCGAATGCGATACGAGTTTTGGTTGCCCTCTCCGAGGTAAACCGCGCCGTTATATACGAGCGGCGCGGCCATAAGCGAGGAACTGTACTGCTTGCTCCAGGCAACCGCGCCGGTCTTTAAATCCACTGCAAAAAATTGGCCGGCATTATTCCCGATGAACAAGGTGTTCGCGTGGACCGTCGGGCTTGACGAGAAGCCTCCGCCGGTCTTGATCCGCCACGAAACTTCGAGACTACCGTGAACGCGCGCGTCGTTCCGGGAGTTGAGGCGAAACTGCGTCCACTGGGAGGGTGGGCCGGGCGAGACCTGGAGATCGTCGGCGAATGCGGTTGCCGGCCATGCAGCGGCCAGCACAAACATACCGCAGAGCACGCCCATTACTCGCAACACCACCCAAACGTAGCACGGGCCCCTTGAGTCTTTCCTGAAAGTCACCTTAGTTTCTTAGTGAAGGAAATAGCGGTATGACGAGAAGACCAGCGCCACGCCGTGCCGGTCGGCCGCCGCGATGACCTCATCGTCCCGGACCGAGCCGCCGGGCGCAATGATCGCGCTGCACCCGCCTTCGACCGCCGCTTCGAGACCGTCGGCAAAAGGAAAGAACCCGTCGCTCGCGCACGCCGCGCCCTGGGCCGCTTCGCCGGCGCGATGAGTCGCGATCTTGACCGCGCTCACGCGATTGGTCTGGCCGGCGCAGATGCCGCGCGTCGTGCCGCCTTGCGCGACGACGATGCCGTTGGATTTCACGTGCCGCACGACGTCCCAGGCGAAGGCCAAATCGTGCCATTCCTGCGGGCTCGGTTGGCGCTTCGAGACTACGCGCCACTGCTCTGCGGGCGCATCGGGATTGTCATCTTCGGCCAGGACGCCGCCCAGCGACGAGCGTACGCGCAATTCGCGCGCCAATTCGTCGGGAAGGGACGGCGCGAAGCGCATGATGCGCAAGTTCTTTTTCTGACGCAGAAGCGCGAGCGCGTCGTCGTCAAATGCCGGCGCGGCGACGATCTCGAGAAAAAATTTAGCGAGCGACTCTGCCGCCGTACGGTCGATCTTCGCGTCCGTCGCAACGATCCCGCCGTACGCCGAAACCGCATCGGCCTCGAGCGCGTCGGCGACCGCCTTCCCTACGCGCGAACGCTGCGCTACGCCGCACGGCACGGTGTGCTTCACGACCGCCGCGCGTACGAAGCGCGTGTGCTCGCTGCCGAACTCCGCGCCCATCGGCGCGCGCGAGAGCAGGCGTAAGGTCGCATCGAGGTCGAGTAAATTGTTGTACGAAAGAGCCTTGCCGTGCAGCTGCTCCGGTAAGCGGTCGGCGCGGTCGAGATAGAAGGCCGCGCGATTCTGCGGATTCGTGCCGTAGCGCAGCGGCTGCTTGAGCGGCAGCGTCAACATCAACGCGCCGGGTAAATCGCCCGGCAGAACCGCGCCTTCCGTCGCGAGGTAGTGCGCGATCGCGGCGTCGTATTCGGCGGTCCGCTCGAACGCCGCCACGGCGAACTTGCGCCGCAACGTCACGGGCACCTCGCCCCGCGCGAGTGCGGCGAGAAAAGCTTCGTATTGCGAGGGATGCGTGAGCAAGCTCACGTGGTCGAAATTCTTTGCGGCGGCGCGCATTAACGCGACGCCCCCGATGTCGATCTGTTCGATCGCTTCGGCGTGCGAGGTTCCCTCTCGCGCGACCGTCGCTTCGAACGGATAGAGATTGACGACGACGGTCGTGATCGGCGCGATCGCATATTTTTCGGCTTGCGCTGCATGTGCCGGATTCGAACGGTCGTAGAGAATCGCGCCGAACACCTTCGGATGCAACGTCTTCACGCGGCCGTCGAAAAGCGCCGGAAATCCGGTCATCTCGCCGACGTCGAGCGCGGGTACGCCGTGCTGTTCCAAGTGCGCTCGCGTGCCGCCCGTCGCATAGATCACCGTTCCCGCATCGTGCAACGCGCGCGCGAGCTCGACCGACCCCGTTTTATCCGAAAGCGAAAATAACGCGGCCGGCTTCGCGGTGTCAGGCAAGCGCCAGCTCCGGATGACGTTCCGACGAGAGCGTTGCGGCGATCAACGTCGAGACGCCGGGTTCGCGCATCGTGACCCCATACATGCGGTCCGCGAGCTCCATCGTCTTCTTGTTGTGCGTTACGATGATCATCTGCGAATCGCTCGCGAGCTCGCGTACCATCGAAGAGAACCGATCCACGTTGGCGTCGTCGAGCGCGGCGTCGACCTCGTCGAGCAGATAGAACGGCGACGGCTTTACCTTGATGAGCGCGAAGATCAGGGCCGCCGCGGTCATCGCGCGCTCGCCGCCCGAGAGCGCCGCCAGCGCCATCAGCTTCTTGCCCGGCGGCTGCACCGAAATCTCGACGCCGGTCTCGGAGAGATTTTCCGGATTGGTCTGCCACATTTTTGCCGCACCGCCCGGAAAGAGCTTGGCGTACATCTCGGTAAAGGCCGCGGCGACTTGGTCGAACGTTTCGTTGAATTGCGCTTGGCTCTGCGCCTCGATCTCCTTGATCGATTGCAAGAGCGTTTCGCGCGCCCGCGCAAGGTCGTCGAGTTGCGTGCGCAAGAACGTCTCGCGCTCGGCCAGTTCGTCTCGCTCGGCCTCGGCGTTCAGGTTGACGTTGGCGCTCAAGCGCGACAGTTCTTCGCGCAAGCGCGGCAGCTCGGCCATGACGTCGTCGGACTCTTCCGCAAAGCGCGCCTCGACTTCGTGGCACTCCTCGTCGGTGGCCGGGTTCTGCGCGAACTGCAAAACCAGCATGCCGAGTTCCGCTTCGATCTCGGCTAAGCGCGTGCGGTGGCGCTCGCCGCCATGCGCCGCTTCGCGTTCGTCGGCTTCGGCGTTGCGCAGGTCGCTTTCGAGTTGTAGCAGGTCGTTGGCGGTCGCCTCGCGCTCGCGCCGCGCGACGTCGAGCTTCGCGTCGAGATCCGAGACGCCGTGACGCAGTCCTTCGACGTGCGCGTGCGAGGTACGCGTCTGTTCGGCCAGGGCGCCGATTTCGGCCAGCATCGCCTCACGCGCGACGCGGGCTCGCTGCCCGTCAACGTCGAGCATGCCCAGGCGCCCCTTTGCGGCATCGCGCTCGGCCGTCAGTGCGGCCACGCGCTCGCGTACGTCGCCCGCGCGCGTGCTCGCTTCCATCTGGGCGGACTCGGCGCTCGCAATTTCACTGCGGGCTCGGGCGAGCTCGGCTTCCAAACGGCGACGTTCCTCATCGCTCTGCACGGCGTCGGCCTCGGGCCCTTCGAATAAGCGTTCGCGATCGCGCGAGTCGCGAGCACGAGCGAGTAAATCATCGACCAGTGCTTGCGCTTGCAGCACGTCGCCATTCGTACGCTCGAGGTCGCCGGCAAGTGCGGCCATCTCGGTGCGGACTTCGGCGGTTTGCAGTTCGACCCGGCCAAGCGCCTCGCGCGCGACGTCGCGAGCTGCGACCGCGGCCTCGGCGCGAACGGCGGCCTGCTGCGCCGCGTGCTCGCGAGCGACGAGGTCGCTACGCATCTCCGCCAGCGATTCGCGTAGCGATTGCGCTTGCGCGCGCCGCGAGAGAATCGATTTTTCGCGCCGGAAGCGACCGCCCGTTATAGCACCGCCGCCCGCAATCTGTTCGCCCGAGAGCGTAACGATCGTGTCGCGAAAGCCGCGCCCGCGCACCAGAGCGATGCCCGTCTGCAGGGTATCGACGACGAGAACGTTCCCGACCAGGAATCGAACGATGCCTTCGTACTGGGGCTGCGTGCGAAGCAGCGTGTGCGCGTATCCAATGATGCCCGGCGTCGATTCGAGGTCCGGCGTCATCGCCTTGGCTTCGCGGTTGGCCAGCGTGTCGAGCGGAAGGAACGTGGCACGGCCGGACTCGTTTCGGTTGAGAAACTCGATCGCGCGCTCGGCGTCTTCCGACGTCTTCGTAATGATATTGGAGAGCCGCGCCCCGAACGCGACGTCCATCGCGCGTGCGTAGCGCTCGTCGGTCGAAATAAGATTGGAGACGATCCCCTCGATGCCGTGCAACTCCTTGCGCTGCCAGGCTTCGACGACCGCACGCGTGCCCGGAACGTGTCCTTCGAGTGAGTTTTCGAGCTCTTCGATCGTGTGCAACCGCGATTGCGCCGCCTTCACGTCCCCGCTCAACTCGCTCTGCGCCGCGAGCGCGGCCGTCAAGGCTTCCTGAGCCGCAACGCTCGTGCTCTCGGCAACCTCGACGTGCTCTCGCGCCGCAGCAAGCTGCGCTTCAAGCGTGGCAAGTTGCGTCTCGCGCTCGGCATACTTCTGCGTAGCCGTACCTGCGGCGATTTCTAGTTGCGCGACGCGCTCGCGCGCCGCGTGCGACTCGCCCTCCAAACGCTCGGCCTCGGCACGTACGTTCTCGCCTTGTACGCGGCGTTCGGCCTTTTTCGCCGCGTGTTGCGCGGCCGAGGCTTCGACCTCGCGCAAGCGCGTGAAAATTGCGTCGAGTTGCGCGCGCGCCGCCGCGAGGGAGCGCTGAGCTTCCAGTTCGCGTTCGCGTGCCGCATCGACTTCGACCGCAAGCGGGGATAGCCGCGCTTCGAGTTGGGCGATCGTCGCGCCGAGCGACTCGCGTTCCGCGGCGACGCGCGCGACGTCCTCCGACGTTTGCGTCGATTGCGCCTCGAGGGCTTCACGTCGCGCCAGCGCGGCCGCATAGTCGGCTTCGATGCGTGCGAGCTCGCCGCGTTTCCCCTGCGCCGCACCGCGTATTTCTTCCAAGTGCAATTCTTGTTGGTAGGCCCGCGTGCGCAACTCCGCCAGATTCGCGCCGAACTGCGCGACCTTGCCCGCGGCCGCACCGCGCACTTCTTCTTGCCGTTCGAGTTCGACGCGCAACGCCTCGCGTTCGCTGCGGCGCGACGCGCTCGCCCGCATGTACGAGAGGATCTCGAGATCGCGAACGCGCGCGCTGACCTTCCGGTAGCGCTTCGCGCGCCGCACTTGCGTATCGAGTTCCGGCAAGCGGCGTTCGAGTTCGGCGATGAGATCGTTGATGCGGATCGCATTCGTTTCGGTCTGTTCCAAGCGACGCAGCGACTCGTTCTTGCGCGCGAGGAATTTATTAATGCCGGCCGTTTCTTCGAAGAGCGCGCGGCGTTCGGTCGGCTTGCTGGTAAGGATCGAATCGATCTGCCCTTGCGAGACGATCGCGTACGAACCGGGTCCGAGACCCGTTCCCATCAGAAGCTCGACGATGTCGCGCAGGCGCACTTGCGTGCGATTGATGAAGTACTCGCTCTCGCCCGCGCGATAGGCGCGTCGCGTGATCTCGACTTCGCTGAAATCGGTCGGAAGACGGCGATCCTCGTTATCGAAGGTCAGCGAGACCTCCGCGAGACCGAGCGGCTTGCGCTTGTCGGTTCCCGCAAAGATGACGTCTTCGAGTTTGCCAGAGCGCAGGCTCTTGCTCGACATCTCGCCCAGCACCCAGCGAAACGCGTCGACCATGTTCGACTTGCCCGACCCGTTCGGTCCCACGATAGCCGTGATGCCGCTCGAAAAATCGAGTCCGGTCGGCTCGGCGAACGTCTTGAACCCGAAGGCTTTGATCTTCTTTAGCTTCATTCGTCTTCCAAAGTAGACAGAGCGGCCGCTGCGGCCGCCTGTTGGGCAGTCTTCTTCGAGCTACCGGTCCCAGTTCCCAACGTCTTGCCGTTGACCACGACGGAGGAATGGAATTTTGGGGCCTGCGCCGTGCCCGCCGTGCGGTCGCGGTAGCTTGGGGTCGCCGAAAGGTGCTCCTGCGCGTAGTGCTGGAGACGCGTCTTTGCGTCCAGCAGGGCTTTGGGCGCATGGTCGAGGGTTTCGATATGCTCCTTGACCACGAACGTCCGGGCACGCTCGAGCCCATACCGTTGATGCAAAGCGGCGACGAACGCCTCGAAGGCATCGGCGAGAATCGACGTGTTGTCCGCGCCGCCGGCGTTTCGCATGCCGGTCCCAAGCTGCACTAGGTCGGCGAAGCCTAAGCGCCGCGCGGACGTTGCCAGTTGCGCGTCGTTCACGATCGCCGCCTTGCGGACGGTCAGCCGCCCTTCGGGCTCCTCGGGAAAACGCTCGAAGAGCCATTGCGCGGTGATGTAGCCCAGCACCGAGTCGCCGAAGAATTCCATACGCTCGTTCGAGCTGCCGCCGTTTTCTTTGGCAAAGCTCTCGTGCACGAAGGCTTGTTCTGCAACGGCAAGATCTCCGGTAACGCGGACGCCGGCACGCTTGAGCAGCGCGCGCAGACGACGGCGCTGCGCCTCTCCAGCCACGTCCTTGGCTATCGAACTTTTCCGAAGACGATCACGCTGTTGTGACCGCCGAATCCAAACGAATTCGATAGCGCGATATCCACCGGCGCCTTGCGCGCCACGTTCGGAACGTAGTCGAGCGTGCAGTCGGGATCCGGAAATTCGTAGTTGATGGTGGGCGGCATGATGTCGTTCATCACCGCGAGCACGGTTGCGATGCCCTCGATGCCGCCCGCGCCGCCGAGCACGTGTCCGTGCATCGACTTCGTCGAGCTGACCGCGACCTTCGTGTCGGTCCCGAACACGCGCTGGATTCCGAGCGATTCGGCCGGATCGCCGATCGGCGTCGAGGTTCCGTGTGCGTTGATGTACGACACGTCTTCGGGTTCGATCTGCGCGGATTTCAGCGCGCGCTCGAGCGCCAGCTTCACGCCGCCGCCTTCGGGGTCGACGGCGACCAGATTATACGCATCGGCCGACTGCCCGTATCCCAAGACTTCGCAATAGATCTTCGCACCACGCGCTTTTGCGTGCTCGTAGTCCTCAAAAACGAGAATGCCCGCGCCCTCGCCGAGAACGAAGCCGTCGCGTTCCTTGTCGAACGGGCGCGACGCATGCGTCGGATCGTCGTTGCGCGTGGACATCGCTTTCATCGCACAGAATCCGCCGACCGCGAGGTGCGAAATGCACGCCTCGCTTCCGCCCGTGATCATTGCGAGCGCTTCGCCGTGAGCGACGTAGTTATAGGCCGTCGCAAGCGCGTCGTTCGCCGACGCACACGCGCTGCTTACCGCGAAGAGCGGCCCGCGAAAGCCGTAGCGCATCGATACCTGCGCGGGCGCCGCGTTGCTCATCAGCGCAGGAATGAAGAAGGGCGAGATCCGCAACCAGTTGCCGTTCGCCGCCATCTTGTCGGCCTCGGCGCGGAACGTTTCGATACCGCCGATGCCGCTGCCGATCACGGCGCCGACTTGATCGCGAAACTCGCGGCCCTCGGGCAAGGCCGCGTCGGCGATCGCTTCGATCGCGGCGGCTAGCGCGTATTGCGAAAACAGATCGAGGCGGCGCGCCTCTTTCTTTCCGATCAGCGCTCCGGCGTCGAAATCCTTAACTTGCGCGGCGATGGTCGTCGGGTACTCCCTGGCATCAAAGGCCGTAATCTGCCCGACGCCTGACTCGCCGGCAATCAAGCGCCCCCAGAACTCGCCATGGGAGTTGCCAAGGGGGGTGACGGCACCAAGGCCGGTTACTACTACACGTCGTCTTTCCAAAACTTCACCAAGTTACCACGGTTCGAGCTCGGCCCCTTTAGGCGGTCTGCGGTAAGATGGGCCCATGAAGCGCCGCCCCCTCGCCCTTGCCCTTGTTGCCGCAGCCCTGACCCTCGGGCTCAGCGCGCCGGCCGTGGCCGACCAGCAGTTCTACAAGTACAGTACGGCTCCGACCCCCAAGCGAACCCCGACGCCGACCCCCAACGTGAACGGCTACATCTATTATCCGTGTCAGAGCGACCCGGGAGCCAACGCCTCGTGCTGCGGCCAAACCTCCGGCAAGTCGCACGGGGGCACCCAGCACGGCCACAGCCAGGGCTGCAATCAGGTCCGGCCCTCGGCTCGTCCCAGCGGCCGGCCATCCGGGCCGCCTAAGCCGCGACCTTCCTAGGCGAAAGCGACTTATGCCGCACCCGGGCCGGAGCTTGCCAAGGGTTCCGGCGCTTTGCTATACTTTCGCGGCTATGTTCCTCTTCGATCTTCAACTGTTTGCGTCCAAGAAGGGCGCCGGTTCGACCCGCAACGGTCGCGACTCCAATTCTCAACGCCTCGGCGTCAAGCGCTATGGCGGCGAGCGCGTACTTGCGGGCAACATTCTCGTTCGTCAGCGCGGTACCAAGTTCTATCCCGGCGAGAATGTCGGCATGGGCAAGGATCACACGCTTTTCGCGCTCGTCGAGGGCACGGTTGAGTTCACGTCGCGCCGCAACCGCCAGCACATTAACGTGCGCGCGATAGCTGCCGCGTAAGCGCAACGAGGGTACTGTGGCAAGAGGGCCTTCGGCCCTCTTTCTATTTCTCGACTATGCAATTCATCGACGAAGCGACCATAACCGTGGCGGCCGGAAACGGCGGCGACGGAATCGTTGCATGGCGTCGCGAGAAGTACGTCGATAAAGGCGGTCCGGCCGGCGGCGACGGCGGCCATGGCGGCGGCGTGTATCTGGAAGCGACCCACGAACTGTCGACGCTCGTCGAATTCCGGTACAAACGCCACTTCGATGCCGAGCTTGGGAAGGCCGGCGGTTCTTCAAACAAGTCCGGCAAAAGCGGCGACGATCTCACGATTTTAGTTCCGGTCGGAACGATCGTGTATCGCACGCTCGAAGGAAAGACGGAATCGTTTTTGGCGGACCTCGCGCATCCGGGCGAACGCGTGCTGGTGGCAAAAGGCGGTCGCGGCGGCCTCGGCAACCAACACTTCGCAACCAGTACGCGGCAGGCGCCGCGCATCGCCTATCGCGGCGTGCCGGGCGAACGCGCGACGCTGCGTATGGAGTTGCGTTTGCTTGCGGATTGCGGCGTCATCGGCGTTCCGAACGCCGGGAAGTCGACGTTGCTATCCGTCGTATCGGCCGCGCGCCCGAAAATCGCCGACTACCCGTTCACGACGCTCGAACCGCAACTCGGCGTCGTGCGCGTGTCGGACGACGAGTCGTTTTTCATGGTCGACGTGCCAGGCCTCATCGAAGGCGCACACGAGGGTGCCGGCCTTGGCGATCAATTCCTCAAGCACATCGAACGTACGCGAGCGCTTGTGCACCTGCTCGACGGCGCAAAACCGCTCGACGAAATGCTCGAAGACCGCGCCACCATCGAGCGCGAACTCGCGGCCTGGAATCCGAAACTCATCGAAAAACCGACGATCGTGGTCGTGAGCAAACTCGACTTGCCCGACGCGCGCGAGCGGCTTCTCGAACTGCAAGCCATCGATCCGCAAGCGCGCGGTATTAGTTCGGCGACGCGCGAGGGCGTACAAGAGCTCGTCTACGCCATCTGGCAAACGATCAAGGATGCGCCGATGCCCGAAGTCGTGACGCCGCCGCCCGCACTGATCGAGCTCACCCCCGAGACCGCGTTCGCGATTTCGCGCGAGCGGGACGGAACGTTCGTTATCACGGGCGCCCGCGTCGAGCGATTGGCCGACGTGACGAATTTTGATTCGGACGAAGGCCTCGCGCGCTTCGAACGGGTCCTTGCGAAAATGGGTGTGGAGAAAAAATTGCGCGAACTCGGCGCGGCCGAAGGCGATACCGTTCGCATCGGGCAATACGAATTCACGTATTCATGAAGCTCGGTATTTTTGGCGGGACGTTCGATCCCGTGCACAACGCGCACTTGTTTCTGGCGGAGTCGGCCTGCACGATCGAAGGCCTCGATCGCGTGCTTTTCGTGCCGACCAAGAACCAGCATTACCGCGAGGCCGCGCAGGCGAATGCCGAACACCGCTGCGGGATGCTGCTCGGAGCGATTGCCGGAAATCCGCACTTCGCGCTCGACGAAACGGACCTGCTCGACGACGCAACCGGCTACACCGCCGATTTGCTCCCGAAGCTCAAACGGCGCTATCCCGGCGCGACGTTTACGTTTATCATCGGTGCCGACTCGCTCGTCAACGCGACCTGGGAGCGCTTCGATGAGGTGCTGGAAAGTCTCGAGCGATTCGTTATCGCGCCGCGTCCGGGCGTTCGCGCCGACGCATTGCAGCGCGTCATTGCCGCCGTACCCAAAGCCCTGCGCGATCGCATCGCCACGCTTAAGATTCCCGAACTCCCCGAGTCGGCGACGTTAATTCGAACGATGCTCTCGCAGGGACGTAGCGTGCGCTATCTCGTACCAGAGCCGGTATGGCAATACATCGTCGCCCACAACCTCTACGGAATCCGGGCGTAGCGGCGCTTCTTGCGCTCGCCCTCGCGAACGGATGCGCCGGGGAACCGGAGAAGCCCGACAACGGGCTCGTCTGTAAAACGTGGGCGGCTCAGGCCGACAACCAGGAAGTGCTCGCGCAGGGCAGGGTCGCCGCTCTTCTCGGCACGCGTAGCGGTCCGAGCGGCGACCACGAGGGCTTTTTGCTACAGCTGACCGGCGACTGCGACTTGCTCGTACGCGTCGAGACCAACGTCGACCTCACCGGCCCGGTTCCATTGCGGACCGGCGAGGATGCGATCGTTAAGGGTGAATACGAGTACACGTCGCTCGGGGGCGTCATTCACTGGACGCATCACGATCCAGCTAACCGTCACGTCGCCGGATACGTGCAAGCCGGCGGCAAGCTCTATCAATAGTTAACTTTTTGCATTCGGGAATTGGCGCAGGCCCAAGAGCATACCGCCGGGCTCCTTGACGGTTGCAACCAGCAGCCCCTTCGCAACGTCTGTGGGCTGTTGCACGACGGTACCGCCGGCGGCCTCAAGCCCTTTTAGGCTCGCCGCAATGTCGTCAACGTTCCAAAACGCAATCGCATGCTGGCTCTGGCTTGGAACGAGACCGATTTCCACACCGCCGTTCTTGAAGCCGACGTAATACGGGCTGTCGGCATAGGGGGCGCTTCCGGTAAGTTCGGAAAAGAATCGTTTGGCTTTTTCCATATCCGCCGCCGGATAGGTGATCAGTGAGGGGTCTTTCACAATTGTATTCTCCTTCTATCTCCATGACGGATCGAACGCGCTAAAACGTGACGGCAACGAGGTACTGATTTTGGAAGATGCGGAGTGGCTCGCGGAGCGGTTCGAGACTGCACGGCCGCGCCTGCAGCGGATTGCGCTGCGAATCTTGGGATCGCCTGCAGAGTCTGAAGACGCGCTGCAGGAGACGTGGCTGCGCATTCACCGTGCCGACGTTGCGCGAGTTGCGAACCTCGACGGCTGGCTTACAACCGTCGTAGCGCGCGTTTGCTTCGACGTTCTGAAACGGCGCACCAGCCGGCGCGAAGAGTTAACGCCCGAGGATCCGCGGCGGGATACGATAGCCGTCGCACCCGGCGAGCACCCGGAGGACGAAGCTCTGCTTCTTGATTCGCTCGGCATAGCGTTTTCGATCCTCCTCGATGCGTTGCCGCCGGCCGAGCGCGTTGCCTTCGTCTTGCACGACATGTTCGACGTACCGTTCGACGATATCGCAGAGATCGTCGGGCGATCCCCCGAAGCGGCGCGACAACTGGCAAGCCGCGCGCGCCGCCGCGTACGCGGCGCGGCGCCCGATCGCGATTCGACCACGCAGCGCAACGACGAACTCGTGCGTGCCTTTCTCGTAGCCTCGCGCTCGGGAAATTTTTCCGCCCTGCTCGCGCTTCTGGCTCCCGGTGCGACGCTTCGCGCGGACGCGGCGACCATCGCAATGGGCGGTGCCGAATACTGGAACATCGACAATCTCGCTACCGGAGTCGAAGGCGCGCAAGCCGTCGCGCGCGCGTTCTCCGGGCGCGCCCTCGCCGCGCAACCGGCGTTCATCGACGGACATCCGGGCGCGGTGTGGATGCACGAAGGCCGCATTCAGGTTGCGTTCTTATTTACGGTTGCAGACAATCGCGTCGCGGCGATCGATCTCGTCGCCGACCCCCTTACGCTCGCGGCATCGGCGATCGAGCGCCCGGTCTAGCGCGTGCTCCGTACGAAGCGAATGCTGGCCAGTACGAAGGTCGCGACGCCGTAAGCGAGCATGGCGAGCATCGACTGCCACAACTCGGCGATTCCCGCGCCGCGCACGATGATCCCGCGCAGGATTTCGATGTAATACGTGAGCGGAATGACGTAGCCGAAAAGCTGCATCGGCTCGGGCATCAGCGATCGCTCGAAGACCGCGCCGGATACCAGCACCGACGGCAGCAAGATGAAGATGGCCATCAGTTGGGCTTGGATCTGCGTCTGCGCGATCGTCGAAATCAGAAGCCCGAGCCCGAGCGATACGAGCAGGAACGCGACCGAGACGCACGCCAGCAAGAGTACGCTCCCGGCAATCGGAACGGCGAATACAAACCGCATGACCAGGAGCACGACGGAAAACTGAATCGCGGCGACCATCACGTACGGAATCAGTTTCCCCAGCATGAGACCGGCCGTTCCAATCGGCGTCACTAAGAGCTGATCGAGCGTCCCTTTCTCGCGTTCGCCG
>Ga0181525_10001014_pt1 | contig 24306 bp, 20 predicted proteins | sample PEATcosm2014_Bin_48_FD_121100 | JGI IMG/M metagenome (GOLD analysis project Ga0181525, IMG submission 121100) | Peatland microbial communities from MTU Mesocosm Facility, Houghton, MI, USA - PEATcosm2014_Bin06_10_metaG | ecosystem: Environmental > Terrestrial > Soil > Wetlands > Peat | place... | reverse complement strand
ATTTTCGTGACGGACCTGGACCAGTACCGGCTGGGTTTTTACGGGCCGGGAAAACTGGACGGCTCGCTGATGAATTGGGTGAATGGTGCTCTACTGAAAGAGGTAGCCGAAAGGGCTGGTTATGACGTACGCTTCGCTCCCTTCAACTATAGAAAAGGATCCCGCACATCCGTTCTCTACACCACGCGCCGGGATTAATGAGTCTCAAAACCAGAATCACCCAAAAATGAATCCCACTCTCCCTATTACGATGGTTGGCAGCTATGCCATGCCTGGCTGGCTGGAGCGCCTGAAGACGGAATATTTCGCCCGGCGCATCAGCCGTCACGACCTGGAAGAGATTTACGACGCGTCCGCTAAGGCCGCCATCAAGGACCAGGAAATCGCAGGCCTGGACATCGTCACCGACGGTGAGCCGCGCCGCGACAACATGGTGGATTACTTCGTGGAACGGCTGCCGGGCGTGCAGATTGACCGGTCGTCCAAGAAATTTTATTACGATTTCTACGACAGCGTGGTGCAGGGCAAGCTGCCCATGGCGTCGCTGGGCCTGGTACCCGATTTCAATTTTCTCCAAGCCTTCACCGAACGCCAGACCAAGATCTGCATCACCGGCCCGCACTGCTTGAGCAAGCGAATTCGCAATCAATATTATCCCAGCGAAGAAGCGCTCGCCATCGATATCGCTAAGGTAATGAATCTGGAGATGAAGGCGCTGGTGAAAGCGGGCGCCCGTTATATCCAGATCGACGAGCCTTATTATTCCGGATTTCCGGAGGACCTGCCCTGGTGCGTGAAAGTTTTAAACACCATGGTGGAAGGAGTGGACGCCAAGATCGCCGTGCACATCTGTTATGGAAACCGCTACGGCAAGCCTTCCTGGGAGGGTAGCTACCGCTACCTGTTTCCGGCCATCATGGATGCGAAAGTGCAACAGTTGACGCTGGAGTTTGCGCGGCGCGGCGGCGAAGATCTGGATCTATTCAAAGAATTCAATACGACATTCGAACTGGGCGTCGGCGTGATCGATGTAAAGACCGACGATATCGAGACGCCGGAAATGGTGGCCGAGCGCATTCGAAAGGCATTAAAAGTCTTGCCGCCGGAGCGCATCTTCATTCTTCCCGACTGCGGGCTGTTCCATTTGTCGCGCGACGTTGCCTTCGCCAAACTGAAAGCGATGGTGCAGGGCACTTACATTGTCCGAAAAGAGCTCGGCGTAGAGAAGGGCCAAGGGGCGGCCAAGTAAAATGGCAGCCCGGAATCCACTTCGAGAAGCGCTTACCGCCGGCCGTTTCTGCTACATGGTGGAGCTGGTGGCGAGCGCCTCGATGACCGAAGAGCGGCTCTGGGAAATCGCCGCGGAAATTGCAGACATTCCCGAAGTTGTGGGCGCGGGCATCACCAGCTACGCGGGCGGAACGGCGGGACACGATCCCATCAAAGTAGCTAAAGGAGCTCATGAACGGGGGCTGAATCCCAACGTCCACCTGACCTGCGTGAATCACGAGGCGGCGGATATCGCTAAGGCCTTGGAGGACTTGGCCGGGAACGGGATTGAAAATATTCTCGCGCTTACCGGCGATTATCCCAAACACGCGCCGCTCGGGACCGTCGGATACGCGTGCGATTCCGTTCAGTTGGTGGAGACCATCGCCGAACAGCGCGGCGCGGGCAAGTGGCCCTTCTATATCTCGGTGGCGGTGTCGCCTTTTAAGTACCTGGAAGAGGATTGCGCCTACCAATACCTGAAGCTGGAAAAGAAAATCGCGGCGGGTGCGGATTTCGCCATCACCCAGATCGGCTTCGATTCGCGCAAGTTTCGCGAGCTGAAACGCTATCTGGACGAACGTGGTTTAACCACGCCGGTTCTGGGAAACGTCTACGTGCTGCCTCCCAAAGCGGCGGAGCGCATGTCCAAAGGCGATCCTCCCGGATGCTGGGTTTCGCCCGAATTGCTCGCCAGGATTCAGGAAGAGGCCAAAGCGCCGGATAAAGGCGTCGCGGCGCGATTGGAGCGCGCGGCCCAGATGGTCGCAATCCTGCGCGGGCTGGGCTACGCCGGCGCCTATTTTGGAGGCACTCACGACCACCAGCGCATCCGTTGGATCATCCAACGCTCGGAAGAATTGGCCACGCGCTGGGAGGAACTGGCCGAGCAGATCAATTATGGCCAAAAGGGTGGCTTCTATTTCTTCGAAGGATCCAAACCAGCGCCGAAGAAGCGCGAGTGGACCCAGCCGCTGTTCGACATCCTGGAACCCGCTAACTGGGCTTCGCCCCTGCGCAAGACACTTACGGGCATCCTGCGCTGGGTGGATGGTAGTCCCGCGATGGCGCACGCGCTGGAGAGCGCCGAGTTGGCGTTTAAGAAACCCGTGTTCGGGTGCCAGGCCTGCGGGAACTGCGTTCTGGGGTTGATGGAATTCGTTTGTCCCATGACGTGTCCCAAGAATCTGCGCAATGGCCCGTGCGGAGGTACATTCAACGGACAGTGCGAAGTGATCCCGGAGAAGCCGTGCATCTGGGTAGCGGTGTACGATCGGGCCCAGGCGGCCAACCGCGTGGACGAATTGAAAACGTATATTCCGCCGCGCAATCGAGCGCTGCAGGGGACCAGTTCGTATATCAACTATCTGCTCGACCGCGACAGCCGGCCGGAGCATCCGCAGCCGCTGATTTCAATTAACAACATACAACCGGCTCGGTCTGAGGAAGCGGAAGCCTCGCTGGTTAAGAAGTAGGGGCTATAGTGCGAGCACCAGCCGCAAACCAGCATCCACGGCTACCTGTATCCGGGGCGGAATCTCGCCGACATGTTCGGTGAGTAAGCTGCGGTCCATAGCCACAAGCTGGGAAATGTTGATCACTGAGTCCTCGCGCAGTCCGGAGACGCGCCGTGGCAGCAGGACGTTGCCGGGCGCACTTGCGAGCCCTATATTGCTTGTGATTGCGGCCACGATGACGGTGCTGATGCGGCTTTGGTTGAAAGAATTCTCCTGCACCACCAGGACCGGCCGCGGGAATCCCGGCTCCGAGCCGCGCGGCGCCGGCAGGTCCGCCCACCAGATCTCACCGCGCTGCACTTCTTCGCCGCACTCCAGATCCGGCCCAGGGATCCTTGCCTAGCGTTTGAAGCATGGCGCGTTCGAACGCAGGATCAAGTTTCGAGTCGTGCTTGGAATAAACCTCATTCAGGCGTTCCGTTATCCACTCGGCATTATGCCGCTCCAGATATTCCGAAAGAGCGGTGGCGTACAGCTTGCTTCGGGAAATGCGCAACATCTTGGCCGTAGCCTCCGCCTGGCGGAAAATATCGTCTGGCAGCGAAACCGCAGTCTTCATACTCACAGTATAACTCGAGTTATACTCAGCCTGGGCGCCGGGCGTCGTTCGTGGCGCCCGGCCCGGTTCATTAGGCGTCCGCGCAGCCGTGTTCTAGAATAATGGATTGCCATGCCTCACCAGCTAACGAATATTCAAACACGTGTGCCCGGCGATATCGATATCGCACAGGCCGCTACGCCGATTCCCATCGGCCAGATCGCTTCCGAGGCCGGCATTCTTCCCGAGGAATTGGACCTTTACGGCCACACCAAAGCCAAAGTTCATCTCTCCATTCGCGATCGTCTAAAGAATTCGCCCAACGGCAAATATATTGTGGTCACGGCCATCACACCCACGCCGCTGGGCGAAGGCAAAACCACCACCACGGTGGGTTTGAGCCAGGCCCTCGGCGCGCATTTAGGCCAGAAGGTATTCACGTGTATTCGCCAGCCCAGCCAGGGCCCCACCTTCGGCATCAAGGGCGGCGCGGCCGGCGGCGGCTACAGCCAGATTATTCCGATGGAGGAATTCAATCTCCATCTCACCGGCGATATCCACGCTATCACCGCGGCGAATAATCTTCTCGCGGCCGCGATTGATGCGCGCATGTTTCACGAAAAGAGCGCCGACGATACGCAGTTGTTCGAGCGGCTATGCCCGCCCTCCAAAGACGGCACGCGCAAGTTTTCTCCAGTGATGCTGCGCCGCCTGCGAAAGCTCGGCATATCGAAAACCGATCCGAATGAATTGACGCCCCAAGAACGCAGCCGCTTCGCTCGTCTGGATATCGATCCCGATACGATTACCTGGCGCCGCGTGACCGACACTAACGACCGCATGTTGCGCGGCATCACGATCGGCCAGGGCCCGGAGGAAAAAGGTTTCACGCGCAGCACCGGCTTCGACATTTCGGTAGCGAGCGAAATCATGGCGATCCTGGCGCTGGCGGTGGATCTCGCGGATATGCGCGATCGCCTGGGAAATATGGTGATCGGCACGAATAGAACCGGGGACCCGATTACCGCCGACGACATCGGCTGCAGCGGTGCGCTCACGGTCCTGATGAAGGACACCCTCATGCCCAATCTCATGCAGACCATCGAGGGCACTCCCGCCTTCGTGCATGCCGGACCTTTCGCTAATATCGCGCATGGCAATTCGTCGATTGTCGCCGATCAGATTGCGTTGAAGCTGGTTGGACCCGACGGCTACGTGCTCACCGAGGCCGGCTTCGGCGCCGATATGGGCTTCGAAAAATTTTGCAACATCAAGTGCCGCTATAGCGGGCTCAAGCCCGACGGCGCCGTGCTGGTGGCCACCATTCGCGCGCTGAAAATGCACGGCGGCGGTCCGAAAGTGGTGGCCGGGCAGCCGCTGGCGCATGCCTATACGCAGGAGAATCTCGAATTGCTGGAAAAAGGCTGCGCCAATCTCGAGAAGCTGATCGGCAATGCGCGCTCGTTCGGAATTCCGGTGGTGGTGGCTATCAATCGTTTCAAGGACGATACCGATAACGAGATGGCGCTGGTGCGGCGGCGGGCTATCGAAGCGGGCGCTTCCGATGCCGTGGTCTCCAACCACTGGGCGCTGGGCGGCGCGGGCGCGGTGGAACTGGGCAAGGCTGTGATTGCGGCCTGCCAGAAACCGGCCGATTTCCATTTCCTCTACTCGCTCGACCTGAGCATCAAGGACAAGATCGAGAAGATCGTCAAAGAGATGTACGGAGGCGCGGGCGTGGAGTATTCGCCGGAAGCCGAGAAGAAGGTGGAACTCTACACCCGGCAGGGCTTCGGCAAGCTGCCTATCTGTATGGCCAAAACGCAATACAGCTTGAGTCACGACCCGAATCTCAAAGGTGCGCCCAGCGGATTTACGGTGCCGGTGCGCGATATTCGCGCCAGCGTTGGCGCGGGCTTTCTATATCCCCTGCTCGGAACCATGAGCACCATGCCCGGGTTATCGACGCGGCCGGGATATTATGATGTTGATTTGGACCCGGCTACGGGCAGAATTATCGGGCTTTCGTAGCCGCTTTTGACACTGAACATGTCAGACTCGATTTGGAGCGCTACGCTGGCAAGCTTTCGAGATCGTGTAGCAGGTCTGGAACCCGTACCCGCCGGCGTGAGCGCCGCCGCCGTCAGCGCTACGCTGGGGCTTGGACTGCTGACCAAGGTGCTCGATATCGCAAGCCAGCGCAAGGACTTCACGGGCGATCGCGAGTTCGTGGGCACGATGCTTGAGGATGTGCACCACAAATCGCAAATGCTGGAAGCGCTGGCCGACGAAGATATCGTCGCTTTCCGTGACTACCTGGATTGCTTGCGGCGAAAGGAATCCACGGATTCAGCCATCCGGAAAGCCATTGAAATCCCCCTCGACGTGGCGCGCGCCGCCGCATCCGGCATCCAACTGTGCGAGCAGGCCAAGGGCCTGGTTCACGCCTTCGTCGCACCCGATCTCGCCACGGCCTCCGCATTGCTCTCGGCCGCTGTCCGCTCCACCTTGCGTACCGTGGAGTTCAACGTGGAACAATTGAAAGAAACCGATCCATACCGGTTGGAAGTGGCGGCTGAGATGCGCCGGCTCGCGGAACTTGCTTGATACTTCTGGTTGGTTAAAAACAAAAGCGCCCGTGGGCGGGTAACACCCATGAGCGCCGGTTGGCTAAAAATTGTCTCGCGCCAAAACCCAGCTACTGGGCGGGGGCTGCGGGAGGTTCGGTGGCGGGCGTCGTCATGCCACGGTGGCAAGTGTAACAAGTGACGTGGCGCTGGCCATCGGGAAACTTGGAATTAATGTCGCGGGCCATCAGCAGCATCATGCGCCCGGTTTCTTTCTTAGGATTATCGTCACTGGCGAAATCGCCTTGCACGTGGCAGTAGGTACACTGAACGCCAAGCGCAGTGCGGAAAGCACGCATCGTCATGATGACCTGCTCTCCACTCTCACCCGTGAGAACCTTCAGATTCTTCGGAGTGGGCGGCGGGCCCTTCTTTCCTTCTTGGGCGCTGAGACAGACGGGGGCAAGCAGCAACAGAACCGCTAGTAGTAAACGCATGCAGAATCCTAACACGCGACAAAATAAGCTGTCAACATTTTCCAGCTTGCGATCTTATAGTTCAGAGGCTGAATCACCCGGAAAGCCGCGTCCTGATCCAGACCGGGGGTGAGCTGCGAACAGCCGATTTGCTGCGGCCCTTTCCAGAATCCTCGCTGGGCGGGCGCCCGGTCCGCCTTTTTTTCAGTAACAGTAGCGCGGGGGACGGCGTTTCAACCGCCGCCCGGCAAGCCTTTCTCTCGAAGTATCTCTCTTGAACTCGAAGTATCTCTCTTGAACTCGAAGTATCTCTCTTGAAAACGACGCCTGCTGCTACAATTGGGAGACCCACGGTATGGATGCCTAGTGATCTGCCAACGATCTGCCAGGAACGGGCTCGCCTGCTCCGCCAGTACTCGGATGCCGTCCGTGCATACGCTGGGGGTGTGAGTGAGATGGCCGATTTCGCCCTAGCGGGCGACGAGGTGCGCGCCAACGAAATGCGCCGCATCGGTCGCACAGCGTGGGACGAGGCCGAAAAAGCCCGCCTGATTCTGTATCGGCATGAAGCCGACCACGGCTGCGTCAACTCCGCCAATGTGCGTAACATTGCCGAGACGTAGACTTGCATCCGTGCAAACGGATGCGCCGCGCCAAAACGGCTCTGCCATTCCACCGCTCCCAACCAGTATTCAGGATCTGTGTGGAAATGTCGCGGCGGCGGCTCCACAAGGCGCGAGCGTTCCGCGCCTGTGATCCGGTTTGGTTCGAAACACGTTCCCTCGAAAACGCATGGGATGATCGTTACTGAGATGATCGTTACTGAGAGATCGTTACTGAAAGGATTTCCAGTTCTTCGCCAGGTGATCTGCCGTACGCCAGGCCAGCGCCTGCGCGGTCAGTGTCGGATTGCGAGCGCCGCTGGTTCCCATTACGGACGCGCCGAGAATACCTAAGTTGCCCACTTCGTGCGAGAAGCCCCAACGGTTCACGACGTTGGTTTCCGCGTCGTCCCCCATGCGAGTGCCGCCGTAGGCGTGCGTGGTGAGAGCGGGCACACCTGGATCCGAAGCCTCTACCGCAATCGCGCCCGCCTCGCGAAACCACTGCTCCATCTTGCTATGGGCGTAACGGACCGCATTCACCTCATTCTGTTTGGGGCCCCCGGTAGTAATGCGGCATACGGCATCGCCCTCCGGGTCTCTCACTTCTTCATCCAGGTCCAGATAACAAGTTTCATAGGGGAAAGTGGACGTCTGAAGGTAGGTATTCGCTACTCGGGCGGCATTTTCGTGGACGAATTTCTTCCACGTTTTGCCCCAGCGCGGGACTTTGCCATAAGTAGACATCTCCGCGCCTTCAATAGCGTGCCGCTCGGTGCGCACGTGCAGACTGGTTCCTCCGATGAAATTGAGGCCCGTGTGATCGTAGGCGTCTTCCGCAAAATCGTCCACGGTAATTCCCTGGGCCGGCAGTCCGTACCAGATATTTACGTCGAAAGGAAACAGCGCCGTTACGGCGGTTTGATAGTGCGCGAAAAAATGCTTTCCAACTTGTCCGCGACCGTTTGAAAGACCGTTCGGATAAGGGCGCGACTTTGAAAGCAGCAGCAGTCGCGTGTTCTCGTAAGTATATCCGGCCAGCAGGACAACCTTGGCAGGCTGGAAAAACTCTTGTTGGTTCCGGATGTAGCTTACTCCGCTGGCGCGCCCGTTCGCATCCGCTGCAATTCGTGTCACGTGCGCGAGATCGAAGATGGTCAGGTTTCCAGTCTTCATGGCCGCCGGAATGGTGGTCACCGCGGTGGAGCACTTGGCGTTGATGTGACACCCGCCGGTTCCGCAAAAGCCATGGTAAGCGCACCCGGGGCGAGTCTGATAAAGCTGAGTGTTGATGGCCGCGGGCGGATGAAAAGGATGCCAGCCGAGCCGTTTGGCCGTAGCGGACATGTGGTCGATGAAATCCGTGCTTCGCAGCGGCGGCATCGGATACTCGCGCCGGCGCGGCCCTTCAAATATGTTGCCCTGGGAATCGATCTTGCCCTGTAAGTTGCCGGCCTTGCCGGAGACGCCCACCTCCCACTCTATAGTGTCGTAGAAGGGCTCCAGCTCGTCGTAAGTTATGGGCCAATCTTGGAGAGTGGAACCTTGGGGTATTGAACCAGGGCCATATCGCCGAATGGATTCCGATCGCGTGCGAAAGTCCCACGGCTTCAGGCGCCAGCTCTGCGCCCAGTAGTGGATTGAGGTCCCGCCCACGGCGTTCATCATGGGATGCTGTGCCGCCGCCGGACGCGCTTTCTCGTTGGGGTAGCTGCGGGCCGTAGGAATCTCCCGCTGCGCCTTGGGAGCCGAAGTCACCAAGCGTCGAACGTTATTGTAAATTTCGTCCGCGTGATAGTCGCGAGGCCCCATCCAAGTGCCCGCTTCGATGCCGGCTACTTTCAGCCCGGCGCGCGCCAATGGAAGAACCGCCACTCCGCCCACTGCGCCCAGTCCAATTACTGCAACGTCGGCGGATTGCAATTGAATCGCCATGGTTTTAGCTGATTCTATCCAAACCATGCTCCGAAATACCAGCCTCGGTTTGGCAATTCTTCGTCCGAAAGTGCGATCATGGGCCATAATCGCGTCATGATTGGGCGTCGGTAACGAGAGGAGAAGTCACATGCAACTGCGCGTAGCATTTCTTTGGCTCCAAACTGGCCTTTGGCCCCAAACTGGCCTTCGGCCCCAAACTGGCCTTCGGCTCCTAACTGGCCTCGCGCTTCTGACCGGGATTGCGCCTCTCTTCTTGCGCGGTGGGGATGCAGAAGCACCCGAAGCCGGGAGAATGATTAAGGCCAACGCCCAGATCCATATCGTTGCGAACCTGGAAAAGTCGATTGCATTCTATCGTGAAGCGCTCGGTTTAGAGCTGGACGCCGGGCCGGCTCCGCTCGCCAATTCGGCGCTCCTGGCACAGGCGGTCGCAAGCGCGCCGCGGGTGAGGGCGCGATCCGCTTCCTTTATCATTCCAGGCTCGGAGATGAAGTTCGTCTTGATCGAGTTTTCCGGGATCGATAAAAGGACCGTCCGGCAGCGCCTCTATGACCCCGGCGTGGTCAGGTTCTCCATCCAGGTTCGCGACATCGATGCAGCTTTCGCGAAAGCGAAGCCATACGGGATCACGGTGCCAACCAGCGGCGGGGGCCCCGTATTTACGCAGCTTCCCCGTAACAAAACCCGGGCTGTCATGATGCAGGACCCGGACGGCTTCGTATTCGAATTCGTTCAAGCCGACCCGCTACCCTCGTCGGATGTGCCCCCCGGCAGCAACATTTATAATGCGCGAGCGTCGCTAGTGGTGGAAGATCTGGCGAAGTCGCTTCCGTTCTACCGGGGTGTCTTCGGATTCAAAGCGCGAGACCCGGGCGTGGTGAGCGATGCTGTATTGGCTCTGGAGGGAACTCCCCAAGCCATCGCCCGCAGCAGCATTACGAATCCACCTGGAGCGACGAATTTCTGGGTGCTTTGGGAGTTCTCCAGGATTGAGCGGAAGATGCTGGAGACCAGGGTGCAAGATCCAGGGTCGCCGGCGTTGTCGATTCTGGTGGAAAACCTGCCCGGCTTTCTGAAAGCGCTCAAGGCCGCCGGGGGCGAGGTGGAATCGGCAGGAGGAGAACCGATAGCCTTGAGTGCGGCGGCGCGCGGCGTGCTGGTGCGCAGTCCCGACGGCCTCCTTATCGAGCTGGTTGAGAAGAATTTGTAGGTTTGTGCTCCTCGCTCGGTCTCCCCAGGGTGGTCCTTTTGCCCGGATCCCGCTCTGGCTCTATGATCGTGTGCCGGGTGTAGCCGCGGCCAGCCAGACGGCTTACCGGCTGTTCGCGAGCCATCGCACGTTCTTCTACTACTTGCAGCGGCTGACCTTCGGGAAGCGCATACTGCCCGGGAGGTTCGCGAAAACCGAATGGCTGTTCCTCCGGCTTCTGGCGATCGTTTATCTGATCGCGTTTGCGTCCCTGGGCGTGCAGATTACGGGATTAATCGGCGCTCGCGGCATTTTGCCTCTGAACGGGTACCTGGCGGCTGTTTCGAACGCTCTCGGAGTGAGCCGCTATTGGTCCCTGCCCACCATCTTCTGGCTGGCGCATAGCGATGCTTTTCTCCAGGCGGTTTGCATCGCGGGCGTCGTAATTTCGTTCGCGCTGCTGCCCGGAATGCTGAAGGGCGGCTGGGAGCGCGCACTGCTGATTTGTTTGTACGCGCTGTATCTTTCACTCTGCACCGCGGGTCAGGATTTTCTGTCGTTCCAGTGGGACTCGCTGCTGCTGGAAACCGGGTTCCTAGCCATCTTTCTCGGCAATTCCAAGTTCGTCGTGCTGCTGTTTCGATGGCTGCTGTTCCGGCTGATGTTTCTCTCGGGCGTTGTGAAGCTCACCAGCCACGATCCGGTGTGGCGCGATTGGACGGCGCTTTCCTTTCATTACCTGACGCAGCCGCTGCCCACGCCGCTGGCCTGGTACATGTATCAGTTGCCGCTTCCAGTGCAGCGCTTTTCGACAGCCACCGTGCTGTTTATCGAACTGGCGCTGCCGTTTCTTTTTTTCGCGCCCCGTCTGTGGCGGTTCTGCGGCGCGGCGGGCGCGCTGTTCCTGCAGCTTCTGATCTTCCTCACCGGGAATTACACGTTTTTCAATCTGCTCACCATGTCGCTGTGTATGTTGCTTTTTGACGATCGCGCCCTGGAACGATTGCGATTGCCCGAGCGCCGCGCCCGGACCAGCCCGGTGGCCGTTTGGGCCGTGGCGATCGTCATTGTGGCGCTGAGCGCAGCGGAACTGGGCGAGATGTTTCTAGACACTTCGCCCGAAGCGGAGAATGCGATAGTGCGAATCGCCGCGCCGTTTCAGATCGCCAATACCTACGGCCTGTTCGCCTCCATGACGGTGCGGCGGCCGGAGATTATCGTGCAGGGATCGAACGACGGCGTCACCTGGCTCGACTACCAATTTCGCTATAAACCGGGCGACTTGCGGCAGCCGCCGCACTGGGTGGCGCCGTATCAGCCGCGCCTGGATTGGCAGATGTGGTTCGCAGCGCTCTCCGATTATCGGGCCACCCCCTGGTTCACCAATTTCATGCTGCGTTTGCTCCTGGGCTCGCCGGACGTTTTGGGATTGCTCGGGGAAAATCCGTTTCCCGGCGCGCCGCCGAAGTACCTGCGGGCGGAGCTGTTCGATTATACCTTCACCGATTTCGCAGTACGTGGTGCGACGGGGGATTGGTGGGCGCGGCAGCCGCACGGATTGTACCTCCCGCCCATCTCGCTCCAGGACGTTCCGCCGCGGCAGTAGAACGCGCTTACTGAATCACCAGGAAACCGCTCTCTACCCGATCGTTGGCGATGCGATTCCACATCACCCGCGCTTTTCCGCCGGCGACGGCGTGCTGAAAGGCGACCACTTGTCCGGTGTGCAGCGCCGCATAGGCATGGACGGCGCGGAACCCGCTTTTGCTGTAATCCAGTAAGCGGCCCACGATCTCCTGCGGCGAGGGATCGTCGAACGAAAGCTTCAAAGGGCCATGCCCGCTATAGCGGCGCTCGGCCCTCCGCTCTGCGGCCGTCTGTGTTTCGGCCGACGCTGTATCGGCCGACGTTGTATCGGACGATGCTTGACGCTTAGGAAGCATAGTGTTTACGACGCTTAGGAGCCATAGGGTTGACTAGGAGGCATAGGATTGCCGCACGGCATCCCTCCCATACAGTTTCAGTTTGCGGCTCAGCGTCCGGCGCGAGATGCCCAGCAAATCCGCGGCTTTCTGCTGATGCCCGTTGGTTTGCGCCAGCACCCGCAGGATGGTGGTCTTCTCCATTCCGTCCAGGTTGGCAGAGGAGCCGGCGGAGGAGCCGGCGGAGGAGCCGGCTGAGGCGCCAGCCGACGAGCCAGCCGAGGCCCCGGCCGATGAGCCGGCGGAGGGTCCCGCGGAGGACCCGGCATGGGGGCCCGCCGTTACGCTGAATACATTCGCCGATTGCCCCGAACCAGCGCGGCGCAGAGGCGCCAATAGCAGTTCTTCCGCGCCAATTTCCAGGTTGCGCGCCAGCACCGCAGCTTTCGTAACAACGTTGCGCAACTCGCGCACGTTCCCCGGCCAGCTATGTCCTTCCAGTTGCTGCAGCGCTTCGCCCGAGAAGGTCAACCGTGGGTTGGTTTGCTTCAGGAAATGCTCGGCCAGCGGCACGATATCTTCCCGGCGCTCGCGCAGCGGCGGCACACGCAGACAAATCTGGCCCAGCCGATGATATAAATCGCCACGGAAGCTGCCGGTGTCCACCATATTCTCCAGGTCCTGATTGGTGGCTGCCACGATGCGCACGTCTACCGTTACTTTCCGCGTTCCACCCAGCCGGTAATATGCCACGCCGTCCAAAACCCTCAGCAGCTTCACCTGCATGCGAGGCTCCAATTCGCCGACCTCGTCTAGAAAGAGCGTCCCGTGGTTCGCCAGCTCGAACAGGCCGGGTTTGGGCGTATCGGCGCCGCTGAAGGCGCCCTTTTCATAACCAAACAGTTCGCTCTCCACCAGATGTTCGGGAAGAGCCGCGCAACTCACGTCCACCCAAGGCTTGCCACAGCGCAGCGAGTAATGATGAACGGCCCGCGCAATCAGCTCTTTGCCGCTCCCGCTTTCCCCGGTAATCAGAACGGCTGCATTGCTTTGCGCGATCCTCTCCGCCAGTTCGATGAGCTGCCGCATGCCTGGACTGGCAACGATGGCGGGCATGCCAAGAAAGGTCTGAGCCTGGGGCGATACCTGCACTTCCTTCCATTTCGGCGAAGGATGTCTTGTGCAATATAGTACTTCGGTTCTTATACCGCTCGTTCTTATACCGTTCAGGAAATTACCGATTACAACTCGATAAACCATCCGCCCCTACGGACAGAATGTCTCAGAGCGACGAAAGGCCCGCGACAATTTGGCTCGCGCTCCTAACGCTCCGGCTGGCCGTCGCCGATGTATCAGATGCATAGCGAAGTCATCCTCTGGCAGGCCAACTGCAACCGCACCGCAGTGCACCTCAAGCTTGACCAGGTTGGCAGCGTACAGAAACAGAATGTCGTTCACAGCCAAGATCTACGTTTCGTCGGTGGTCGTAATCGGCGCGCTGGTTCTCGGTATGCAAGTGATCGGCTGGGAATCGCAGGATCTGTTTCGCTTCATCTGTTATCTGGGCCTGGCTATGGTGGCGTCGCGCCTGAAGGTTTCCCTGCCCGGCATCAGCGGTGCGTTGTCGGTGCTGTTCATCTTTATTCTGTTCTCCATTGTGGAGCTCTCGCTGCCGGAGGCGGTGTGCATCGGATGTGCGGCCATTCTGATGCAGTGCCTGTGGAATAACCGGCAGCGCCCTAAGTGGCATCAAGTGCTCTTCAATCTCGGGAGCATGGCCATCACGGTGCTGATCACCGGCACGGTTTATCACTCGGGCCTGTTGCTGCGGAGCCGGCTGGAGCCTGCGCTGGTCATGTTGTCCACCGCCACCGTGTTCTTTCTCATGAATACCTTTCCGGTGGCCGGAGCCATCGCGCTTACCGAGCGCCGCTCGCTGCGGCAAGTCTGGCGGGAGTGTTACATCTGGTCCTTCCCTTATTATTTGCTGGGCGCTTTGATCGTGGCGGGCGCCAGCGCCGTTAATCGGCATTTTGGCTGGCAAACCGCGTTGCTGGCCGTTCCCGTAGTCTATTTGGTCTACCGCTCGTATTCCCTCTACATAGGGCGGATCGACGACGAGAAAAAGCACGCCCAGGAAATGGCCGCGCTGCATTTGCGCACCATAGAAGCTCTGGCCCTGGCCATCGAGGCCAAGGATCACAGCACGCGCGATCATTTGCAGCGGGTGCAGGTCTACGCCGTGGAGGTGGGCAAAGAGCTGTCGCTGGATGAATCGCAACTGGAGGCGCTGCGCGCCGCCGCGGTTCTGCACGATATAGGAAAACTGGCCGTGCCGGAACACATCATTTCGAAACCGGGAAAGCTCACCCGCGAAGAATTCGAGAAGATGAAAATTCATCCCATCGTCGGCGCCGAGATCCTGGAGCGCGTGCGCTTTCCCCACCCGGTGACCCCCATTGTGCGTTCGCACCATGAGCGCTGGGATGGAACCGGATATCCCGACGGTCTGCGGGGCTCCAGCATTCCGATGGGTGCGCGCATTCTGGCCGCCGTGGATTGTCTGGACGCGCTCGCCTCGCACCGGCAATACCGGCGGGCGCTTCCGCTGGATGAAGCCATGAGCCGGGTGGCGGCCGAAGCCGGCAAGGCATTCGATCCTCGGGTGGTGGAGGTGTTGCAGCGCCGCTACATCGAGCTGGAAGCTATGGCTACGTCTTGTGAGGCCGAGACGGCGAAGCTTTCCACCGAGGTGAAAGTGGAGCGCGGCCTGGAACCGGCGGCTGGATTCGAGAGCGTTCGGCGCTCCGCCGCTCCCGAAGCGGGGGAAAGCTTCCTCACCTCCATTGCCGCTGCGCGCCAGGAAGTCCAAAATCTTTTTGAATTGGCGCAGGACCTCGGCAACTCGCTCAGCTTGAATGAAACCCTGTCGCTGCTGGCCATGCGCCTGAAACGCATGATCCCCTACGATTCGCTGGCCATCTATGTCCTGCGTGACGACCGGTTGCGGGCCGAGTATGTAAATGGCGAAAACTTCCGCCTGTTTTCTTCCCTCGAGATTCCCATGGGACAGGGTTTATCGGGATGGGTGGCGGAGAAACGCAAGCCGATCATCAACGGCAATCCGTCGGTGGAACCCGGGTATCTGGACGACGAGACCAAGTTCACCACCATGCGCAGCGCGCTGGCCGTTCCGCTCATTGGACTGAACGGCACAGTGAGCGTGCTCACTCTCTACCGCGCCGAGCGCGACGCCTTCACCAACGATCATTTGCGGATTTTGCTGGCTATCGTTCCGAAACTCGCGCTGTCCATCGAGAACGCTTTGCGTTTCCAGCAAGCTGAGAGTTCGGCCTCCACAGATTATATGACCGGGCTGCCCAATGCCCGCTCGCTGTTTCTGCACCTGGACGGCGAACTGGCGCGCTGCCGGCGTTTGAATTCGCCCCTGGTAGTGCTGGTCTGCGACATGAACGGCTTTAAAAAAGTGAACGACAAATACGGGCACCTGGAAGGCAACCGGCTGCTCCATTCAGTGGCCAGAAAGCTGAAGGACGCTTGCCGCGAGTATGACTACGTGGCGCGCATGGGCGGCGATGAATTCGTGCTCGTGCTCCCGGGCCTGGAGCCCGACCAGTTGGCGCCGAAAATCGATCGCCTGAAGGCCATTACCGGAGAGGCCGGCCGGGAAATCTTCCCGGAGGAGAACATCGGGCTGAGCATCGGGCATTCCATGTTCCCCGGAGACGGCGAGGATGCCGATCGGCTGCTAAGCGAGGCGGACCGGCGGATGTACATCGCCAAACAAAGGGAAAAGCTGAGCGTGGTGGGATCGCGCGGGTTCGCTTTTGAGCCCACCAGCGCCTGGTAAGGGGAGCATGGCCGCTCTGCTGCTGCGACACGCCAGGCGAATCATTTTGACCGTTCTGCTAGGCGGCCTGTTGGGCGCGACGCTGGTGCGTCTGGGCCCCGGTTTTAGCGTCGATGAAAGGGAGCTCGATAGCCGGTTGAGCGCCGAAAGCCAGCAGGTTATTCGCAACGAGCGCGCTCGGGACAATAACATCGCTCTGTTTTACTGGCGCTACCTCAAAGGAGCGGTGCATGGCGATTTTGGCTTTTCGCGATCCCTGAACCGCCCCGTCTCGGAACTGCTGCGCGAGCGCCTGCCGCTTACCGTTTCCTCGCTCGTTTATGGCGTTTTGGGCGCGGTTTCGAGCGGGCTGTTCCTGGCTCTGCTGACGGTTTGGTGGCGCGCTCCCGGTGTCGATTTCGTGCCGGCCTTGCTCAGCGGTGTGTGTCTCGCGGCGCCCGCCGCGGTGATCGCTCTGGTCTTCCTATGGTCGGGGCCTTGGATCGGCGGCGCCACCCGCTGGGCCATCGCCCTGGTAGTGTTCCCGCACATCTATCGCTACGCCAACAATCAACTTGTCGCCACTTCGCAAGCGCCGCACGTGGTGGCCGCGCAGGCCCGGGGCTTGAGCAGTTGGCGCGTGCTGTGGGCGCACGTTTTCACCCCGGCCACGCCCCAACTGGCGGCTTTGGCCGGGATTGGCGTGAGCCTGGCCTTTGGCGCGTCCATTCCCATCGAAGTGATCTGCGATACTCCCGGGGTCGGGCAACTGGCTTGGCGCGCGGCTCAAGATCGCGACCTGCCCCTGCTCGTAACGATTACCGTTCTGGTCGCCCTCATGACCCTGGTTGTCAACAGCCTGGCCGACATCGCGCTGGCGCTTTGCGCTCCCGCGCAGGAGGCGGCCTGGAGGCCGGCAACGCAATGAACAAGCGCGGTGTAATGAATCTGTTCGGAACCATGGCTCTGAAGCAACAGATCGCGCTGGCCGTGCTGGCCGCCGCCGTAGCGGCTTCGCTCGGCGCGGGATGGATTACGCACCACTCCTACGCCGAACAATCGCGGGAATTTATCGGCGCGCCTCCGTCGGCGCAATTTTGGCTGGGCACCGATGAACTGGGCCGCGATCGCTTCGCGCGCCTGCTTTACGGCACGCGCGTTTCTCTATTGCTGGCGCCGGCTGCGGCGCTCCTCTCCACCCTGATTGCCGGGCTCATCGGCGGCGCTGCCGGATACCTGGGCGGACGTTGGGAACGCGTCGTTACTGGGAGTGTCGATCTGTTTCTGTCGCTTCCCTGGCTATTTCTCCTATTGGCCGTGCGGGCGTTGTTGCCGCTGAACACCTCGCCTGTGACATCGGTGGCGATCACGTTTCTGCTGCTCGGCTGCCTGGGCTGGGCCGGGCCTGCTCGCATCATTCGGGCCGGCGCCCGAACGCTGGTGAATTCGGATTATCTGGTGCTGGCCAGCGCCTGCGGCATTCCGCGCTGGCGTCTGTTCTGGCGCCATCTGCTGCCCAATCTGCGGCCTATTCTTTTGGCGCAGTTCTGGATTTCGGTGCCGCTGTTCATCTTGAGTGAGGCCAATCTAGGGCTCTTGGGCCTGGGCGTCGCGGAACCGCTGCCTTCCTGGGGCGCGCTGTTGCGCGAACTGGAAAATTACTCGGCGGTGCTGCAGAATCCCTGGATCCTGGCGCCGGCCGTGCTCTTGGTCATCGTGGTCGGTTGTCTGCAGCTTGTGCTGCGAACTGAGGAAAGCGCGCCATGTTGATTCGTACTACGGCAAGTCGCAGCGCGCTTGGTAAGGTTTTCATCCGCGGCGCCATTGCGATGCTGCTGGGCGGCGCTGTAATGGCCAACGCGGCGAACGAATTACGCTTTTGCCTGCGTCTGGACCCCAAGACGTTTAATCCTCTGCTGGTAGAAGAAGAGTCCTCGGGGGACATCCGGTATCTGACGGGCGGCGTACTGATCCGGCTGAACCGCTACACCAAAGAACTGGAAGGCGAATTGGCCACCCGGTGGAAAGTGTCGGAAAACGGCCGCCGCATCGATTTCGAGCTGCGGCGTGGAGTGCATTTCTCCGACGGCACGCCGTTCACCTGCCAAGACGTCGCTTACACCATGCGCCAGGTGATGGATCCGGCGCTGCATTCCCCGGTGGGCGATTCGTTCCGCTCGGCGCCCGGCGCGGTTCAAACCCAATGCACTGGACCCTCCAGCGCGATGCTGCGCTTCCCCGGGCCGGTAGCCGCTCTGGCATCGCAATTCGATCAGGTGGCCATCCTCTCCGCCTCTTCACCGCGCAAAGAAGCCGCTGTGCTCGGTCCGTTCGAGTTGGGCGAATACAAGCCCGGCGAATATGTCTTGCTGCGGCGCAATCCGAATTATTGGAAGCGCGATGCCAACGGGCATCCGCTCCCCTATCTGGATTCGATCCGCCTCGAAATTCAACAGAATCGCGAGCTGGAGCTGCTGCGCTTCCGGCGCGGCGAGCTGGACCTGATCGACAAGCTGGATCCGGAAATGTTCGACCGGCTGTCCGCCGAGATGCCCCACGCCGTCATGGACGCCGGGCCGTCCCTGGATTGGGAGACGGTCTTTTTTAACCAGGTGCAAAATTCGCCTTTGCCCGAGTACAAGCGGCGTTGGTTTCAATCCACCGATTTCCGGCGCGCGATTTCCGAAGCGATTCGCCGCGCCGATATCGTCCGCATCGTTTATCACGGGCACGCACGCGTGGCAGTGGGACCGGTTTCGGTGGCCAACCATTTCTGGCTGAATCCAGCCCTCCAGCCGAGCTCCGGCCTGGACACCACCGCCCTGGCGCAGCTCCAGCGCGCAGGCTTCCGGCGTTCGGGAAGCGCGCTGGTGGATAGCGCGGGCCACAAAGTGGAGTTCTCCATGATCTCCAACGCGGGCAACAAGCTGCACGAGCGCACGCTGGCCTTGATCCAGCAGGACCTGGCGCGCCTGGGTATCCAGCTCAATGTCGTGACGCTGGACTTCCCATCGTTGATCGAACGCATCAGCCGCAGCTTCAACTACGAGTCGGTTCTAATGTCCTGGACCAACATCGATCTCGATCCAAGCGGTCAGATGAACGTCTGGCTGAGTTCGGCGGCGAATCATCAGTGGAATCCCAACCAGAAAACCCCCGCCACTGCCTGGGAAGCCGAGGTGGACCAATTGATGCTGGCGCAGAACGCCTCGCAGGATCCGAACCAACGCAAAGCTTATTTCGAAAAGGTGCAGCAAATTGTGGCGGAGCAGGCGCCCATGCTGTTTCTGGTGAATCCGAATGCGCTGTCGGCAGTAGGGCCAAATCTCAAAAACGCGGCCCCGGCCGTGTTGACGCCGCGAACCTATTGGAACGCGGAGCGCTTGCAGGTCGGCGCGAACCTGGTGAGCCGGCGCTGACCGGCCACTCCCACCTGGTAACTAGCGGGCCATCCATGACCAGCCTCCTTCAAGCGCGCCTATCGGTGGACTATCCCAACAAACCGGGCGTACTGCGCGAGGTGGAAATCGGCGTCGGCGAAGGCGAGATTCTCGGCCTGGTGGGCGAGAGCGGATCGGGCAAAAGCACCATTGCGCTCGCGCTGCTGCGCCTGCTCGAACACAAGGGCGCCTCGATCGCGGGCGAAATCCTCTTCGCCGGCCGGGATCTGCTGCGGTTGAGCGGCCGGGCCATGCGTCAGATACGCGGGCGCGACATTGCCCTGGTGTTGCAAAGTCCGCTGGCATCGCTCAATCCGGCGTTGCGCATTGGGACGCAGATGGCGGAAGCGTGGCGCGCTCACTTGCCAGGCACGGGGGAACAATGGAAAAATCGCGCCTTAGAGCTTTTCGAACGCGTCAGCCTGCCGGGGGAAGAATCCTTCCTGCGGCGCTACCCGCGGCAGTTGAGCGTAGGCCAGGCGCAGCGCGTCCTGATCGCCATGGCCGTGCTCCACAAGCCCCGGCTGCTCATCGCGGACGAGCCCACCAGCGCGCTGGATGCGATCACGCAAGCCGAAATCCTGGATCTATTCCGCAGCCTGAATCGCGAAATGAACATGGCCATGCTGTTCGTCTCCCACGATCTGCTGGCGGTGGCTTCGCTTTGCTCGCGCATCGCGATTCTGCAACGCGGGCGGATTGTCGAGAGCGGCCCCACCGAACAGATGTTCCGCGACCCCAGGACCGCGGACACGCGCGCTCTGCTCCAAGCCGTGCTGCGGAATTCCAGCGCCGCAGCCGGGTTCGCCGCCGGTAACGCCCCCCTGGTAACAGACGCACGGCGCTAAATTAACTGGGAAGCTTTACCGTCCGCGCCACTTTGACGGCGGAGTTCTTGAGCAGCTCCGTCAGCACATTGTCGCCCACCGGCTCATCGGTCTGGATTACCGAAACCGCCTCGGTACCGGCTTCCTTGCGGCCCAGAGAAAAGGTCGCGATGTTCACCCCGTTTTTTCCGAATACGTCTCCGATGTATCCGATCACGCCCGGCATATCCCGGCTCATCACAAACGTTAGATTGCCGGCCAGCGTGGCTTCACAATTGGTGCCGTCGATCTGGATCAGCCTCGGTTCGTCCATCACCACCGCGCCTTCCACCGACGTAACTCCGGTGTCGGTTTCCAGGTCCAATCGAACCGAATCGATATGCGTGACACGCTTTTCGTGGCGCTCCGCCACCGTGAGTCCGCGGTCGCCCGCGATCTGCATGGCGTTGATCGAGTTCGCATTGTGCGCGAGCGATCGCTGCAGCACTCCCGCCAAGCCCGCATTGCGCACCAGGTGCGTGTTAAACTCGGCAATCTTACCGAAATAAACCAGCCGCACAGCTTTTGGATTGCCGGTGGCAATATAGGACGCGAACCCGCCCAGCCGGCCCGCCAGCTTCCCGTAAGGTCCCAGTGTCTTGTACTGCTCGGGCGTAAGCGCCGGCAGATTCACCGCGTGCAGCGCCGCGCCGTTCTGGAGGTATTCGACGATCTGCTCGGCGATTCGCACCCCCACCGTCTCCTGCGCTTCTTCCGTTGAGCCGCCGATGTGCGGCGTCGCCACCAGAGTCTCGATGGCGAAGAGCGGATCGCTGGGAGAAGGCGGTTCGCTTTCGAAAACATCCAAGGCCGCGCCGCCCACCTGGCCGGAAGCCAGCGCTTCCCGCAGCGCTTCTTGATCGATCAGCTCGCCGCGCGCGCAATTCACGATCCGCACCCCCTTCTTCATCCTGGCGAACGCATCCCGCGAGAGCAGCCGGAACGATTCGGGCGTCAAAGCCGTATGCAGGGTGATGTAATCGCTTTGCCCGTACAGCGCCGGCAGATCCACCAGTGCGACGCCCACATCTTTGGCGGTTTGCGAATGGACATAGGGATCGTGGGCGATCACGCGCATTTCAAATGCGGCGGCCCGCTTCACCACTTCCCGTCCGATGCTTCCCAATCCGATGACGCCCAGAGTTTTTGCGCGCAGCTCGTTACCCATGAACTTGCGCTTCTCCCATTTGCCCGATTTCACCGAAGCGCTGGCGTTGGGAATGGAGCGCGCCAGCGACAGCATCAGCGCCAGGGTGTGCTCGGCCACCGGTACCGCATTGCCCCCCGGCGTATTCATCACCAGCACGCCTGCCGCGGTAGCCGACGGCAGATCGACATTGTCCACCCCGACGCCCGCGCGCCCGATCACCCGCAGCTTGGGTGCGGCGGACAACACCGCTTTGTCCACCGTGACCGCGCTGCGGACGATCAGCGCGTCGGCCCCGGCCAGGTGCTGCGCGTATTCTTTTGGATTGGAAACCACGACTTCCCATCCCGGCTGTTGCTGCAGTAGTTGGACCGCGGCTGGAGCCAGCGACTCGGCAATCAGAATTCGCATGTTTGGTATTAAGCTAAAAACTCAGGATAACAAACGATGCCTCTACTGGACCGGATACAAACCGACATGGTGGCTGCCATGCGCGCTAAAGAAGAGACCAAGCTGAATGCCATTCGCATGATTAAAGCGGCGCTCAAGAAACACGAAGTGGATTCCATGAAGCCGCTGGACGAAGCCACCGAGCTACAGGTGCTGGGCACGCTGATCAAGCAGCGGCGCGAAGCGGCGGACATGTTTCGCAAAGGCCAGCGCGTGGAGCTGGCGGAGAAAGAAGAAGCGGAGCTGAAACTGATCGAGTCCTACATGCCCGCGGCGCCGGGCGAACAGGAGATCGACGCTGCCATTGCGGCCGCCATGGCCGAGACCGGCGTGACGTCGGTCAAACAAATGGGGCTGGTGATGAAAGCCGCGCAAGCCAGGCTGGCCGGCAAACGTGTGGACGGGAAGGCGTTGAGCGAGAAAGTTCGCACCCGGCTGTCTTGAGAAAAGCTGGAGCTTAAGCAGTGCTCACGGATTTGCTATGGTCGGCACAGTCGCCGATCCCGTTCCCGGATAAGCTCCCATGATGCTTAACGTGTCGCCGGCCTGCACCAGGCTTTGCAGTTGGGCCTGCGTGTACAAAGTGCTCGCGTCGGAGATGTAGGTGCCGGTGGAGGGTTGATAAAGCAGCCCATGCACCTGCCCCTTGAGCGTTCCACGCACCACCAGATCGATGTTTCCGCTGGCCGCCTGGCTCTGTAAGATTGTCCAGTCGCTTTGCGAAACTGCGCTGGTTACATTCGCCGCGGTTAGCGTGCGGGTGAAACCGACGGCCGGCGCCGTTCCCGTATCGAACTGCAGACAATAGGCGTAAATATCCTTCAACTGCTGCGCGGTGTAGCCGGCGAAGAGCGGGTCCTGAAGGAACGTGGTGAGGTTGGCCACCGCCCCATCGTGCTCCAGGCCGAAACCATCGATGTTGGCTCCCGTCGGATTAAACAGAAGTTTCTGATACACGTTCCTTAATTGTGGAATTTTCATGGGCTGGGTGGTGTCGGTAGGAACCGAGGGCAGAATCAACAGATTCGTTCCCGGACCGCTCGGCGACGCCGTGTGGCAGGCGTTGCAGGTGAAACTCAACCCTACCGCCTTGGTTTCGGCAACATTGTTGAAATCCGATTCACCCTGCAATGGATTGCCGCCGTTCGCAGCCGCTAATGACGTTGATAAACTACGATCCAGGTTTTCAAACGGATTGGGAAGGTACAGGATCGTGTTGATAAAACTCCCGTACAGATTCATGTTGGAAGAGGAAAGCTGAGTTCCACCCAATAACTCGCTAAAAGTGCTATTAAAGGCCTGAAAATTTGGCTGCTCGCCGCGCCAATGGTAGGGAGCCAGATTGAGAAGACCGCGCAGCGCCAGGGTGGTCATGGGCCCCTTCATGGGATGAAACTGCAGGGTTAGGGTTCCTAAGATGGTTTTTTCGGACAGCGAGGTCATACTGCCGCCGGGATCGCCCAGATTCCATGCCAGATGATCCATGTCTCCGTCCACGTGACAGGAAGCACACGAGCCTGTTCCGTTGCCTGAGAGTTTCGCGTCGTAGAGGAACCCTCGCCCTTGTTGGATAGCGGCCGGGGTGGGGTTAAAACCAATCGGGATTTCACTCAAAACAGTTAGCTGGCGGGTGCCCACAATGGAAATCGAATTTGTAATCCGGTTCAGCACGTACAATTTCTGTGCGGCGGAATCGAGCGCCAAACCGCGCGGACCGCGTTTGTTTACCGGATCCACATTGGATCCTTGTCCGCTGGGCTGCGCTACCTCAATGCTGGCTAATACATTTCCACTGGTGTCCACTTTGGCTACCCGATCCGTTCCGAAAGCCGCCACCCACAGGAATGCGCCGGCTGGATCCACCACCAGCGAAGTTGGCTGGGCCAGCGCGGTGGCTAGCGCCGATGGATTGGGAAGGATGGAATAATTTATGCCCGGATTCAGATCGTAGGCGGTGATTGCACCGGTTGATGTTGTGATCTTGGTGATCCGGTGGTTCACGAAATGCCCCAGCAGGTTGGGCTGGAATTGGGTGAGATTGAGGGCGTCGGTATTGGACACGTAGACGTCGCTGGTCACCGGATTCACTGCGATTCCGAGATTGATGGTTCCCACGCCGGAATAGTAGCCGGCCAGCGCCGGAGTAGATCCTGTTTTTATCACGGCCACGTCGTTGTCGGGCATGCTATACCCGATATCTTTGCTCCAGTTGGGATCGTTCCACTTCACAATCAGCCCAACCTGCGGCGGAGCCGGAAGACTTTTGTTCGTCGGCGCCGGCGGGGGCGGCGCAATCTGGCTGGGAATAATCGTGGTGCCGTTTCCCGACAGCGCAAAAGCCACATAAACTTTACTTCCGTCCGGACTGACCGCGAGCGCCCGGGGGTTACCGCCCAACAGTGGAATGGTCGCGACCAGCGCAAGCGTCTTTTGGTTGAACACCAGTACTTCGTTAGCCCGTGACACCGAAACGTAAGCCAAGCCGCCCGCGAAGACCACGTCCATTGGCTCGGGTTTGGCCTGCAGCGTTGCCGT
>Ga0181525_10001008_pt1 | contig 24417 bp, 24 predicted proteins | sample PEATcosm2014_Bin_48_FD_121100 | JGI IMG/M metagenome (GOLD analysis project Ga0181525, IMG submission 121100) | Peatland microbial communities from MTU Mesocosm Facility, Houghton, MI, USA - PEATcosm2014_Bin06_10_metaG | ecosystem: Environmental > Terrestrial > Soil > Wetlands > Peat | place... | reverse complement strand
ATTTGCCATCGATATAGAGCGTGACGTTTCCACCTTTCGCAAGTCCGCCACCGTCGTACGCGAACTCCATTCGCACCTGGTGCGTTCCGGAGGGCACGGGCGCCGCACCAGAAAACAGCACTGCTGTAGCGAGCAGTAAGCCCGCAAGCCGTTTAACGCTCATTCCACCACCCTAGCAGTGGAGATGCGCTGTCAGCTATCCGAAAATTGCCCCGCCGGCTCCGTCTCGTTCATCAGCGTCGCAGGGGCAAGTGCGCCTCGCACGATACTCATTCCCATGAGCGAAGGCATCCCCGTGCGGCAGGCGCGCGGGACGGAACAAACCGAGTTCTTCCAAAGCGTTATAGCGGGCAGTCAACCGAGCGTGGGCGCCTGGTATGAATACCTCGACCTCTTCCACGCGTCGATGCCGCTAGCGAACGAGGCACTGTTCACCAGTTTCAGGACGCTCGACGGCCGCAGTTCGTACGACGTGCTCGCCGAAAAGGCCGCTGCGGAGGCGCGCGGACCGGCCGTGCTCGATATCGGCTGCGGTTGCGGTACGCTCATCACCTCGCTGTTGGACCACTTTCCCCCCGACGCGCGCTTTACCGGCGTCGATCTCTGCGAGGCGGAAATTCAGGTCGCCCGCAGTGCCTTCGTGCAGCAAAGCTCCGTGTCGATGCGACAGGCGTTCGCCGCGGTGTTGCCCTTCGAAGACGCCAGCTTCGACATCGTCGTCTCCCATCAGGTCTTCAACTTTATGCCGGACCTCGTGCAGGTACTTCGGGAAACCGCGCGCGTTTTACGGCCGGGCGGTGCGCTCGTATTCTCGACCAACCGCGGATGGCAGGCGCCGGAGAGCCGGGAATGTTCGTGGGTGTATCTCGCCGACGTCGCGGCGCGCGCCTTCGAGGAAGCCCATCCCAAGAGCGTCGCGCCGCTGATCGACGACCGGCGTATCTACAGCGATGGCGGCATCGCGGCGATTTTTAACGAGGCGGCGGCGTTCGACACGACGAGCCTTCGCATCGAACGCTACGTCGTCGGTGCAGATCTCATTCCCGACAAAGCGGTTGAAATGCGCTGCTGGACGTACGTTCAGGCCTCCTCGCCGCAAAGCGATCGCATTCTAGCGGCAGTGCGCGCCAAGGCCGTCGAATTGTGCGGTGGCGGCGATACCTTTTATTGCGAGATTCCGTTTCGTCTCGTGAGCGTTCGAAAGCCGGCATAGTGACGTGAAAGTGCAGAACAAGGTCGTTTGGATCACCGGTGCCTCGGCTGGAATCGGTGAAGCGCTCGCGCATCGCATGGCGCGCGAAGGCGCGCTGCTCGCGCTTAGCGCGCGGCGCCGCTCCCAACTCGAGCGCGTGAAGGCGGCGCTTCCGGCGGGAACGCGCTCCTGCATCGTGCCGGGCGACGTGGTCGATTTCGCATCGATTCCCGCGTGGCGCAGACAGATCGAGCAAGAACTCGGTCCCGTCGACGTGCTCGTCAATAACGCCGGCATCTCGCAGCGTTCGCTCGTGCGCGACACCTCGCTCGATATTTATCGACGGCTGATGGAGGTCGACTATTTCGCACCGGTGGCGCTGACGCAAGCCGTTCTTCCGGGAATGCTCGAGCGCAGCAGCGGGCAGATCGTCGTCGTTTCGAGCGTCGCAGGGAAATTCGGCACGCCGCTGCGGTCCGGATACGCCGCGGCAAAACATGCTCTGCACGGATTCTTCGATTGCCTGCGCTGCGAGGTTGCGAAGGATGGCGTCAGCGTCACCGCCATCGTGGCGGGAGCGATCCACACCAACGTCTCGATCAACGCCGTCACCGGTGACGGCTCGACGTATGGCGTGATGGACGAACTACAGGCGACCGGCATCGACGTCTCGGAAGCCGCCGATGCGATGGTTGAGGGGATCCTGGCGGACGAGCCGGAGGTGCTGGTAGCCGAAGGCGGCAGCCTGCAACTGTACCAGATGTCGCGCCAGGATCCGAAGAGCGTCTATGAGGCGCTAGCGCTGCGCTAGGCGCAGCGTCAGCTCTTACATGCCGTTAGACCACACCGTGCCGTCGTTAAAGACGACGCGCGCGGCTTGACACGACTGCACTTCTTTTCCACCGAAAACCACGTCGTTGTACAGGTCGAAATGGTGCTGAACCTGCGCGCCGGGCGCGAACGTGCCCTGGTCCACAACTTTGCGAACGTAGTGGCTCCCAGAGTTGCGATAGGCGACCACAAACGTAATGTGCGTGGCCGTCTTGTGCGACGTGTTCACGTAGTCGATCTGCGTGCCGCTTCCAAGCTTGCTCATCGCTTTAGGCACGGTAACGAAGCAGTGCTGAATTGAAATGGGGTTGTAAGCGGCTCGAGCCGGGGCGACCGAAACGAACGTCGCTAGCGCGAACGCCGCGCAGAGCGCCATTGCCGTTTTCCGAAGGACCATGAAATAACTCGCTTTCTAAAGCAGGACGGAAGGGGCCGGGACAGGCCCCTAAGCTTCCCCGTCAGATGCGCTGCATCATTTTCCAGATAGCCGTCACCTGGGAACCTTCCGATGAGGCGTAATTGGTCCCATTGTAGCCCCACCAATCCCAGCAGCCGAGGTCGTTGACCGGGTCGGTCGAGGCGATCGCCTGCGGATACAAGACGATGATCTTGTTCGTATCGGCCCACTCGTTCAGGCCCGAATTCGTGACGAACGCGGTGCCGATAAACGACTGCCCCATCTCGCAGCCGTGGAGCGCCACGACGAGCTTGCAGAGCGAGCCGCTCGCGCATGCGGCCGGCACGAAGATGTAGGCACTCGAATCCATATCGGTTGCGGCATACGGGCTCTGATTGAACTTGATCAGCGAACCTGTGAGGGTCCCATTGTTACGGGCGTTGAGCGTGCCGAAGAAATAGCTGAGGAACGCACCCTCCGCATCGACGCCGCAGTTGATCAAGTAGTCGCTATTCAATTGCCCGCAGGGATTGGTGCTCGAGGAAACGTCCGGCGTCACCCAGCCGTGCTCGGAGGCCGTCGTGAAATTCGTCGACGTGCCGACGCCGAAATAGTTCAGCATCGTGTTGGTGTCTTCGACAACCTTCTGCGACACGACGGTGTCCGCCGTTCCCGACCAGAGCCACGCGTGCTCGCCGTTCAGATTACTCACCGGGTCCATGTATCCGTCCGACGCGGCATTCTTGGTATCGGTTTCCAGCGTTCCGAGCGGCGGCGCTTCGCTGGGCCAATACGATGTGCCGGAACACGAGTAAGCGGCGTAATCGGCAGCGTATACCGGCCCGTACACGAGTCCCCAGAACGCATCCGAGGTTCCGAGCGCGCAGAAGAACGGGCTGCCGGCAAAGGTGGCTTCGCCTTTGATTTTCGAGGAATGCGAAAAGTGCACTTGCGTGGCCATGTCCGCGCCGGAAGAGACACCGGCGGTAATAACATTCGTCCAGTCGACGTTGTACGCGCCGAGCGTGGGCAGGCTCGTGGCTGCGGCTCTAGCGACGCCGTGGGGCGCGATCGCGTCGCCTTGCGTGGACTGCGGAAGAATGTTACTTCCAGTGCCACCCGAGCACGCTGCTAGTCCGAGCGCGGTTCCGAAGATTGCCGCGAAGACGTGAGATCGCTTCATAGTGCACCCTCCTGTCGGTTATCCGATCATAGGAGAGCCCGCGCCCGGGACGGTACGCTCGAATGGGTCTATTGGCAAGTCAAGCGTGCGCTGGAGCGGCGAAGCTAGGAAGCGGGGGCCCTTCGGCTTCTCACGGGGAATATGGCCTATAGGCGGGGTTCCTTTTTCTATTGGTCGTGTGGATGACGAGCGGCACCAAATCTGATTTTCTCGACGCCCTTTTGAGCGGGCGACGCAATACCGAAGACGAGTGGCTTACGTACTTCGAGCGTTTTCATGCCGATCAGCCGACGGCAAACGAATTTTTCACTCTGCTCGCCACACTCGAGGGTCAGACCAGCTATCGTGTTTTGGCCAGAGCCGCAGCGGCAATTCCAGCCCGGAACATCCTCGACATCGGCTGCGGCGACGGCAATCTCACCGAGGAACTGCTCGACGCGTGCGCCGCGGACGTGCGCTTCACCGGCGTCGATATCTGTGCGCCCGAAATCGCGCTCGCCCAAGAGCGCTTTTTCGCCGATTCGCGCGTTGCGTTCGTGAGCGGCGACGCTCGAGCGCTGCCCTTTAACGATGCGAGTTTCGATCTTGTCGTCTCACATCAATTTTTCAACTTCCTGCCCAGCCCCGTGGTCGTCCTGCGGGAAGCGGCACGGGTGCTCGCGCCCGGCGGGACGCTGCTTTTTGCGGTCAACCGCGGATGGAGGAGCGAACCGAGCGATAACTGGGTGCATCTCTATAAGGCAGCGGCCGAGGCGATCAAGGAACTCTACCCGCATTTTGCCGAGCATCCGCTAATCGACGATCCGCGGATCTATTTCGCCGACGGTATCCGCGACATTTTGACCGAGGCCGGGCTCTTCGACATGGGCTCGCTGACGATCGAGCACGCATCGCCGCGCGCGCTCCTCACGCCCGAGGCTGCGGCCGCGATCTACAATCGGATGTATTTTTTTGCCTCGGTACCGCGAAAAGAGGCGGTTCAACAGTCGGTCATTCGCCGCGCGACGGAGCTTGCGCAAGACGGGCTCATTGAAATCGAGGTTCCGTTCCGCTTCGTTCGGATCGAACGCGCGCGCCGGTAAGCCCGCGGTCTACTGTCCTGCCGCTACGTCCGTAGCCGGCACCGCGCTAGCCGACGTGTTCGGTAAGACGCGGCCATTGGAAAGCACGACGCCGCTCGGACCAATGGCGATCACGCGCAACGTTCCGATGTGAGCCCCAACGGTCACGCAGTAGGTGTTGTGGCCGCGCATGCCATCGTCGCGAACGATCGCGTAGGTGAAACCGCGATCCGTACCCGTACTGAGGATCGCGATTGAATCCGCCGGCGTTTGCCAGACGGCCTTGGTTTGGGCACATGCGGGACCGGCCGGGGTCGCGAGGACCGAGACAAGGAGCGCTACCACGATAACCAGGCTGCGCATGACCCTTTAGATATCGGCACGGCGAATGGGGTGAAACGAAACGCGGGCGGCAACGCCCGTTAAGTGTTGGTAACGCTCGAACCCTCGCTAGTGGAACGCCAGCTCTCTGGCAGCATCCATGGTCAGATCCCTGCCCGCGGCGAGCGCTCGCGACAACGTTGCCTCGTCGCAGTGTTTGCGTAGCCGCTCGAGCACCAGTTTGCGTACCATCGCCTCGGTCGGCTGGCGCGTCGCGCCGATTCTCTCGTACGCTGCATCGACAAATCCGAGGAGTTCGGCGGCTCGTTGCACGTCGCCGCGATGGGTGCGCACGAGCGCGAGCACTTGCACCGGAACGGCGACGAACATTTCCACCCCGAGCGGAGCCGCAATGTCGATCGCCTCGCGCGCCGCGGCAATCGCCTCATCGAGTTCGCCTGCCGCACCAAGATACGAAGCGTAGTTCGCCAACTGCGTCGCTAGCGATAGCGGCGCCATTCGCGGCCGGTATTCGCCGATGATCGATCGGATCGACGCAACCGCGGCCGCCGCATCGCCGGTGAGAAATTCCGTGTCGGCGCGGGCGCAGTCGATGCGCATGGTCGCAAGCGACCAACTACTGGCTCGCGGAAGCACGCGGGCTTCCTTCAAGAGCGCGAGGCTGCGCTGCGGATTCGTCGTTTGCAGTGCGATGGCGTAATCGGTAAGCGCGAATGCGGCGCGAAGCGGGCGATCCTGCGTACGGAAGTATTCGGCAGCGGCCCCAAGTTCGCGCGTTCCGGATTTACCCAGCCGGAACAACGCCATGCCGATGAGCGAGCGCGCTTCGGCAGCTGCGGCGGCGTCGCCGATTTTTTCCGCGATCCGTAGTGCGGCCTCGGCTGCCTCCAGGCTGCGATCGACGATAAACACCAGGCGCGCGGACCACGCCACTGCCAGCGTCAAACGCAGAGCGTCTTCGTCGCGGCATCCGCCCTCACGTGCTTTTGCAAGCAAGGCACTGGCACGCGCGAGGCCTTCGATATCCAGATTCGCGTAGTGCCAAAAGTGTGGAAGATTGGAAGCGAGGCGCGCCCCCAGCGGCACGTCGTTCCCAAGCGCCCACTCGAGGGCCGCACGAAAGTTGTCGACTTCCGGCAGATAGCGCACGAGCCACGCGTCCTCCGATCCCGACCCCATACAGTCGTCGGCCTCGTGTGCGAGCAGCGCATAATACTGCGCGTGCATCCGGCGAGCGGCAGACTCTTCGCCTGCTTCGCGCAGCCGTTCGACGGCATACTCGCGCATCGAGTCGAGGATGCGATACCGCTTCGCTTCGTTCTGCGCGATCATCGACTTTCGGCACAGGGCCGACAAACGGTCCAACGTCTGTATCGACTCGTCGCTTTCGCCCGCAACGCGACTGGCTGCCTCGAGCGTGAAGCCACCAGCGAATACGCCTAGAAGCCGGAAGAGACGCCGCTCGTCTTCCGAGAGAAGTTGATAACTCCAGTCCATCAGCGCGCGCAACGTTTGCTGGCGGGCCAACCGCGTGCGTCCGCCGCTCGAGAGTAAGTCGAAGCGCTGATTCAATCGCGCGAGAAGCTGATCCGGCGCCATCGCATAGCTGCGCGCCGCGGCCAGTTCGATCGCGAGCGGTATCCCGTCCAAGCGGCGGCAGATCTCGCGGACGGTCTCTTCATCGCCTTCGTTCAGAACGTAGTGGCCGTCGACATGACGCGCGTGCGAAACGAAGAGTTCGAGCGACGTAACGTCATCGAGCGTCTCGAGGCGATAGGTCATCTCGCCGACAACGTCGAGCGGCTCGCGCGTCGTGGTCAGAATCCGAACTCCGGGACACTCCTGGGCCACCCGTTCGGCGAACTCCGCGGCCGCATGCACGACGTGTTCGCAATTGTCGAGCACGAGTAACATGCGCTGAGTCTTCAGCGCCCCGGCGAGGGCAGCCGTCGGGTCTCGATTGGGCGGCAGTTTCACGCCGATCGCGCTGGTCGCGGTGACGGCGACCAAGGACGGATCGACGATCGGCACGAGGTCGACGAACCACACACCGTCGGGAAAACTCGGCAGCATCCGCTCCGCAACCTCGACGGCCACGCGGGTTTTTCCGATGCCCCCGGGTCCGACGACGCTCACGATCTGCTTCTTCGTAAGGAACGTTTCGATTTCGATCACTTCGCGCTCGCGCCCGATGACCGGCGTAAGAAAGCGCGGCACGTTGTCGCGCACGACGCCGCGCGGATGAACCTCCGGCGCGTCGGAGCGGTATCCGCCTACCGCCACGACGCGATTGCGCCCGGCGCGTTTCGCTTCGTACAACGATGCGTCGGCCATGTGCAACAATCCCTGCGCATCGCGGCCGGCATCCGGAATCTCGGTCGCCACGCCGACGCTCACCGTGACGACGCCAAGCGACGAGCCATCGTGCGGAAGCGCCCGCTCCCGTACAGCGTCGCACAGCGCTTGCGCGATATGGATCGATCCCTCCGCGTCGCATTCCGGTAAAATCACCGCGAACTCTTCACCGCCGTAACGGGTGGCCACGTCGCCTGGGCGGTTTGCGCAACTCTCGACGACGTGCGCGATCGCCTGAAGAGCGGTGTCGCCGGCCACGTGCCCGTACGCGTCGTTGTAACGTTTGAAATAATCGACGTCGAGTATCGCAAGCGAGATCGGCGCTCCGGTGCGCGAGCCGCGCCGCCATTCGCGCGCGAGCGCCACGTCAAACGCGCGCCGGTTACCGAGGCCCGTCAAGGCATCGGTGATTGCGAGCTGGCGGAACAGCGCGCCGGACTGACGCTCGCGTTCGGCATGAATGCGCGCCCCGAGTTCGAGCGCGAGCGTTTCAACGGCTTCGGCGTCGGCCTCGTCGTAACGAACGCCGGGTTGCGAAATCAGTCCGAGCGCGCCTACGGTGCGTCCGCCGAAAGGAACGGCCACCCACGCTTCCGAGCTCGCGTGATGACCCGATTCCTTGCGGATAACGCCGGTACCGCCACGAAAAATCGCTGCTGCCGGCGAGTCGGGCGCGATCGCGTCGTCCTCGGCCGGGCCGCCGGCACCGTCGCGAAACACGTACTCGATGCGGGCCGCGACGGCGTCGCCCACGGCAAAGACGACGCTCGACGCGCCGGGAAATGCGACCAGCAGCCGCGCGAGCCGCTCAAAAAGTTCTGCCAGCGGCAGGTCGCCCGAGAGGACGCGTGCGGCGTCACGAACGAGATCGCGCTCTTTTGTCAGCCGTGCGTAGCGCTCGTCGGTGGCTTCGGGTTCCTCGATCACGCGCGCCTCGCCGAGGTCGGATAATCCTTGGCCGTCAGATTGGCGATCGAGGCGATGTCCAGCGCCGGAGAGTACAGATACCCCTGCGCGAACCCCACGCCGATCTCCGTCAAAATCTCGAGTTGTTCGGCGGTCTCGACGCCTTCCGCTACCGTGTAGAGCGAAAAGGTGTGCGCGAGTGCCACGACGTTGCGCACGAGCTCGGCGTTGCGGCTATCGTGCGCGATGTGCTCGACGAACGACCGGTCGATCTTCAAGCCGACCACGGGCAAGCGCTGCAGGTACGCAAGCGACGAGTATCCGGTACCAAAGTCGTCCAGCACGAGCTGAACGCCGATCGCGCGAAGGTGCTTGAGGTTCGCCGTCGCCTCCTCACTCGGAGTCATCATCGAGGTTTCCGTGATCTCGAGCTTGAGCCGCTCCGGCGCGACGTTCTGTTGCGCGAGCAGCGTTTCGATACGCCCTGCAAGCGTTGGATCAGAAAGTTCCGCGGCGGATAAATTTACCGCTACCGTCGCCTCCGGGAACAGCGAGAAAAGCGTCGCGCAGTGACGAGCCACCTGCGGGAGCACGAGCGAATCCACTTCGTGGACGAGCGCATGCAGCTCGGCAAACGGCATGAACTGCGCCGCACTGACCGTCCCCTGGCCGGGACGGTTCCACCGGACGAGCGCCTCGAACGAGGCAATTGCGCCGGTCGAGATATTCACGATCGGCTGATAGTGGGGCACCAGCTCGCGTCGCTCGATCGCCCGCCGCAAGCTCGTCTCCAGTTCGGCATCCCGAGCCGCCTGCGCGCGCATCGCCGCGTCGAACGTGACGAATCGTGCGCGTCCGCGGCGCTTGGCCTCATTGACGGCGATGCCGGCATCGCGCAGCAGATCTTCGCCCGTTCTATAGCTCGAGTCGACGAGCGCGATGCCGATCGACGCGTGCGGGTGAATCGTGCGACCGAACAGCAACACGGGTTGCGCGATGAGGGCGAGCGCACGCTCGGCCTTCACGCGGACGCTTCCGCCGTCGATCCGGGCGACGATGATGAATTCGTCGCCGCTGAGCCGCGCAGCCATATCGTCGTCGGCAACAAAGCCGGCCAGGCGCGCCGCGATCACGCGCAGCAACTCGTCACCGGCAACGTGGCCTAACGTCTCGTTCACGACGTTGAAACGATCGATGTCGACGAAGAGAATCGCGTGCGACACCCCTTCTTCCGGACTGGCAAGCAGTTCGGCGACGAGGTCAAGGAAGGCGGCGCGATTTGGCAAGCCGGTAAGGGAATCGCTGTACGCCGCCTTGCGCAATTCCATCGCAACGGTTTTTCCGACCGCAATTTCGCTTTCGAGTCGAGCCTGCTCCAGTTGGAGGGCGAACGTTTCGTGTCGCGAGCGCCAGCGCGAGAGCAGCAAACGGGCAATGACCGCGGCGAGCACCCAGATCGCTAGAATCGCCACCACGGCGACGAGGACGTCGCGTTCGTCCGAAACGCGCAACCCCGTTGCGTCCGATGATAGGTGCAAGATCGCTCTCGAAATATGCAGCGGTTCGCTGCGGTCGATGCGGCCCGATGTGTCCCGAGGCAGCGGCGACGTGCTCATGATAAACTTGCCGCTGCCGCCATTCTGAATCCAGGCAATGTCGCCGTGGGAGAGCGCCGCAGCCATCATCTGCTCGAACCACGGCGTGAGCGTATCGACGCTCATCACGCCGGCTAAACGTCCATCGTTTGAGTAGAACGCCCGCATCGTGCTGATGAAGCTGCGCCCCTCGTACGAATACGGCCCCTCGATATCGGTCCGATTGCGCGCGGTGACCGCCGCCTTATACCAAAACTCCCTCAGGTAGTTGTTGACGGCGTCGGATTCAGTGCCGATGAAAAACACTTCGACGAGTCCGCCCTTGAGGAAGCGATCGTAGGGCGTATATCGCTTGTCGGTGCTGTGGACATAGTCGTCGATGAGATCGATGTGGCCGTCGAACGCATAGGGCGCGTAAAACACGCCCAGGCCGTAAAGCGCGGAATCGCTGTGATTCCGAAAGGTTCCGATCGTCAGCGAGCGCAGCAGCGCCTGGTCCCCGCGTATGTTTCCGAGCGTCTGCGAGCCAAGAACGGCAACCTGTTCGGCGCCTTGGAAATACTCATCGACGCGCCGCTCCATCTTCTCCAGACGGAGCGTCTGCATCGCGTCGAATTGACGATGGTTCAGCGAAATCCGCGTGCGCGCGTTCCACGCAACGAAAAGCGTTGCGACGAGCGCGGCGGCCGCCAGTGCCACGAGCCAGTACCAAGGCCGCCGATAGTGCATGGCGTGCACCTCGGCTGCTGCAGAGGCCATGAATGGTAGTTCGCCGCCTTTGCGGCAGGTGCTTTCCGCCTGCTAGCTCGCCCTCACCCGTCGAGCGTCCAACTCCAGGCATTCCAGAAGAGCGACCCAAACGGCGATGGCGAGACACCCCGCAACCGCGGGCGGTAGGCGTTCGGCATTCGGACTTGCCACAACGTAAATTCGGGAAGATCCCGGCCAATCTCGCGTTGCACGATCGCGTAGTCGCGTACTCGCGCGGGCCGGCTGTAGGTCGTCAGTGCGGCATACATCGCGGCGTCGGCTCGCCGATTGCACCAGAAATAAAAGTTCTCGCCGCTCGGCGGCAGTTGAGCGCACCCGAAATTCCACGTGTCGTCGGGATCCGGCCCGAGTACCCACCACGCATCGTACGCGAGCTGGTAGCGTCCGCTCGCGAGAATGCCGCCCGCTGCAGCCGGCGCCCACAGGAGCACGCTTGGAACTTGTTTGATCGTCACGCCGATGCCGGCGCCGCGCAGTTCCTGCTGGATCACGGTTGCAACGAGCGCCGATCCGTTGACGATTTGGGGCGCAATCGCAAGCGTTAGTTCCAGCGGAACCCCCATTTTTTCGCGAACGCCGCCGGCACGCGCGCGCCAACCCGCCGCGTCCAGTAGCGTTTTGGCGGCAGCCGGATCGTAGGGCAGCTCTGCAAGATTCCGATCGTAGGCCCAACCGTTACGCGGCTGATCGCCATCGACGATAAGTCCCGATCCGTGCGTAGCCGCAGCAATCAGTTGCGTGCGATCGATCGACAGTGCGATAGCCCGGCGTACGCGAACATCTCCCACGACCGGGTCGTGCAGATTGAATCGAATCACGTGCAGGTCGTTTACCGGGGTTAGATCGATGCGAATGCCCCGTATCGACCGCAACTGCGGCAATATTTGCGGATCGACGTCGAAATACGCGTCGGCAGCGCCGCTTTCCAACTGCAGCAATCGGGCGTTCGGGTCCGCGACGATGCGGTACACCAAACGTCCGATCCGCGGCTTGCCACGCCAGTACGACGGGTTCGCAACAAACGTTACCGACTCGCCGCGCTTCCACTCGACCACGCGATAAGGGCCCGACCCCACAGGCAACGCGTTGTAGGGAACGTGGTTGAGGTCGCGATAGCGCCCGAGAAGGTGTTCCGGCAGCAATCCCGCGATGCTCTGCGATCCGAAGAAATACGCGAGGATCGGCGAGAACGGCCGGCGCAGGTGCACGACCACCGTGTCGTCGCGCGGCGTCTCCACCGACGCGATTTCGGTTAACCCGAGACGCGTCGGAACCGCGTTTGCCGGATTCATGACGGCGGAAAAACTGAAAGCCACGTCGCGCGCCCGTAGCGGCACGCCATCTTGCCAGCGCACGCCATGACGGAGGTGATACACGATCCTCTTGCCGTCCGCCGAGATGCCGCCGTTTTCTCGAGTCGGCACGCGATCGGCAATCTCCGGGACGAGCCGCCCACGATCGTCCGTCTCCAGCAGATACGACAAGTAGAGATGGCTGAGCGCGTAGACGTCGGCGAGCGACGAGACGAGCGGGTTGAGTGAATCGGGTTCGCCCCCGAGGCCCGTAAAGGTCAGCGTGGCGGCCGTGGAAGTTCGCGTGACGGGGCCGCACGTGCACAGCAGCACGCCGCACAGCGCGAAGGCGACCAGCCTCACGCGCGAACCGATTGTCCGATGGCGGGAAGCGACGCTAGTGCAACCGCAGGCGAATACAGGAACCCCTGCGCGAAGTCGACGCCCATCGCGGAGAGCAGACCGAGTTGCTCGGTCGTCTCGACTCCTTCGGCCACGGTGTAGAGCGAGAACGTGTGCGCGAGGGTCACGATGTTGCGCACCAATTCGGCGATACGCGCGTCGCGCTCGATGTTCTCGACGAACGAACGATCGATCTTCAAACCGACGACGGGCAGGCGCTGCAGATACGCAAGGGACGAGTACCCCGTTCCGAAATCGTCCAATACCAGCTCGATGCCGGACTCGCGCAACCGCATGAGGTTGTCCGCCGCTTCTTCACTCGGCGTCATCATCGACGTCTCGGTAATTTCCAATTTCAGACGGCTCGGAGGCACGTTGTTCTCTGCAAGCAGTGCCGCGATGCGATCGGCGAGGTCGCGATCCGAGAGTTCCGCGGCCGAGAGATTCACGGCGACGGTAGCCGTAGAAAAGAGTGCGAAAAGCGTCGCGCAGTCGCGCGCGACCTGCGGCAGCACGAGCGAGTCGATTTCGTGCACGAGCGCGTGCGACTCGGCAAAGGGCATGAACTCCGAAGCCGTCACGACGCCGTGCTCGGGCCGATTCCATCGCACGAGCGCCTCGAACGATACGATCGCACCGGAGCGGACGTTCACGATCGGCTGATAGTAGGGGACGAACTCCTTTCGTTCGATCGCCTGCCGCAGGCTGGCCTCGAGCTCCGACTCCTTCGCCGCTTGGCTTCGCATCGCGGCGTCGAATACGACGTACCGCCCGCGCCCGCGGCGTTTCGCCTCGGCGACGGAGATGCCGGCGTCTCGAAGCAAGTCGTGCGGCTTCGCGTACGCCGGATCGACGCGGACGATGCCGATGGATGCGCGAGGATGGAGGTTGCGACCGGAAAGGATGAGAGGCTCGGCCATGATTGCCAACAAGTGCTCGGCCTTTTTTCGCTTGGCTTCCGGATCGAGCGGGCTCACGACGACGAATTTATCGCTTCCGAGTCGAAAAACCACGTCATCGCCGGTCGCTTCGCCCTCGAGCCGGCCCGCAATCGCGCGCAAAAATGCGTCCCCGGCAAGGTGTCCGAGCGTTTCGTTCACGAGATTGAACCGATCGACATCGATGAGAAGAACGACGTAGGCGGCTGCGTCCTCCCCACGAGCGAGCACGTCGCTCGCATGTTCCAGAAACGCCATACGATTCGGCAGGCCCGTGAGTGCGTCGACGTACGCAGCCTTGCGCAGCTCCGTCGCGACGGCCTTTCCAACGGCAATTTCGCTCTCGAGCCGCGCCTGATCGCGCTGCAGTTCGCGCCGTTCCTGTTGTGCGCGCCATCGCGCGAGAAGTAGCGCGGCGACGATAACGGCAAGGATCCAAATGGCCGCGATCACAATGGCGGCAAAGATCGTGTCGCGACGATGCGCGGCGAAGAGCGGGCGTGCGTCCGACGACAAATGGAGCACCGCACGGGTAACGCCGAGGCGCATGCCGCTGTCGATGCGCATGGACATATCGCGGGGTAACGTCGCGGTGCCCATGAGAAACCGGCCGTTGGTCCCATCTTGAATCCAGCCGATATCTCCCTGAGACAGCGCAGATACCATGAACTTCGTGAACGACCCGGTTAGCGTATCCACGTTGACGACGCCGGCCAGACGCCCGTCGTGATAAAACGCCTTCACCGCGCTAATGAAGCTCCGTCCCGCCTCGACATACGGCCCGTCGACGTTCACGGCCCCGCGGCTATCGACGGCCGCCTTGTACCAATCCTCCGTCGTGTAGTCATCGCTCGCGCGAGGACGAACGGCGGCATAAAACACTTCGTCAACGTTCCCCGGCAGCAGGCGATCGTGCGGCGTAAATGCGTGCTCGCCTGCGTGAACGTAATCGTTAACGACCTCCGTCTTTCCGTCGAAGGCGTATGGCGCGAAAAACACGCCGACCCCATAGATGGCCGGGTGGCGATGGCTGCGATACAACTCGATCGTGAGCGCACGTAACAGCGTTTGATCGCCGCGCACGTTTCCGAGGATCTGCGCGCCGAGCGCGGCCGTGTGTTCGGCCTCCTGGAAATACTCCACGATGTTCCGATTCATGCGCTCGAGCCGGATCGTCTGGCCCTCCGCGAACTGCCGGTCGTCGAGCGCGATCCGCGACCGGGCGTTCCACACGACAAAAAGGGTCGCCGCTATAGCCGCGACCCCGAGGAGCACGAGCCAATACCATGGCCGTCGCATCGGGCTATCTTCGCCGCGTCGCCGCGAGAGCTTCTCCCGAGGGGAAACTCACGGCTTGCACTTGTGGGAGTGTCCTCGGCATCTGCTTACAGGTACGATACGAAGAGCTCGTCCCCTAATCGGAGGTGGTCCTTGAGAAACTCGATTGGCACGCTCTCGCTTGCCTTACTCATCGGGGCGCTGTGCGCTCCGGCCCTTGCAACCGGGACGGCCCGCATCCAACAATCAGACGGCTCGGTAAAGACGTACACCGGCGTGAAAATCGTCGTCGTTCACCGGACGCTACGTATGACGTCGAGCGACGGACAGGGCACGGTGATTCTTTCGCACGCCGCCTGCTCGGCTGTCGGCGATTTACTGCGCTGCTTGCCCGACTCCGCAACGCTCGAGCAGCACGGTAGCACGTACACGATCGCACTGAAGGACGGCACCGTGTGGTTCAACCGCTCGCAGACCACCGCGCAGTTGCCGCTTTCCTCGACACAACTTCCTCCGCACGGCGTCTTGCTTTCGTTCTCGACACCAAAGGGAACGTACGTTTCGCTCAGCGGCACCGTCGACTCCGTAACGAAATGAAAGCGGGGTCGTTCGCGAGAGCAGCACTTCTGGCAGCGGCCGCACTGCCGCTGACCACGCTACCGGCCTACGCGGTCGGAGGCATGGGGATCCAATCGCCATCCTACGGCCTGAGCCAGTATGCGAAAAAGCCCTCGGGTGGCTTCGACTTCCATAACGACGCGCCGAAGCCGGCACCGCAAACGGATTCGCATAGCAGCACGGGCCCCGCCGGCACGAGTCGCACGACGACCGCAGCGACTGGATCCAACGGCGCGGTCCGCACGACCACGGCTACGAATGGCAATTACAGCAAAACGACGAGCTCCGGGGCAACGAGCAACGGAGATTACGGCCGCACGAGTACTGCGAGCAACGGCTACAGCACGAAGACGAGTTCGACAACCGGAAATACCAACACCGGAGACTACAACCACAGCGGAAGCGGCAGCAGCCCGTACGGCTCGTACAGCACGAGCAACGGCGTTGTCTATCATGGCGCCGTCGTCACCAACCCGGCGTATGTGGGAGCGCCCGCGTGGGGCTGGAACGCCGGAGTCGCCTGGTATCCCGCTTACGGTTACTACGGCGGCGGTTTCTGGGGGCCGTACGCGGCGGGCGTTGCGACCGCGGCGGTCTTTGGTACGCTCGTCTACAATTCGCAGACCATCACGTCGTATCAGGTCGAGGCGAACAGCCCGGGCGCGAAGCTGCTCGCCGGCTATCACCTCACGCAAGTGCCCTGTGGGCCACCGAACCTCGTCGTGATCTTCGGACCGAACGGCGGCGTCATCTGCGCGACGCCGAACGGTATGGTCTCCGCCGGAAACTATTCCGTCAACGCCAACACCTTGACCATCGTCTCGGAGAAGAGTTAAGCAAGATGACTATCAAGCAATCTACGGCTTTCCTACTCTTGGCCTCGTATCTATCGGTTGCAACCGCGGTTCCGGCTGCCGCCCGTGGCTTCGGCGGCGGCGGGGGCGGTTACCATCCGCCCTCCGGCGGGTTCGACATGCACAACGACGCACCGCGGTCCTCGCCGCAAACGTATTCGCACAGCAGCACCGGGCCGGCCGGCACGAGCCGCACGACTACTGCAGCAACCGGCGCAAACGGCGCGGGCCGCACCACGACGGCAACCAACGGGAACTACAGCAAAACGACGAGTTCGGGGGCATCGAGCAACGGCAACTACGGCCGCACGAGCACGGCAAGCAATGGTTACAGTTCGAAGACGAGCACTACGACCGGCAATACCAATACGGGAAACATCAATCACACGGGCAGCGGTAGCAGCCCGTATGGGTCGTATAACACCAACGCGAGCGGCAACACGCACACCGGCACCTACAACAGTTCGACGACGGCTACCAACCGCTACGGTCAGACGTATTACGGCGGAACCAGCGTCAACAACGGCGTCGCCTATCATGGCGCGGTCGTGAGCAACCCGTACTACGGCGGATATCCCGCATGGGGATGGAATGCCGGGGTCGCTTGGTACCCCGCTTACGGTTACTATGGCGGCGGCTTCTGGGGACCGTACGCAGCCGGAGTAGCAACCGCGATTGTCTTCGGCACGATCGTCTATAATTCGCAGACGGTCACGTCGTATCAAGTCGAGGCCAACAGCCCGGGCGCGAAGTTGCTCTCGAGTTATCACCTCACGCAGGTGCCTTGCGGACCGCCCGGTCTCGTTGTCATCTTTGGACCCAACGGCGGCGTTATCTGCGCGAACCCGAACAGCCTGGTCTCAGCCGGTAACTATTCCGTCAACCCCAACAGCCTGACCATCGTATCGGAGAAAAGCTAGCAACTATTCGCGCGGCGCGAAGTTCATGCTCTGATCGACCACGGTGAGGTTCTTGCTCACGCCGTTCACCGTGGTCGTCTGCGCGTAACGCGTCCCATCCGGTAAGCTTGCATAGCGAACCTGAATCGTGACCGGATTCGAGGGCTGATCCAGATACGACGATACGTCGATCGAGACGAGCGACTTCGGACTCCCGCCGATCGTTATCACGATCGAATCCCCCGGCTTGTTGTAGTCCTTAACGACGATCGCCGAATAGCCGGGAACGCCGGCCGCTCGCAGCGAGACCGAGCCTTGCGCCGCCAGCGCTTTGAGCTTCGCCGGGTCCGGATTCGTGTAGCTCTGTGCGACGGCTCCAACCTGCTGCGCGTAGTCTTCGAAATCTTGTCTCATCCGGGCGCGAATGCCGTGTTGACGGCCTGCGGATGGAGCGACCGGTTGCGCGATTAGCGTCTTGGTCGGACCCCCGGGCCCCGAGACGACTTGGTACAGGTCTTGCTTTTTCACCTCGCCGTTGACGCTCACCGTTTCTTGCATCTGCCAGGTGTAGCGCGCAAGTTGCATCTTGTTTTGGGCAATAGCTAGTTTAACTTGTGCGACCTTTTGCGAAATGGTCGCGCTCTGCGCGCTGCCCGCAACCGCGCTTGCAATCAGCGCCCCGGCTAGGACGAAGGCTCCAAGCGGCTTCATTTCGTGGTCTCCTCGTCGCCATAGATCTTTGCCGTTTTCGTGGTTCCGTCGGCCAGAAGATCCTTCAGCGGGAACTGGATATCCTTAAAAAACTGATCGGCAATCGCATGACCCTTCTTGTTCTTGTCGTCACCGGAGGTGTGGTATGCAAACCCAAATTCGGCGCACAGCACGTCGAACGCATCGACCGTCGGCCGAATCCAAACGGCCAGCCCGCAGTCCGTGACGATGCTCTTGCTGAATCGAAAGTTCCCGAGGTTCGCTTGAATCTCGATCACGTTGGCATCGTGTACCGACGACACCATATGTTCGGGATTCAGGTCGAACTGTTTGAGTCCGGGAAAAACGGTCTGCAGTTCGGACACCGGATGCTCGAATTTTAGGACGTCGAATTGCATGCATAGGTTGTGGGAGTAGATCGATTTCATCGTCCCGGGCTCGTCACCGCGAATGAGCTCCTCTTTAAACTTCTTCTTCTCCGTCAAGCCGACCATCGTCGTACTTGGGTCGAAGCTGGCCGCCTCGTCGAAATTTGGCGAGCGTCGCTTGAGGGTCACTTCCCACGTTTCGTCGGGGAAGCCGCCCGTCGTGTCGCGGCGAAGGCGCAGGATCACGCGATTGGTGCGCAGCGCATTGTTTGGCGTGTCATAGAAGTGCACTTGGCGCCCCTGCGACTGCACCGATTCGAACGGCTCGTAGTCCACGCCGAATTTCTTCGCCGCGCGTATGAGCGTGTTCTGGAATTCGTAGATCGACTTCTTCGTTCGAAAATGCTCGGGCTTCAAGAGCAACTTGAATTCGCGATGCGTGAGATCCATAGCCATTCCTTTATTCTCCAGACCTTTCCTAATGAGGCAGCACGAATGCGCCGGCCGCGGCAGCTGCCAATACGAGCCAAATGGGATTGACCTTGGTTGCGAGCATGACGCCGAGCACGACCACCGCGATTGCGGCGGCGGCCACGGAGGTGATCGCAGACGTTCCCATCGAGTATGCGCCGGAGGCCATCAGACCGATCGTGACCGGCGCGAGCCCGTCACGTATGGCCTGCTTCCATGGCGAATCCGGGATCATCTTCGCGACTCGGCCGACCAGCACGACGATGATCGACATCGGTACGAAGAACGCCAGCATCGCGACGATTGCGCCGATCGTCCCGGCGACGCGATAACCGAGCACGACGACCAGAAGCATGTTCGGCCCCGGCACCAGTTGCCCGAGCCCGTAGGCCTGTACGAATTGGTCCGCAGAGAGGTGGAACTGATCGACGATTCCTCGTTGCATTTCCGGCAGAACCGCCGGCCCTCCGCCCACCGCTTGAATCGAGAGCGTGCCAAAGAACGCGGCAACCATCGCGTAGAGCTTAAAGTCGTTCACGCCGTCTTACTCCGTGGGCGATGCACGTAGATCGCGATGGCGCCCATTACCGCGATGATGAAGAATAACTTGAACTTCAGAAAGCTCATCATCACGAACGTCACGCCCAATAGCAACACGTCGGGAAATGACATGAACTGCTTTTTTCCGGTCTTTAGCGTGATCGCCGTGAGGATTCCCACCGCGCATGCGGTGACGCCATCCAGCGCGGCATGCGCGATCGGGTTGTGCCGCCCCGACTCCGAACCGACGGCGAGAACGTATGCGAGAATCGCACCCGGCAGGCAAAGCCCGAGAAAACCGGCCGCCGCCCCCGGCCATCCCGCGAACTTGTCGCCGACGATGACGCTCATATTTACGCTGTTGGTACCGGGAAGCGTCTGGCTCAGCTCGAGCGCAGTCAGAAATTCATCTTCCGTATACCACTTGGTTTGATCGACCAGCATCGTGCGCAAATAGGCGACGATACCGCCGCCGAAACTCACGCTGCCGATCACGAGAAACTTTAAGAAGATCGTCGCGGCCGTAACCTTGGGTGGGGCCGCTGGGTCGGGTGGAACCTCTGCTACTGCCATTCGCTATTCTAGGCCGCGCCTAGCGCAAGGCGCTATCCCAATCCCGCAAAGCCGAGCGATACCGCATAGAGAATCGAAAACAGCGCGTCGCCGATCGCTGCCAGATTCATGAGCTTGGTCGGGCGCACGGGCCCCGACCACACGAGGACTCCCACGCAAACTTTCTCGACGATCGCAGCGCTAAGGATCGGAAGGCGCGTAGCCGGGACGTAGGCAGCATACACGACGAGGCCGCCGACGGCAAAAATCAAAATTCCCCAGTGCCGCACGAAGAACAGCATCGAGTCGGGGACGCGCTCGACGTCGAACACCGCTCGCGCGACGCGACGCGGAGCCGCAAACGTGGCGACGCCTCCGAGGGCCGTAATGGCCCCGGAGGCGAGGATGCACCACGCGACGGTCGTCAGCACCGTGCGGTAGTCATATGACTAGTAGTAGATGTGTTCGTTCTTCGGCGGAAGAGCGGGGTTGCGCCACTTCGTGCCGTCCGCGAACGTGATGCGTAGCGGAACGCACTGCGGCAGCCCGGTCTGAAGCGGAAAGACGTTAGGGCTGATCCCGAAGCGGTGCTTGATTTCGGCGCCGGTGGTGAACGTGCCGACGTCGCGAACTTCCGCGCGTAGAATGCCGTTGGCAACGAGACCGAACTCGATCTCGGTCATCGTCTTAGACGAGATATTCTTATAATGAATCGCAAGTTCCGGATTGGTCGTCGTGATCGGCGGTTGATAGTAACGCGCGCCGTACACGTCGCCCCAGTAGGGACCGGCACCGTAAAAGCCCGGAGCGTAGCCGACGAATCCGCCGCTCTGCTGAACGTTGAGTTTCGGATTGCAGTCGCTCACGTGCACGAGTTGCGAACCCTTGACGGCCGGAGCCGCCATGGCCGTGTGCGTGGACATCGATCCTGAGGCACCAGTCGTCTGGGCGATGGCGCTGACGCCGGAGAGGCTCAGGAGACTCGCGACGACGAGTGCCGGCGCGGACGCGCGCCTAACGTGTGAAAGAAACATGGTACTCCTATGTGTAGAGGGCTTAGTTGACCTTTTGACTCTGCAGGATCTGCACGGTGACGTACGAGCCCGCAGGGATCGAAACATCCTGCTTGTTGTTTTTCGACAAGAGATAACCCGCGCCGCCCCCAATGACGGCTCCGGTTCCCTTACCGATAAGGCCGCCGACGAGAGCCCCTCCCGCGACCGATGCGGTCTCTTTCCCGGCGTTGCTTTTCGTGTTCACTTGGACCTCGGTCACGGCCCCGACGACCTTGTAAATGTTACCGGAGCGCGCGTTGATCTTATCGACGTCCAGTTCGATTTTGCCCGCAGTTCCCTGGCCGGCCTTTTGGACCGCTCGCACGTGTCCGTAGATCGTGGCTCCATTCACATCGTGGTCGCTTGAATGCGCGTTCGAAATCGTGAAGGGCTGATTCACGCGCGCGCTTTTGGAATCGAACCCCTGATCGATGGTCCCCGTCAGCGTCGTACCCGCACCGACCGCCAAACCGGCCGCCGGAAGGGACGACGCAAGCGCGAGCGCCACCATCGCAATTTTCCCAAAGCGCGTCACGGCTGGTACACCTTTTGATCGCGCGGCGGCAGATTCGAATTGCGCCACTTGGTTCCGTCCGCAAACGTGATGCGCAGCGGAACGCAGTGCACCGGCGTCACGATTGGGAATACGCTGTTCTTGAGTCCGTACTTGTGCTTGATCTCCGCTCCCGTCGTGAACGATCCGGTATCGCGTACTTCGGCGAGCAAGCGGCCGTTCGTGATGAGGCCGAACTCGATCGTCGTCATCGTCTTCGGTGAGACGTTCTTGAAATCGATCCCCAGTTCGGGATTAACCGTGGTAATCGGCGGCGCATAATACATGCCGCCGTAAACGTCGGCCCAGCCCGTATTTGTTGCCGATCCGTAGTAGCCGTTTCCATATCCGGAGAGCGCACTCTGCGCCTGTTTCACGTTGGAGTTGGGGCTGCAGTGGCTCACGTGAATGAGCGCGGTGGAGGGAACGGCCGCAGGCGCGGCCGTCCCCATTCCGGGTGCCGTCGATGTCGTTGCGTCGACTCCCAAAAGCGCGAAGATGCTCGTCGCAAGAACGAGCGGCGCAACGAACGTTCTCACAGTGCGCGTTGTCCGATCACGCGGCCCGCCGGCGGCGTCGAATCCGCTCCGTAGCCCCAAACGCCGTTGAAGCTATTGTTGTCGTCGTTGAACCAGAACGAGAACCAGCCCGTTTTACCGCCGGGTCCGCTCCAAGTCGCGCGGATCTTGTCGGCGGTGCGGAACTTGCCCTGAATGACGACTGGACCCATATGGCACAGCGCCGTCGGACCGGATTGCGTGCACGTCATCGGTCCAATCATCGCGGTGCTCCCGCCCGCCGTACTGCCGGCCGCGGCGACTTTCCATCTTCCGGCGGCGGTCACGGGAGACGGCGGCAGCACCTTGTTGCCGACGAACGAACCGTTGGCCGGACGGCCGTTGTAGCCCCACGTGCCGTTGAAGCTGTGGCCGTTGGGGCTCGCGTAGACCGTGAGCCAACCGGCTCCGCCCGGACCGTGCCATTTGCCGTTGATCTGCGAGTCCGTAACGAACTGGCCGGTAAAGCTGTTGCCGTTCGCGGCATTATTGCCGACGATTCCACTGCCCGATTGCGTGATGGTGATTTTCGCCGAAGTGCTGCCGTTCAAGCCGGTCTGCTCCAGGGCCCACGTGCCGGTGAGATTCGGCGCGTTCGTTTGCGCCGAAGCGCTGGAAAACCCGGCGAGCGCGACGATCGCGAGGAAAGAAAGAAAGCGTTTCATGTCAGTACTCCTAGATTGTTACAGTTTAAATGTTGCGCCGAATCCCAGTCCCGCGAGATTGACGTTTTGCAAGCGTGCATCGCTGTTGGTCTGGTTGTATCCGAGATCGCGATAAAAAAGCGTCAGGTCTCCCCAATGCTGCGCGTATGCAATGCCGGTATACCATTGATACGTCGAGTTTGCGTTGCCACCACCGAAATCGACGTAATACGGAACGTACCATTTGTCGCCCAAGGCCAGCTTGCCGCGCACGCCGCCAATAAAGTCGGTGAGCGTCGCGTTTCCGCCGGCTTGGCCGGTCAGCGGCACGAGGTCGATCGGTCCCGTGAACGTCCAATTGGCGGCAGCGGTCAGGCTAAGGGACCGCACGCCGATGAACGCACCGACGTCCCCACCCGAGCCGTGCGCAAGCGTCATGCCCGGCGTCAATTCCCACAGCGTCGCGTTCAAGTGCCAGCCGACTGCCGAAGTCACCGGAATCTGAAGCTCGCCTAAGGGGCCCGTAATAGTGACGGCCGAGTTGCCGTTGTGCGAGAGATTCAAGAACATCAGGTCCGCGCCCACGTCGAAGGCGCCCTTGCTGACGTTTGCAGCGATCAGGCCGCCACCGTTGATGAACGAGAGGTAGTTGCTTGGTCCGGTGTTGATGTTGACGTTCGCATCACCCGCTTCGGTTAGTGCGGGGTGCTTCAACGAGAGGGTTCCGCCTATGCCGGGTAACCACAAATATGGCGATATCGTCGTGTGCCAAGTATTGTCTTGCGATTGCATTGTCGGCGCCGGCGTTGCGACCGGCGCGGGTGAGGTGGTCTGCGCGCAGACGGAAAGCGGCGCTACGGAGAGGGCGAGCGCAAACGCAACGCTGCCGAGGGTCGATTTGATCACGCGTGACTCCTAGAACGCGGTCTGCGTCAGTTGCTTTGAAACGAATTGGCCGCTGGGTTTACGACCGCCGTATCCCCAGTCGCCTTGAAACGACGTGAAGCTCGGCGTGAACGTAATGGTCATCCAGCCCGTGCCGCCCTTCGGACCGCGCCACTTCGCGGAACAGACATTGCCTTTGAGCGTCCCGTTTATCTGTAGGACGCCGCCCTGCACGCTGGAGGTGCCGATGACGGTGTCGCCCACGCGCGTGAGATGCAGCGTGCCGACGAGCAACTTTTCACCGGTAACCTGAATGACCCAGTCGCCCGTGATTGCCGGGCCGGCCGGGGCCTGTGCGATGGCCGTCGACGAGACTCCAAGCGTTGCGGTGAGACCAAAAACCGCCAATGCGACGGCAAGAAGTACGCGTTTCATGAAATCCTCCGAAGAATACAGCGCTCCATTGAACCAATGATAGGCCCGAGCTTCCTCTAGCAGCCATCCCGATTGTGCAATTGAGGGAGCCCTTTCGGGGCAATTCCGTGGAGGGGCGACCTCCGCCTACGGAGCGGCTTCCATCGCGTGCAATTGATCGCTCAGGGGCGTCAGATTCTGATGGATCCATCCGCTGGACGGCCGGTCGAGGTCGAGGGTGGTGACGACTAGCAGCGTCACCGTGATGGCAAAAAGTGCCGTCACCATCAGGTGCGACTCCGTTCCCAGGCCGAAACCGAAACCGACCAGCCCGCTCGCAACGAGTGCGGAAACAATCACCAGAAGCACGATCGCGCCGGGGACGTGATTATCGAGTGACGCGTCTAAGGCACCCGAACTATCGATCGTTTCGTTTGTGGTCTGCGTCAACAGCATCGTCGTCTGCGAGGGACGCCGGTTGGCGGTATCGGCGACGATGCGCCAGATGCTTGCCTGCAGTTGTGACGTGCGTTCGGCCGTACGCTCGCGAACCGACGCATCCCCATATCCTTGGTAGCGTTCGAGACGAGCCCTCGCGTACTGCGTCAACAACGAACGGAATGGGGCGCGGTCCTGCGGGTCGAGAAACGAGCTGCGCAAGTAGGTCGTGCCGATGGCGTTTGTTTCGGTAACAATGGCGATCTGTCGCGCGTCGAAACGAGCACCGGCGAGCGAAAACGAGAAACCCAGAAT
>Ga0181525_10001007_pt1 | contig 24423 bp, 22 predicted proteins | sample PEATcosm2014_Bin_48_FD_121100 | JGI IMG/M metagenome (GOLD analysis project Ga0181525, IMG submission 121100) | Peatland microbial communities from MTU Mesocosm Facility, Houghton, MI, USA - PEATcosm2014_Bin06_10_metaG | ecosystem: Environmental > Terrestrial > Soil > Wetlands > Peat | place... | reverse complement strand
TCGAAATGATGCGCTGGCCGAACGAATCGTAGAGCACGTTGTCGATCGTCGCCGGTGTGATGCCGAAACGGCTTGCGGTCGCGCGGTCGATCACGAGATTGACGGACATGCCCTGTTGCTGCAAATCGCTCGCCACGTTGGCGAGCTGCGGCAACTGGTTGAGCCGCTGCACCAATTGCGGCACCCAACTGGCGAATTCGGTGGAATTGGCGTCTTCGAGAACGAAATGATAAGGCGCGCGGCTTATCGTCGAGTCGATCGTGAGGTCCTGTACCGGCTGCATATACAGCGTGATGCCGACGACGCCGGCGACCTCGTTCTGGATGCGGCTGATGATCTGGCTGGCGGTCAAGTTTCGGTCGTCGTGCGGCTTGAGTGAGATCAGGAAGCGGCCGGTATTGAGTGTTTCGTTGGTGCCGTCGACGCCGATGAACGAACTCAAGCTCTCGACGTCCGGATCCTTCAAGACCGCCTCGGCAAGCTGGTTCTGCAGATTGGACATCGCGTCATAGGACACGCTCTGCGAGGCTTCGGTTATGGCCTGGATCATCCCGGTGTCTTGCACCGGAAAGAAGCCTTTCGGAATCAAGATGTAGAGCAGCACGGTGACGCCGAGCGTCAGAATCGCGACCACAAGCGTGGCGGGTTGCCGGTCCAAGACCCAATTCAGCGCCCGGCCGTATTGCGCGATGACCGCGTCGAAGACTTGCTCGGCCTTGAGATCGAAGGCCGAGCGTTCAAGCTCCGGGCGGTGACGAATAAGCTTGGCGCACATCATCGGCACCAAGGTCAGCGAGACCACGGCGGAAATGACGATGGTCACCGCAAGGGTGATGGAAAATTCGTGAAACAAGCGTCCGACGACGTCGCCCATGAACAGTAGCGGAATCAGCACCGCGATCAGCGAGATCGTCAGCGAAATAATGGTGAAGCCGATTTGCGCCGAGCCGCGCAACGCCGCTTCGAGCGGGTCCATTCCCTCTTCGACGTAGCGTGCAATGTTCTCGATCATGACGATGGCGTCGTCGACAACGAAGCCCGTGGCAATCGTCAGCGCCATCAGCGACAGATTGTCGAGGCTGAAGCCGAGCAGGTACATCGCCCCGAACGTTCCGACCAGCGACAGCGGCACCGATAGGCTCGGAATGATCGTGCCGGGCAGCGTGCGCAAGAACACGAAGATCACCAGCACGACGAGGGCAACGGCGAGCCCGAGCTCGAATTCGACGTCGGCAACCGACGCGCGGATGGTGACGGTGCGATCGCTCAGCACGTTGACGTCCGCCGCCATGGGCAGTGTGCTCATGATCTGGGGCAGCAGCGCCTGGATGCGGTTGACGACCTGGATGATATTGGCGCCGGGCTGCCGCTGGACGTTGATGATGATCGCCGGCGTCGTATTGGCCCAGGCGCCGAGCTTGGTGTTCTCCGGGCCGTTGACGATCGTGGCGATGTCCGACAGCCTGACCGGCGAGCCGTTGCGATAGGCGACGATGAGCGTGCGATATTGATCGACGGTACCGATCTGATCGTTGGCGTTGATCGTCAAGGCTTGCGTCGGGCCGTCGAAATTGCCCTTCGGCGTATTGACGTTCAGATTGCCGATCGTGGTGCGGACGTCGTCGACATTGAGGCCGTATGCGGCGAGCGCGTCCGGATTGAGCTGCAGGCGCAGCGCCGGCCGCTGTCCGCCGCTGATGCTGACAAGTCCGACGCCGGTCAGCTGCGAAATCTTCTGCGCTAGCCTGGTTTCGCTCAAATCTTCGAGGTCGGTCAGCGCCAGCGTTTTCGACGTCACCGATAGCGTTAAAATCGGCGCGTCAGCCGGGTTGACCTTGGCGTAGATCGGCGGCGCCGGCAGGTCGGCCGGCAGCAGATTGCCGGCGGCATTGATCGCGGCCTGAACCTCCTGTTCGGCGATATCTAGGCTGAGGTCGAGGCTGAATTGCAGCGTGATCACCGAGGCGCCGCCGGAGCTTGCCGACGTCATCTGGTTTAGCCCCGGCATTTGCCCGAATTGCCGCTCCAGCGGCGCGGTCACCGACGACGTCATGACTTCCGGGCTGGCGCCGGGATAAAGCGTCTGGACCTGGATCGTCGGGTAGTCGACCTCCGGCAAGGTCGATAGCGGCAAGAATGTATAGGCGACAATGCCGGACAGCATGATCGCCGCCATCAGCAGCGACGTGCCTACGGGGCGGAGAATGAAAGGTTCCGAGACGTTCATCGCACCGTTTCACCGCGCAATGCGTTCGCCGGACGCGCTACTGATTTCCGGACGGCGGAGTGGTCTGCGCGTGGCCGGAATGCTGACCTTGACCGCCTCCGGCGCCGGTGCCTTTGGTTCCGGTGCCCTTGGTCCCCGTGCCTTTGGTTGCGGCGCCCTGATTGTTATCGGCAGCGACGGTGACGTGCAGCCCGTCACGCAGGCGATCGGTGCCGTCGACGACGACACGTTCGCCGGCCGTTAGTCCGGAATTGACAGCCGTCATCTTGCCATCGACCGCGCTGGTAACGATCTGCCGCACCGAGACCGTGCTGTCGGAATTGATGACATAGACATAGGCGCCGGGCGAGCCGAGCTGAATCGCCGAGGTCGGCACGGTGACGACGTTTTCAAGAGTCTTCACCAGTAGCCGTGCATTGACGAACTGGCTCGGAAACAGCGCGTTGTCGGTATTGTCGAACTGCGCGCGTACTTTCACGGTGCCGGTCGTGGTATCGATCTGGTTATCCACCGCCGCGACTTGGCCGGTGGCAAGCTCGTGCAGGTTGGCGCGGTCATATGCGGTTACGCTGAGCGCCGTGCCGGCGTAGAACTGCGGCATGATCTCAGGCAAGTCGTCCTCGGGAATTGAGAAGATAACGGTGATCGGCTGCAGCTGGGTAACCACGGCGAGGCCGGTGCTGCCGGAGGCCTGCACGTAGTTCCCCGGATCGACCAGGCGAAGCCCGACGCGGCCGGTAACGGGCGACGTAATGTGGCAATACTGGATGTTCAGAATTTCGGTGTCGATTTGCGCCTGATCCTGTTTCACCGTGCCCTCGTATTGCTGCACGACGAAGACCTGATCCTCCGCCTGTTGGCGGGCTATCGAATTTTGCTGAGCCAGCGTTTGGTAGCGCGTCAGGTCCAACTGCGCCTGAGCGAGCAAGCCCTGGTCGTGCGCGAGCTGGCCTTCGTACTGTGCTTTCAAGATTTCGTAGGGCCGCTGGTCGATCTGGGCGAGGAAGTCGCCTTTCTTGACCATTTGCCCTTCGGTGAATCCGACGGAGATGAGTTGACCGTCGATCTGGGTTTGCACCGTGACGGTTGCCAGTGGGGTGACGGTGCCGAGCGCGTTGACGACTTCACGGATATTACCGAGTGCGATGGTGGCGGCGCCGACCGTTTGCGCTGCACCTTGCGGGTAACGCCCGGCCGACGGAGCGGCCGTCATCCATCGTACGACCATGTAAACGCTCAGAAGCACCAGGAGCCCGATGAGGCCGAGGGTGACGCGGGATTTCGAAAGCCATCGCGTGCTCGGCGGCACCGTCCGGCGGGTAGTCGGCGCCAAATCGTCATCCGTTCTGCGCGTTCGTTCGTCCATGATTAGCGTTCATCGATCCCGGCATTTTCGACTGGTATTTTCGATTTATAGAGTGCGGCAACACCGCTCGGCTAATGAATATTCGCTAATGACCGCGCCGTTGGGGCTACGGTCTGCCGCTGGAGCGGACCGGTTGGTCGGGCGAACGTGACATGCACCTCATCATCCCACCGCAGTTTCTTCGGAATCGACCGGTGAATCAAGAGGTTGGCTGATGGTTCCTGTTTACAGCGCGAATGCTGTCGCGTCTGGTATGCCCTGGACCAAAATATGGCCTAACGGCAAAATCCGGCCGCTATTGCGTCGCCGGCGGCGGGCTCAATGGCGGGGGAACGAGCACGTCGGTTGGTATCGGTCCGGTGGCGGAAGGTTGCGATTCGAGTTGCGGCAATAGTGAGAAGCCCTTCTCGAGCTGCAGCGGTGTCGGCAGCAGTGCCGTATCCCATCCGCCGCCAAGCGCTTCGATCAGGCTGACGCTGGCGAGGAATAGATTTTGGCGCACGGTCAATTCGGCTTCCTCGTCGGCGAGTAATGCGACTTCCGCGGTGACAACGGTCGTGAACGCGATCGTGCCGGCTTGGAATTGGTTCAAATACACGTCTACCGCCTTGCGCTCATCGGCAACGGCGCGACGCTCCTGTCCCAGCTGCTGCGAGTAATAGTGGATCGCCGCAAGCTCGTCCTCGACTTGCTGAAAGGCAGTCAGCACCGTTTGCCGATAGTTCGCGATGCTTTCCCAATAAACCGCGCGCGCCGCGTCGACCTGTGCCGACGTCAAGCCGCCGTTGAACAGCGTTTGCGTCGCGCTTGCGCCGATCGATCCGACCGAGCGCGCGGCGGTGAAGGGCAGCGGAATGGGGCCGAGATACTCGATCATGCTGGAGAGCGAAACGTCCGGAAAATAAGCCGCTTCGGCGACCCCGATCAGGGCGTTCTGCGCCTGCATGGTGCGCTCCGATGCGGCAATGTCGGGCCGCCGTTCGAGCAGCGTCGAGGGAATCGTTACCGGCGTTTTCGGAATTCCGCCGCCGAGACCACGTCGTGCAACACTCAGTTCGGCGGGGGGCCTGCCGATCAATATGGCAATGGCGTGCTCAAACTGCGCACGCTCGGCATGCACGTTTTGCAGCTGCGCCGTAGTCGTGGCGATCTGGGCGTCGGCGGTCGCGACGTCGCCCGCCGTGACGGAATAACCCGCTTTGAATTGGTTGTTCACGATGCCGTAGGTTTTCTCATATTCGGCTATCGTGTGCGTGAGCAGATCGATCAGCGAATCCGCCGCGCGGAGATTGAAATAGGCCGTGGCCAACTGAGCCTGCGCGGAAAGCTTGGCGTTATCGAGGTCGGCCGCGCTCGCCTGCGCGGCGGAGGTATTGCTTTCGATTTGGCGGCGTAGCTTGCCCCAGACGTCGATATCCCAAGTGCCGCTGATCGGTGCGCTGAACTGGTTGATATACCTCGTTCCGAAGTTCGTTCCGACGGCGCTTCCGCCGGTGGTGCCGGCGAGTGCCCCGCTCCGGGTGCGGGTGGCTTCGTAGCCGGCGGTCGCGGTCGGAAACAGGGCGGCCTGCCCCTCCCGGATCAGCGCGCGGGCTTCTTCATAGGCCGCGGCGTCGGCGGCGACGGTTTGATTGGAAATCTCGACTTGGGGCAGCAGCGTATCGAGTGCGCGATCTTTGTAGATGGCCCACCAATCGCCGCGATCGGCGCTATCGCTCGGATTTGCGAGCTTCCAGCCCTTGATCTCCTTGTATTGGGTCGGTACCGGAGCCGCTTCGCGGGAATATTCCGGGCCAATCGCACAGCCGGCGAGGCTCAATCCAATAATCAGCGCCGACGCCGGTGCACAGCCTTGCGCCCATGGAAAAATAACGCGTCGCACTCAACCACCCCGACGCAAACCAGCATGGGCCGACGCAAGCACTGCCACAAACCCGTTGCTGTAAGCCCCAAATTCACAACCAGGCGTGACGCAAGACAACCTCGGCCGGGGTCCATCGACCCGGCGGCGCAGGCGTCATATCGCACTCGCCTCCGCTCCGATCCAAGGCCCCCGCGACCGCGTTAACCATGCCCCACGCATATGTGAATATCAACTCCGCACCGCCTAAGTCCGTCGTGGCGCCTGGATAAACGAGCGATTGTGATATTCGGGCGACAGTCGACGCCCGCTATGTCGGAAGGGGGATACAGGGGAAGCGCGGCTAAAGGCTGGAATAGGCAGGGCGACTAGACCCGCCGCCGCATTGCCAAATTGTAATCCTCCGTGATGGAACTCGGGTGACGATCTTGCCGTTGAGAACGCGAGGGAGGTATTGCGCATGAAAAATACTGGGATTTGGAAATTCGCCGCGAGCGTCAGTGCGATCAGCCTGATGCTTTTTGCGGCGGCTGGGACCGGACTTGCAAAGCCGGCGGCTCGCGGCGGCGGACATCCCGGCGGCGGTGGGCATCCCGGCGGCGGTGCGCATTTTAGCGCTCGCGCCTCGGCTCCGCGCGCCAGTGCGCGCGTCTCCGCTCCGCGTTTCAGTGTGGCCCACGTTCACACCACTCCGCATTTCTCCAGTTCAAGGTCGTCATCGCGTAGTCACATCGCAATAACCCCGCGTGTCACGCCCTCGACGGTTCATTCGTTGGCGACGACCACTCATCCGTTGACGACGACCACGCGTCCTCTCGCGACCGGCGCACGCGTCACGCCGCTCGCGCGCACGGCCTTCCGGTCCGACCCGAGATCATTTTTGGCCCATCGCCGCTTTGCCGGCGATCCTGCGTTCCGGCCGTTCCTGGGCCGTGGCTGGCACCCGTATAATCACCTCGGCTGGATCGGACCCGTGTTCTGGCCCTACGCCTATGGCGATTTTTTCTATTACTCGCTGTGGCCCGCCGATTACGGCTATTCCGACCCGTTCTGGGCCTACGGGTATGGCGATATCTACGAGTCCATTTTTTCGCCTTACAGCTACGACGAATACGTGCAGGGGCCCAGCGCGCCGGCGCGCATGTCAAGCCTGACGCAAGGCATGACGCAGAGCTGCGCCCAGGAAGCGGCCGAAGTCACCAGTTGGCCGATCGATCAGATCCAGGCCGCCGTCCAACCGACAGATCAGCAGAACGCCTTGCTCGACGATCTCGGTAACGCCGTTGTCAAAGCGAGCGACGAGGTCAAGTCGAACTGTCCGACCACGGTCGCGTTCACGCCGACCGACCGCCTTACCCAGATGCAGCAGCGTCTGCAAACGATGGTCGACGCGGTGAATATCGTATCGCCGCCGTTGAGCCAGTTCTACGACTCACTAAGCGATGAGCAGAAGGCTCGGTTCAACGATATGTCGCCGCCCACCCCGCAACAGGGGCAAGCATCGCAGCCGGCGCCTCAAGGGCAAGCGGCCGCGCCGAGCGTGCAGGCGCAGTGCGACGCCAAGATCATGGCGTGGCCGAGTGAACAGATCGACGCGGCCGTCAAACCCGACGATGCACAGCAGGCGAAGCTTCAGGCGCTGACGTCGGCGGCATCGCAGGCGGCGGATTCGATCAAGGCCGCCTGTCCGAGCGAAATGCCGGCGACGCCGCCGAGCCGCCTGGAAGCGATCGGCAAGCATCTGCAGGCGATGCTGCAAGCCGTCCAGGCGATACAGCCGCCGCTGGCGGACTTCTATAATTCGCTCAGCGACGATCAGAAGGCGCGCTTCAACGCCATGGGCCAGCAACTGTTCGCTTCAAACCAGGAATAATCAGGAATAATGATGTACCATAGCCCGGGTTGCGCCACGCGCAATCCGGCAATGGTGCGGCCCGGATTTTGCGGGCCCTGATCCGCGCTACGCAGACAAACTACGGCCGTTGCGCGGCCGCGGCGACTGCACGCGCCATGCTCGCCTCCCATGCATCGCAAACAGAGCAAAATGGATATGAATTAGGGCTATAGGCGTGCCAAGCTATCGCCTTGCCGCTGTCTCGGAGCCCTCCGTGAGTATCCCCAAGCCGAATTACAATCCCCCATTTAATGTCACGCGGGCCAGTCACTCGGTGCTGCACGTGACGGATCTGGCGAAGAGCCGGGCCTTCTATGTTGATCTCATCGGCTTCGTCATCAGCGATGAGGACAAGGAAACGATCTATCTGCGCGGTGTCGCCGAGGCGAGCCACCACAGCCTGGTGCTCAAGCGCGCGAGCACGCCGCAGGCTGAGCGTGTCGGCCTGCGCTGCTTCACCGAAGAGGACCTGGAAAAGGCGAAATTTCATTTCGACAAAGCGGGACTGCCGGCACAATGGGCGGAGCGGCCGCATCAGGGCCGTACGCTCCATGTCAACGACGCGCTCGGCGCGCCGCTCGAATTTTGCGCCACGATGGAGCGCAAGCCACGCCTGGTCGTCTCGTTCGAGCAGCACCATGGCGCGGTGCCGCAGCGCATCGATCATTTTCAACTCCTGGTGCCGGACGTGCAGCGCGAGCTCGCGTTCTACATGACATTGGGTTTTCGGCTGTCCGAATACATCGCGCTCGACGGCAGCGAGGATCCGATGTTTGTGTTCTTGCAGCGCAAGGGCAATCCGCACGATATCGTGTTCGCGCCCGGCGCCGGACCGCGGCTGCATCATGCCGCTTTCGGCATTCCGGAATCCTATTTGTTCTTCTACGTCTGCGATCTCGCCGCCACCATGGGTTTCGCCGACAATATCGAATTCGGCCCGGGGCGGCACGGACCGGGCCACGCGCTGTTCGTGTATATGCGCGATCCCGACGGCCACCGCATCGAACTGTTCAATACGCACTACCAGTGCATGGACATCGACGACGAGCCGGTGCGCTGGGACGCATCCTATGCCGCCCGCCGCAACTGGCAGCTTCCGGCGCGCGAACGCTGGTACACCGAAGCAAGCCGCTTCGCCGGCATCGAGCCGCGCGAGCCGGCGCACAAGGGCAATCCGATGACGCTGGAGAGATATGTCGGGGCCAAGTAGGCCAAGTAGCCGATCAATCCGTTGGGGATGCCGCCTGTCTTGCCGTATGCGTTCGATGATAGAATCACCGATGATGGCGCGAAACGGCCAGGCCAATGCCGCGTAAGAGCCGTGCCGAGGATCATGATCGATGACGCTCCTGACGCAGGGCGAAGCGACGCCGGCCAAAGGCGGGACCGCCGGGCCCCCTGAGCCGCGCTGGTTCGCTTCCTATGCCGACGGCGTGCCGAGGACCATCGATCCGGACATCTATCCGTCGCTGTCCGCCATGCTGATCGAGACTTGCCGGAAGCATGCCGAGCGGCCCGCTTTCGAGTGCCTTGGCGTCCGCATCAGCTATGCGGACTGGGATCGCGACAGCCGCGATTTTGCGGCTTTCCTGATCGAGGAGGCGAATTGCCATGGCGGCGACCGTGTCGCGATCATGTTGCCGAACATGTTCGCCTATCCGGTCACGTTTCTCGGTGCGTTGCGTGCGGGCTTGACGGTGGTCAACGTCAACCCGCTCTACACGCCCCGCGAATTGCAGCAGCAGCTTGCCGATTCCGGTGCGGCCGTCATCGTGATCATGGAGAATTTTGCCCATAAGCTGCAGCAAATCATCGCCGAGACGAAAATCCGGTACGTCGTGGTGGCACGTCTCGGCGACTTCGTGCCGACGCTCAAGCGCTGGGCCTTCAATTTCGCCAATACTTATATCAAGCGTAGCGTGCCGGCGTGGCAATTTGAAAAATTCACGATGCTGCAAGACGCATGCGATCGGCCGCCGAGCGAGCGCTATCAGGATGCACTGCCGCGCCCGGGCGACGTTGCGCTCTTGCAATACACCGGTGGAACGACCGGTGTGCCGAAAGGCGCGATGCTGACGCACCGCAATCTCGTCGCCAATACGTTGCAGTGCATCGCGTGGGAGGGCACGCGCGCCGAACACGAACGCGATCGGGTGCTCACACCGCTGCCGCTTTATCACATCTTTTCGCTGACCACGAACCTCTTGGCGTTCGCGGTGTTCGGAGGCTTGAACTTCCTCATTCCCGATCCGCGCGATTTACACCGTCTCATAGGCGTCTTGCGTCGTTCAGGAATCACCTGGATGTCCGGCGTCAATACGCTTTACAACGCGTTACTGAATTCGCCGGAGTTCGGCACGCTCGATTTCAGCATGCTGCGCGTCGCCGTTGGCGGCGGCGCGGCCATACAAAGCGAAGTGGCGCGCCGTTGGCGCGAGGTCACGGGCGGCCAACTGGTCGAGGGCTACGGCTTGACCGAAGCATCACCGGTTGTGTGCATCAATCCGTTCACAAGGCCGAAGATCGGCACGGTCGGCCTGCCGGTGCCGTCGACACAGGTGAGTATCCGCGACGACCACGGCGTCGCCGTTGCCGACGGCGAAGCTGGCGAAGTGTGGGTTCGCGGCCCGCAGGTCATGCTGGGCTATTGGCAGCGCCCGGACGAAACGGCGCACGTTCTCACTGCCGACGGTTGGCTGCAGACCGGCGACATCGGCGCTTTCGACGCCGAAGGGTTCCTAAAGCTGCTCGATCGCAAGAAGGACATGATCAACGTTTCCGGTTTCAAGGTGTTTCCCAACGAGGTCGAAGACGTCGCCGGGCAGTATCCGGGTGTGCTCGAAGCGGCGGCGATCGGCGTGCCGGACGCACGCACCGGCCAGGCGGTGAAGCTCTTCGTTGTCAGGTGCGATCCGGCGCTCGATAAAGCGGAGCTGAGCGAATATCTGCACAGCCGCCTTGCCGGCTATAAGCGCCCGACGATCATTGAATTTGCCGACCAATTGCCGAAAAGCAATATCGGAAAGATCTTGCGCAAGGAATTGCATTGAGTTTCCTGCGCGCGTTGCCTTCACTTCTCGGATGGAAATGCCATGAGCCAACTTGACGATCTCCTGCGCGACCTCGTCGTTGCCAATCGCATCCTGTCCCATGAAGACGTGGTCGATGCCTATGGTCATATCAGCGTGCGCCATCCCGACAATCCGAAGCGCTTTTTCATGTCGCGCTCGCGGGCGCCGGAATTGGTCGAACGCCATGACCTGATCGAGCTCGATCAGCAGGGCGAGCCGGTCAGTGACAAGCGCCAGCCTTATCTCGAGCGTTACATCCATGCGGCGATTCTCGAGGCACGGCCCGACGTGATGGCGGTTGTCCATGCCCACGCCGAGGATACGCTGCCGTTCGGCCTGATTACGGCGCCGTTGCAGCCGGTGATCCATTCCGGCAGCTTCATCGGCGGCAAGGTGCCGGTTTGGGACATCCGCACGAAATTCGGCGATACGAACCTCCTTGTCACCAACATGGCGCAGGGGCGCGATTTGGCGAAATGCTTGGCCGGAGGTCATGTCGCCCTAATGCGTGGCCACGGCTTCGCCTCGGCGGCACGCTCGATCATCGAAGTGGTGCGGCTTTCGGTTTATCTGCCGCGTAATGCGCGTGTGCAGATGAACGCGATGCTTATGGGCGGCAAGCCGAAGCCTCTGTCCAAGGGCGAAATCGCCGCGCGGGCAGCGGGCTATAAGCCGCATTCGCCCGAGACCTGGCGTGCCTGGGAGTATTGGGCGACCCGCGCCGGCTGCGCCGACTTGATCGGCGCGCCGCATAATCATGGGGGGCACAAGTGAGGCCTGCTCGTCATGCTGTCCCACGCGCACCGGCTTTCCTTCGGTCCACGCTCATGGCAGACTTTGCCCTACCGACCGAATTGGAATTGCCGCGGCGATCGATTACGGCCGCCCCGAGCTTGAAAGCTTTTGCAAGTCACTCAAACAACCCAAGGAAACCAACCATGACCACGCGTTACGTTGCTTTATGTGCGGCCGCGGTGCTGGCAGCCGTCGCCCTGCAAGGCACTTCAGCTCACGCGCTTTCGATGGCCGATTGCAGCGCCAAATACAAAGCGGCCAAGGCCGCCGGCTCGCTCAATGGCATGAAATGGAACGATTTCCGCAAAGCCAATTGCGGTTCCGATGCAACCGCTGCGCCGGCAGCAGCGGCTCCCGCCGCCGCCCCGGCGCCGGCGACCGCATCCGCCCCACCGGCGGCGGCGCCCGCGCCCGCTCCCGCGCCCGTCGTGACCGGCAACGCCGTTTTCCCGAGCGCGGTCAATCCCAAATATTCAACGCTTTCCGCCGGCAAGGCCCGGATGGAAACTTGCCTCGATCAGTACAAAGCCAACAAGGCTGGCGCCGGCAATGGCGGGCTGAAGTGGATCCAGGAGGGCGGCGGCTATTACAGCCAATGCAACACGAAGCTCAAAGGCGCCTGATGGTGAAGGGACCTGACAAACACGGGTGCCAACACATGAGGATTGCCTTCGGCGTAGCACTCTTGTTGCTTGCGATGGCGGGTGGGACTGCCTTTGCACAGAGCCCGGCTCCAGCTCCAGCCCCGTCTGCGGTTCAACCTGCGGCGCCGGCGGTTCAGCCGACGGCTCCAGCCACGGCAAGCTCGCCCACCGACAAGAAGGCGCTGTCCAAGTCCTGCACTGATCAGGCCAATGCCAAAGGTTTGCATGGCAAGGCTCGAAAGAAGTTCAGGTCCGACTGCAAGAAAGCCGGCGGCAGCGCTCAATAAGAGCGGCCACGCCAGCGTTTGTCGGATCAAAAAAACGGAGCGCGGTTATGCCGCGCTCCGATCTCATTTCCAGCGATCCCTTGCGGCTTAGTGCAGCACAAGTTCTGTCACTTTGCCGTCCTTGGTGCGCCCTTGCGCATAGTATTGGCCGATATTGCGCATCAGCGCGGCGTCGGACACCGAATAGATCACGGCGTCGGTCTTGCCGGTGTTGATGTGGCGCCGCCACAAGAAATTGGGTACGACGAACAGATCGTTGTGGTCCCATTCGAAACGTTTGCCGCCGACTTCGGTCGCGCCGGTTCCTTCGATGCACACATAATAGGTCCCCGCGGTCTCGCGCTTGAATTCGGTTTGCTCACCGGGGCGAAGCAACTGCGCCGAGTAGTTTAGCGTCTTGAACACCGGCTCGCCGGTTACCGGATTGACGAAGTCGACTTTGATGCCCTCGTAGGGGTCGCCTTTTTCCTTACGCAGGCTGTGCAGCATTTCCAGAACGTCTTCGCCGCGATAGTGAAACAGCGGCGCGGGCGCGCGGCCGACGCCGCGCTGATGATCGACGAAAGCCGGCTTGATGCCGCCGTGGCCGTAGAGATGGCGTGAATGTCCTTCGCTCACCGTGATTGCCTGCACGTTGGTGTTGCCTTGCGCCCCCGGCATATCGTGATCGACCCAGGCGGCGTCGAGGAATTCCATCAGCGGCCAATCGAGCGTATCGATCCAGATCACCGGCTCGTCGGATTCGTTGCCGTGGTCGTGCCAGGTGCCGTTCGGCGTGAGAATGAGATCGCCGTAATTTGCCGTGACCTTCTCGCCTTCGACCACGGTGTAGCCGCCCTTCTTGGAAAGAATCGTCCGGCTCGCATTCGGCGAATGCAAATGCACCGGCGCAACGTCGCCGGGATTGTAGATCGAAATGGCGCAGCGGATGGTGTTGGTCACCTGCAACCGGCCGTTCAGCCCGGGATTGAGCAAAAGAATGCTTTGCCGGTCGGCAAATTCGATCGGCGAAACGTCGGCTTTGCTGGCAATCTCGGAGATTTGCTTGAGGTAGCCGTTATACTCGTTCCACTTCCACATATACGGAGCGGTTTTCATCTGATTGACGGCAACGCGGCCGGTGCCAAGCTGACCCGAGCCTTCGCCGCCGGTTTCGCTGAACCATGGCTTTTGCGCGGGCGAATTGGCCTGGGTGCGGACCCAGATGTTGTGCTGGCCGGCTTCGGTGTTGATCGCCTCCATCAACTCGCGCGCTTTGCTGGAGAGCCCGCCCGGGGCAGGGGCTTTCATTGTGACCGTAGCCATGACGTTTTCTCCTTGAGAGGCGGGGCGTTAGCGTCCCTTTGCGTGAGGTATAGTGGCTCGGCGAAATGTTTGCAAAGCCGTTCGGGCAACGTGGCGCGATGCGTGCCCCGCCGAAACGGCATAACGGCGGCGGGAAGTGGCGCTCAAAAGTTCCAGCCGACGAGATGGTCGAGCGAGTAGAGCCCGCCGCCGTGCACGAGGATGTAAAACGTGGCGATAGTCCACATCAGCGTATATTCGAGCCCGAGCTGGTTCCAAAAATACTTGCCGATGCGCCAGCGCTCGATATTTGCGACCAACAAGAAAACGAGAACCACGACGGCGACCGGCCGCGTCAACAGGCCGAGCGCCAGGAGCGGTCCGCCGACGAGCTGTGTGACCGAGATTGCCAGCGCCCAGAATTGCCCCGGCCGATAACCGCTCTCGTCGAGATACTTCGCCAGCGCGCGAAGATCGAGCGCGCGCATGCCGCTATTGGGAAAAAAGCCGAACGTATTGCGCAAGCCATGCGGTACCAGTGCGAGTCCGACCGCGGCGCGAAGCAGCGCGTAAGACAATGGCGCGAGGGTTTGCAACAGCGATGCCAAGGCTGGATCAATGTGCGAGATCAATGCGCCATCAGCACGGGCAGCTTGGCGTTGGCCAGGATGTGCCGCGTGGTGCCGCCGAAGATCATCTGGCGCAGACGGCTCTGCGTATAAGCGCCTTTGACGATAAGATCGCAGCCGAGCTCTTCGGCTTTGGCGAGGATGGTTTCGCCGGCGCTGCGCTTGCCGACGGGCTTCATCGTAACCGTCTCGGCGGCAATGCCGTTCATCTTCAGCGAGCGGGCCATCTGCTCGCCGTTGGGGCCGGCGACGGTGGCGCCTTCGACCGTCAAGATGGTGATGCGCTCGGCGAGGCGAAGGATCGGCATGGCGTCAGCCATGGTGCGCGCCTGTTCGGTGCTGTTATTCCAGGCCACCAGGATATTGGTGCCGAGCGAGCGTGGTGAGACCGGCGGCGCAATCAATACCGGGCGGCCGCTTTCGAACAGCGCGGATTCCAGCGTGATCATGGACGGGCTTTGCCATTCGTCGCCCGGCCGCGCGAGGACGATCACGTCGAATACGCGCCCGTAGCTGCCGACAAAATCGTGACCGCTCGGCGCTTCGCTGAGCCACGCGCACGACAGCGAAGCCCGCGCGTCGCTCGCGCGCTGCGGCAGGTGATGACTGTCCATGAATGAGCGGAACAGCATTTCCGCTTGCCGCACCATTTCGGCGTCGTTTTCCTTGACCGCGACCATGGTGAGCCCGCTATCGGGATCCATGGCGACAAGGTCGGCAACGGCCGGACGCAGCGGAAAGCCCTCGATGCAGCTGTCGAATTTCTGCGCCAAGAGCAGCGCCGTGTCCAAGGCCGACACCATCGCCGCGCCATTTTCGGTCGGAACGAGAATAGTCTTCATGCGCGCCCCCACATGCTGCGGCAGAGCCGACGGACTTCAGTTCCCCTTTGACCCCGTTGCCGGGCCTTACGGTCATACTGCCGCGCCGATGGGTGCCGGACAAGCTCCCGAAACAACCCGGTTCCGGCTAACGCTGGCCGTTATCGGCCTGGAAATCGGCCAGCACGTCGGCGAGCGGCGTCGGTTCGACTTTGACCGATCCGGTGAACGGCCGGTCGATGGCGACGATGATCAGGAGCTCGGAAAAGATGAGGAGCGCCAAGAGACCGGTCATCATCGTCTGGGCCCGCAAATTCCGCGTGCCGAAGAAGAACGTGAAAACAATCGTCACGGCAGCGCCGCCGAACAGGACCAGCCATATGACGTCCGGAACGCTGCCTTCGGCGGCGATCAGTCGCGAACGGCGCGCCTGGGTGATGAGATCGAGCTGATGCAAAAGCTCGGACATCACCGGATTACTGGCCGTCCCGGCCACGTCCGATGTCAGCAGCGCCGCGTAGATTGCATCGAGCGCTTGCCGGGCGGATCGGCTGGCTCCCGTCACGCCTTTGTCCATGGCCGGCCAGTCGTCGGCGATGGCGGCTTTAAGATAGGTGTTTACGGCGCTGCGAATCTCGGCGCCGGGTTTGTCGCCGATGCCCTGGGATAGCCGATAGATCGTCGTCGCGGCGCCAGCTTCTTGCACCACGTCGGCTTCGGCGTCGCTGAATTTTTGCCAAACCACGATGATGGCGAAGCCAAGCAAGACCGCAAAAAGCACGCCCAGCGTCGCATATTTGAAACCGGCGATCTCGTTATTTGCAGTCAGGCGTTCGAGCGCGACATGGCGGCGGACGATCGTAGGACCGAGCACGGAAAGCGCGGTGCCAAGGCCGACGATGATCGCGGCCGAGAGCCAGAGCGGCTGGCTGGTGAGGAAGTAAATCATGTCCGGCTCATTTTGCGGTGCGGATGAAGGCCGGACAAGCGCGGATGAGGATAATTGCCGGGATAAATCGCGCAGCGGTGCGCCCCGTCACGGGCGTCTGATAAACTGCGCGCGATTCGCGCCGCAAAGGTTTCGCGCGATCGACGGGGCATTGCTATGGGGGACACGCCCAATATCCGGCAGATGCAATCTGCCGCGCGCATTCTCCTGATTTGTCCGGATTGCGGACAGGAAAATTGGGAATACGCCGACAAACTGCGCGGCATGCGGCTATTTTACTGCAGCGGCGACGATTGCGACTATATTTTCAGTCTCGCGCCCGGCCGGCGCGCCGATACCGGCAAAGGATTTGCCGAAGCGTGCAAGCGGTTCTATGCCGCGTTCTATGCGATAGGCCGATCTTCCGGCTAGGGAAGCCGGCCTGAAATCACCCCACGGCCTGCGCCACCGCCTTCACCAGCTCCAGCGGGTCGGTAAAGGCAGCGACGCCGAGCGCGCGAAGTTTCGCAACCGCTTCGTCGGCGCTCATCTTGCGGGTCGCGGCGTGGCCGGCGGCGAGCCCGACGAACAGCGGTTTCGGCAGCGGCTCGGCGGTGATCCAGGCGACGAGCGCGTCGATGCGCTCGGCCAGCGAGCGCGAAGCGATCACGGTCTGGAAAACAATGGCTTTGATGTTCGGCCGCGCCGCCATCGCGCGGGCGATCTTGAGCCGCTCGGTCATGGTTTCGTCGGGCGCCCCGCGCAGATTATCCATGAAGCTTGCGGCGTGGAGCCCATGGTCGGCCAACAGGTCCATCATCATCATGGCAAGTCCCGCGCCCGAGGTGACAAGAACGACATCGCCGGGTGTCTCGACGAGCTGGAAGCCGAGATCGCGCGCCGAGCGTTCGAGCGTGGTCATGACGCGCTCGGCCAAGGCCCGGCTTACGGCAAACTCGTTCGGGCCGTGACGGAAGCCGGCACTGTCGTCGTTGATGATCTTGGCGTCGCAGGCGACAAGGTTGCCGTCCGGGGTCAGCGCCAGCGGGTTGATCTCCAACAGTTCCAGATCCTCCTGCCGGGCGATTTTCGGAAGCCGTGCGGCGTAGCGCGCCAGGCGCGCCGCAAGCTCGCCGGGGAAGAGTTTTGCGATAGCGGGAAAGATCGCTTCCGGGCTCGCCGCTGCCGCATCGTCGATTGCAACGCGCACGAGCTTTGCCGATTGTTCGACGTTCTCCCCGCCCTGCGGCGCGATCAAGAGCTCGAGCCGTTGCCGTGTATCATCGACGCGGACCGCCAGAAAAATCTCACGCGCGATCGGCACCGCCTCTTCGAGCAAAAGCGGCGTATCGGCGTCGTCGAGCGTGGCGAGGATCAGGCGCCGCACGTCGCGGAAATCGGCGATTTTGTCGAATTGGCGCACCAAGCCGCGCTTGCCGCGTCCGCCTTCGAGAACTTGCGCTTTCAGCAAAAAGCCCGGCCACGCGGCCGTGTCGTTGGGCGGGTTCTCGCCCGCTTGCAGCAACGCCCCGCGCGGCACGGCGATGCCATGGCGGCGCAGCAAGGCTTTTCCGTCGACCTCGGCAAGACGCATAATGGCGGACTTTCCCGCGCCGTCCCGGCGCACGCCCCGGAGCTTAGCGCATGTCAGGCCGATTGAGTTCAGAGCAATTGCGCCTGCCGTTCCTCGATGCCGAGCCGTGGCGCGTGGCGGTGGTCGGCCCGGCAGGGCGTTATGCGCGCAACCAGGTCGCCGGCATGGTCGAAGCCGGCACGCCGCTGGTCGGCGGCGTCGCGCTCGGGCGCGGCGGCACCGTGAGCGACGGGCTGCCGCTCTACGATCGGATCGGTGATCTTCCGCAAAAACCGAACATCGCGCTGATCTATACGCCGGCTGAAGGCGTGCGCGACGCGATCGCCGAATGTGCCGCGGCGCGCATTCCGACCATCATGGCGGCCGCGGAATATGTCCCGGTGCATGATGCGCTCGACGCCGCGGCGCTGGCACGTGCGGCGGGAAGTTGGCTCATTGGGCCGAACACGCTGGGCCTGTTCGTGCCGGGCGGGGGACTGCTCGGCTCCATCGCGCCAAGCTTCTGCCGGGAAGGCCGGCTTGCCGTCATCGTCCGCAGCGGCACGGTCGCGCTGACTTTGGCGCGGCAATTGACGCTTGCCGGCGTCGGCCAGCGCATCGTGGTCCATATCGGCGGCGACAGCGTGATCGGCCGCAATCCGCACGAATATCTGCAAGCGCTTGCCGACGACGATGCCACCGCGGCGGTGCTGTTCTGCGGCGAGATCGGCGGCGACAAGGAATATGCCTTCGCCGCAGCCGCCCGCGGCTTTGCCAAGCCCGTCATCGCCATGGTGGTCGGCCGGCACGCGCCGGCGCAGAAGCAGATGGGTCACTCCGGCGCGTTGATCGGCAGCGCACGTGAAAGCGCCGGCGCCAAGCTCGACGCGCTTGCCGCCGCGGGCTGCCGGATTGCAAAAGGCTTGGAGGAAGCGGTGGCGCTGGCGGCTGAATTCTAGACCCGCGCCATGAAGAAGATATTGTCGACGACGCTGTAATCGCCGCGATAGCCGAGCCTGCCGATCGCCCGGATGCCGGCCATGTCGATCATGCCGTCGACGATCACCGCGTCGTCGATATGGACGTTGACGACTTCACCGATCACCATTTCGTAATTGTGCTTCTTGCCGTTGCCGCTGACGAGGTTCACCGTTTGCGAGTACACGCATTCGAGCGCGACCGGCGAGCGGGCGACGCGCGGCGGTTTGACCCTTCGCGATGGCGCCATGGCGAGCTTCGCCACTTCGGGCTCGCTGATTTCGGCGGGATAATCGCCGCCGCTGATATTCATCTCGGCGCGTAAATCGTAGGTCGCGAGATTGAACACGAACTCGCCGCCGCTTTGGGCGTGCGACTGGGTGTGCTTGCGCGAATTCGAGGAGAACATGACAAAGGGCGGATGGCTCGCGATCATATTGAAAAAACTATAAGGCGCGAGATTGATGACGCCGGCCGGACTGATGGTCGTGATCCAGCCGATCGGCCGCGGCACGACGAGGCAGGTGGTCGGGTCATGGGCGAGATTGTGCGGCTCGCTGCGCGGGTCGTAATCCATGCGAAATGTCCGGTTGGCCGATTTGCGGAAGTTTGAGCGGTGGATCGCTCAAGTGCGATGATGCAGAGTGCTATACAAGATTCCGCAGGGATCACCCATGAAGCTGCACTGGTCGCCGCGCTCGCCGTTCGTGCGGAAAGTCATGATCGTCGCGCATGAGCGCGGCATGGTCGATCGCATCGCCCGCATCCGCACGGTGGCGGCGACCGCCAAGCCGCATGCCGAATTGATGAAGGACAATCCGCTGTCGAAAATACCGACCTTGGTGCTCGATGACGGCACGGTGATCTACGATTCGCGCGTCATTTGCGAATATCTGGACGCGCTCGATGGCGCGCCGAAGCTGTTTCCGAAAGACCCCAAAGCCCGCTTCACCGCGCTGCGCCGCCAGGCGCTCGGCGACGGTCTCCTGGATTTATTGGTGCTCAACCGCAATGAGCGCGAGCGCGTCCAGCCGTCGGATTTGCATCTGGCAAGCGCGGTAACTCGAAATGCCGCGGTGCTCGACAGTCTGGAGCGCGAGGCGGAAGCGCTCATCGCCACGCCGTTCGGCATCGGTCATATCGCCATCGGCTGCGCGCTGTCCTATCTCGATTTCCGCTATGCCGACGAGGATTGGCGCAAAGACCATTTGCACCTTGCAAACTGGCATACCTCATTCGCCGCGCGCCCTTCGGTGCGCGCGACGGTACCGGTCGACGATTCATGAGTGCCACCGATAAACTCGCCATCGCGGAGCTGATCCAGACTTGGGGCGTCTGCCGCGACCAAGGCAAATGGAACGAGCTGCGCGGTACCTTTACGTCCGACGGGCACATTTCCGTCTCCTGGTTTCGCGGCCCGTTCGAGCAATTCGTCGAGCGCTGCCGGGCAAATTTCTCCGCCGGCAATAGCTGGTCACGCCATCATCTGTTCACGCCGACCATAAAATTCGGTAACGATCGCGCCGTGGTGGAAACGCCAGTCATCATCCGCGTGCGGCAGAAGTTCAACGGCGTCGAGGTCGATCTGACCTCGTGCTCGCGCTTCCTCGACCGGGTGGTGCGCCATGCCGGCGGCTGGTTGATCGCAGAACGCGCCGCGATTTATGAGCGCGACCGGCTCGATCCGGTCGAGCCGTCACCGGCATTCGACGCGCTGTTCGCGGCGGCGGAGACCGCGCACTACCCGGAGCAATACCGCTACATGGCGTTTCGCATCGCGCACGCCCAAGGCCGCACGCTGGCGAGCGTGGTCTATCGCGATGGGGGTGCGGAAACCGCGGACCTTTACGCCCGCTATTCCGCCTGGCTTGCCGGCGGGCCACCTTGACGCGGCCGCGGATGCCGGGCAATCCGCGAAGGATTGGAGCCCTTCATGGCGGTCTATACCGACGTCACAGCGGAGGATCTCGGCCGATTCCTTGCCGGTTACGACATCGGCGATCTGCTTGCCTATAAAGGCATCGCCGAAGGCGTCGAAAACTCGAATTTTTTGGTCCATACCGGCGCCGGCAACTATATCCTCACGCTCTATGAGCGGCGCGTTGCCGAACGCGATCTGCCGTTCTTTCTGGGGCTTATGGAGCATTTGGCGACCCGCGGCATCACCTGCCCGCAGCCGGTGAAGAATCGCGCCGGCAAAGTGTTGGGCAAGCTTGCCGGCCGGCCGGCGGCGATCGTCACGTTCCTCGACGGGCTTTGGATTCGCCGCCCGACCGCGGCACACTGCGCGGCTTTGGGCGAGGCGCTGGCCCGGCTGCATCTTGCCGGCGCGGATTTCGGTAAGCGCCGCGACAATGCGCTTTCGGTTGCCGGCTGGCGGCAGCTTTATGAAAATTGCCGCGAGCGCGCGCACAAGGTGGAACGTAACCTCGAAACGGTGGTCGCCGCCGAGCTCGAAGTGCTGGAACGCGATTGGCCGCGTGGGCTGCCGCAAGGCGTCATCCATGCCGACCTTTTCCCCGACAATGTGTTCTTCCTCGGCGAGAAGTTGTCTGGGCTGATCGATTTCTATTTCGCCTGCACCGATACGCTGACCTATGACGTCGCCATCTGTCTCAACGCCTGGTGTTTCGAGTCCGACCATTCCTACAACGTCACCAAGGGGCGCGCGCTGCTGACGAGTTATGCGAAGACGCGAGCCCTATCGCCTGAGGAATGGGACAAGCTGCCGCTTCTGGCGCGGGGCGCCGCATTGCGCTTCCTGCTGACGCGTCTGGTCGATTGGCTGGACGTGCCGGCCGGCGCGCTGGTGCGGCCGAAAGACCCGCGGGAATATGCGCGCAAGCTCCGTTTCCATCAGAAAGTCAAAAGCGCGCGCGATTACGGGGTCGCTCAGCTGTGACTGCGGAATTGCCTCATGTCGCCATTCACACCGACGGCGCCTGCTCCGGCAATCCGGGTCCCGGCGGCTGGGGCGCGATCCTGACCTTCGGCGATAGTGAGAAGGAGCTCAAAGGGGGCGAGGCGAACACCACCAATAACCGCATGGAGCTCATGGCCGCGATCTCCGCGCTCGAAGCGCTCAAACGGCCGTGCCGCGTCGATCTGCACACCGACAGCCAATATCTGCGCAACGGCATCATGACCTATATCGCCAAATGGAAACAAAATGGCTGGCGCACCGCCGACAAAAAACCGGTGAAAAACATCGATTTGTGGAAACGCCTCGACTCAGCCCTCGGCGCGCACCAAATCCATTGGCACTGGGTAAAGGGTCATGCCGGGCACGACATGAACGAACGCGCAGACGTGCTAGCGCGCGAAGCGATCGCGGAAATTCGCCAAAGAAACTAAAACCCTCCCCGCGAGGGGAGGGCCGTTCGATTACAGCGACTTCAGGAGATTGTCGGCGCCGGAAATGTCAGCTTTGCCGGGGGAATCTTCGACGTTGAGCGTCTTCACCACGCCGTCCTCGACTAGCATGGCGTAACGCTGCGAGCGCACCCCGAGACCGCGTTCGGTCAAGTCCGCCGTCAGGCCCATGGCCTTGGCCCAGTTGGCGCTGCCGTCGGCCAGAAACTCGATCGCGTCGCCGCCGGAGGCCTTCTTCCAGGCGTCCATGACGAACACGTCATTGACCCCGGTCACCGCAATGGTGTCGACGCCCTTGCCCTTGATCGCGGCCGCGCTCTTCACGAAGCCCGGCAGGTGGTTCTTGTGGCAGGTCGGCGTGAAGGCGCCCGGCACCGCGAACAGCACCACCTTCTTGCCCTTGAACAATTCGTCCGTGGTCTTCGGCTTCGGCCCCTCGGCCGTCATCACCATGAAGGTGCCAGTGGGTGCGCGATCGCCGACCTTGATAGCCATGATGTCAATCCTCTCGTAAGGGTTATGGAAGGACGTTTCCCGGCGCACAAACTAGCGTGCCGGGCGAATTAGTCGAGATGGGCCAAAACCTCGATGGCGTCATCGCCGGAAACGGCGGTGAAGGTCAGCATTGCGCCCTGGGCATGGGCATCGGCCGGCAAGCCGTCGAGATCGAAAGTGAACCGCCGCGTCGCGCCGCTACCGCCGCTCGGCTGCGGCACCGGCAGCGACCACTCCGGCGTCGGTCCTTCGACGAACAGGTTGACCGGCGCGCCGTCCGGTGCCGCGACATCGACCACGACGCGTTCATGGGCGTCGCCAGGCTCGCGATGCACGGCAAGAATGGCGAGACCCGAACCGGGACCGAGCGCGACCCGCCGCGGCACGCGAATCTCCGCCTTTTCGAGCGCCGCCTCTTCAGCGCCGTCGCCCGCAAGCGGCAGCTTAATGTTGGCCTCGACCGGTACGCACAGGTTTCCGCAAATGGCGTAACCGAGCTTGAGCTGTAGCGACGACGGCTTTGCCGCATTATCGGGTGCGATGTGCAGCGGCAGGATGACGCGATCGACATAGCCGATCGAATTGCCGCCGGCGCCGTCGGGAAACAGTTCCGGCGCGGGCCACAGCACGGTGACGGATTTCACGTTGTCGGAGCCGGAGAAATCGAGCGTCGGTGGAACACCGGAATCGCCCGGATCGCGCCAATAGGTCTTCCAGCCGGGATCGAGTTTGATCTCAACGCCGGCACGTAGAAACGGCACATCGGAGGTCTTGATCATCGACCCGGCGATCAGCCGCGCCGAAGTATGGGCTTGCGCGTCCCAATCGGACGCGTCCTGCGCATGCGCGGCCGGCCCGTCGGCGAGCCAGATCAGCGTCACGGCCGCAATTGTTAATCGCAATAACATCGGCATGGCCGTTGTCTAAGGGGAAGCACGTAAAAGTGCCACTGACATGATTGTGAGCGAGCCGGGAAATCGACATCAAGTCGCCGCGCTGCCGCCATCGCCGCTGCGGCCGATCGGCCGGGGCATATCGTGAACTTTTAGCCCTGCCGTTCGTTTGCAAATGCGAATCCATGGGCTAACCTTTCAATTATGAAAGTACCGCGCGGCAAATCGGAAAAAACTCGGCGCCGAGGTTATCTCGACGGTCAGATGCTGATTGCCATGCCGGCGATGGGCGACGAACGCTTTTCGCGCTCGCTCATCTACATCTGCGCGCATTCCTCCGAGGGCGCCATGGGTATTGTCGTCAATCATCCGGCGCCGAACATCAACTTTTCCGATCTCTTGGTGAAGCTCAATGTCATTCCGGCGGCCGACGTGATCCAGTTGCCGCCAGGCGCCGGCGTCGTGAAGGTCATGCGCGGCGGCCCGGTCGAAACCGAGCGCGGCTTCGTGCTGCACTCATCGGATTTTTTCATCGAGAATTCGACGCTGCCGATCGACGAGGGAATTTGTCTCACCGCCACCATCGATATCCTCAAGGCCATCGCGCGCGGCGACGGTCCGGTCAGCGCCATCCTTGCACTCGGCTATGCCGGCTGGGCGCCCGGGCAACTTGAAACCGAAATCCAGGGCAACGGCTGGCTGCATTGTGCGACCGATCCGGAGCTGATTTTCGGTCCGGATATCGCCGCCAAATACGAAATGGCGCTCAAGAAAATAGGCATTGATCTCGGCATGCTGTCGAGCGAAGCGGGGCACGCTTAATCAGGTATCGGGCATTCATGATCCGAAGACCTTCGATCTGATGCCTGATACGTGGCTCCTGATACCCGACTCCTGATGCTTGGCGCCCGAACCCGCCGCTTCCGGCTCGAGCAGCGCTCGCGCCCGTTCGGCGCTCATCGGCTCGCCGAACACAAAACCTTGCGCGTATTCGCAGCCAAGCTGAAACAACTCGACCGCGTCGGAGTCGGTTTCGGCGCCTTCGGCCACCACGTCCATGCCGAGATCGTGGGCCAGCGTGATGATCGAACGCAAGATGACGGGCCGCGTGCCCTTGGACGTGGTGCGCACGAAGGATTGATCGATCTTGATCGTGTCGAACGGAAAACGCTGCAGATACGACAGCGAGGAATAGCCAGTGCCGAAGTCGTCGAGCGCGAGGCCGGCGCCGAGCTCCCGAATCCGGTGCAGCATTTGCGCTGCGTGTTCCGGATTCTCCATTACGACCGATTCGGTCAGTTCGAG
>Ga0181525_10001006_pt1 | contig 24436 bp, 19 predicted proteins | sample PEATcosm2014_Bin_48_FD_121100 | JGI IMG/M metagenome (GOLD analysis project Ga0181525, IMG submission 121100) | Peatland microbial communities from MTU Mesocosm Facility, Houghton, MI, USA - PEATcosm2014_Bin06_10_metaG | ecosystem: Environmental > Terrestrial > Soil > Wetlands > Peat | place... | reverse complement strand
CCCTTTGGAACTCTTTCTGACTCATCGTCACCATCCTGGGAGGGTGACAGAATCTCGTTGCAGTTAGGGGGTGACATTATCTTGGAGCATCTACACGGCCACTACCCGCGGGTTGAGGCGCCCGCTTCCCGCATGGTAGCATCCTAAGTTTTGGCAGGTGTTGCTGGGCAGGCCTATCTACTCCACTGATTTCATCCGGTTCTGGGCCGTCCGTCTTCCCGCGCCTTGTGAAGGAGCCTACTCGTGAAAGTTTATTCCGGAGAAAACATTCGTAATGTAGCGATCGTGGGGCATGGGCACGCCGGGAAGACCTCGCTGCTCTCGGCCATGCTGTTCACGGCGGGAGCAACGCCGCGGCTGGGGCGTGTGGATGACGGTTCGGCGACTACCGATTACGACGAGGAGGAGATCGCCAGGAAGATGTCGATTGCGGCCTCCGCTGCCTATGCGGAGTGGGGCAAAACCAAGATCAATTTCATCGACACACCCGGGTTCAATATGTTTGTTCACGAGGCTCGGATGGTGCTGCCCGTGGTGGATGCGGCGATCGTGGTGGTGGACGGCGTGGCGGGGGTCGAGGTGGTGACCCAGCGGGTGTGGAAGGATTGCGACGAATATAAGACACCGCGGCTGATCGTGGTGAACCGCATGGATCGCGACCGGGCGAACGCAGAGCGAGTGCTGGAGTCGCTGGTGAATGCGTTCGGCCGCGACGTGATTCCGATTGAGCTGCCGATCGGCAGCGAGAAGAATTTGAGTGGCGTGGTCGACCTGGTGCGCATGAAAGCCTACGCGTACGAACTGGGCGGCAATGGCAAGGGGAAAGAGATCGAGATTCCGGCAAGCATGCGGGGCCAGGTGCAGGAAGCGCACGAGCAGCTGGTGGAACTGGTGGCCGAGGGTGACGACAAGCTGATGGAGGAGTTTTTCGAGAAGGGAACAATTCCGGAAGAAGATCTGATCCCGGCGCTGCACAACGCGATTCGCGAGGACAAACTTTTCCCTGTCATTTTCAGTTCGGGGCTGGGGAACGTGGGGGCGGATCGGGTAATGGATTTTATTGTGGACTACACTCCGGCGCCATCCGAGCACGAATGGGTGCAGGGTGAACCGGCTCCTTCGGGCAACGGAGACGCGCCCAAGCGGCATGAAACCGATGCCGAACCGGTGTCGCTGTGTGTGTTCAAAACGGTGTCGGACGCATTTGCTGGACGCATCTCGTATTTCAAGGTGTTTTCCGGGGTATTGAAAAACGAGGCTACGGTGCAGAACTTTTCCCGCGGGTCGGCGGAGAAGCTGTCGCATATTTCCATCATGCAGGGGAAAACGGCGACGCCGGTCACCGAGTTGCATGCGGGAGACATTGGCGCGGTAGCGAAATTGAAAGACACACTGACCGGCGACACGCTGGGAGACAAGGCGGCGCCGATTCAGTATCCGCGAGTGAAGCTGCCGGAGCCGGCGATCACCTTTGCGATTGAGCCGAAGAGCCGCGCCGATGAAGACAAGCTGGGGCCCGGGATTCACAAGCTGATGGAAGAAGATGCGATGCTGCGATTCTTTCGCGATCCACAAACCAAGGAGTTTCTGATCGCGGGGACCGGGCAGCAGCATATTGAAGTTGTGGTGTCCAAGTTGAAGAAGCGATATCACACCGAAGTGGTTTTGAAAGCACCAAAGGTGCCTTATCGCGAGACGATTCGCGCCAAGGCCGATGTGCAAGGAAGGCACAAGAAGCAGACGGGCGGGCACGGTCAATATGGCGATTGCAAAATCAAGATGGAGCCGATGCCGCGGGGCGGGCAGTTTGAGTTTGTGAACGATATTTTCGGTGGCGCGATTCCCAAGAATTTTATTCCGGCGGTGGAAAAGGGAATCAAGGATGCGGCGGCGCGCGGATATCTGGCGGGATTTCCGCTAGTGGATTTCCGCGTGATTCTGTATGACGGGTCGTATCACGACGTCGATTCGAATGACTTGTCGTTCCAGATGGCGGGGCGGATCGCCTTCAAGAAAGCGATGGAAACCGCTAAGCCGACACTGCTCGAGCCGGTGATGACCGTCGAGATCACGGTGCCGGACGAGTTTGCGGGCTCGATCATGGGTGACTTGAACAGCCGCCGGGGACGCATCCAGGGCATGGACAACAAGGGTGGAAACACCGTTGTAAAAGCCGAAGTGCCGATGGCGGAGATGCTGACCTACGGCGTGGATTTGACCTCGATGACGCAAGGCCGCGGCAGCTTCAACATGGAGATGCACCACTACGATACCGTGCCGGGGGCGTTGCAGGAGAAGATTATTGAAAAGGCCAGGGCGGAGCGGGGCGAGGTTAGGGAAGAGGAAGAGTGAGGATTTAGGGGACCTTCATTCCCTGCGCCTTCGCCAGTTTCGCCTGCCGCTCGTCGAACGTCCAGAACCTCTCGGCCTTGAGTTCGAGCGCGCCGGCGACCTGCAAAGTGTCGAGCGTACGCCTGCCGAGTTTCGGCCCGTAACGTCGGGCGAGGTCCCTATGCCCGACTCACTGCTCCCAATCGCGGTGGCGATGTTTCAGGAAACCCTCGACGGCGTTCCGGACCCGGTCGCCGAAAATTTGCTTGCTGCCGAAGGCGAAGCCGGGCCATTGAACCGCATCGTACGGTACCTCGCTCTCGATCCTCTGCTTCAACTTCTTGGCCTTTTTCTTCTTGATGTTCTTCGTCATCGATGCTGATTGCGCTTGCCCCATTCTAGACCGCTTCGCCCGGGCGGGACAGCCGAGGCGGCTGTCCCCACACGGTTCGTGGTAACATCCGGCAATTGGCCGACGCCAAGAGACGATCCCGGCCGAAGCCTGGGGCCACTTTATCCCTGACGATGTCGGCCGAAATTGGCCGGAGAAAGCCGATCGATCGATTCTCGAAGGAACACGGACGCGAGGCAAAGAATGAAGCGTATATCGATTCTCATCTGCTTTCTTGTTGCTCTGGCGACGCTTGTGAATGCTACCGATACGCAAATGTTTCCTACCGCAGCCGGGCCGGTGAAGATCACTCCTCTTTATCACGCCAGCACGCTGATCGAAGCCGGCGGAAAGACGATCTATCTCGATCCCGCCAAGCCCGCGAAACTGTTTGGCCTTCCGAAGGCGGACCTCATTCTGATTACCGACATTCACGGCGATCACATGGATCCGGGCTCGATCAAGGAAATTAGCAAGGCCGATACAGAGATTTTGGCGCCGCCGGCGGTGGTCGCAACCGTTACCGCGGCGAAGCCCGTTGCCAATGGAGAAACCAAAAGCTGGCAAGGGTGGACGATTGAGGCTATCCCTGCGTACAACCTGAAGCGCGGCCCCGCTCCGGGCAAGCTGTTTCACGACAAGGGACGCGGAAATGGCTACGTCCTCACTTATGGCGGCAAGCGCTTCTACTTCTCGGGCGATACCGAAGGCATTGCGGAGATGCGCGCGCTCAAGAATATCGATGTAGCGTTTATCTGCATGAATCTGCCCTACACCATGCCGCCGGAAGAGGCGGCCGACGCGGTAAAAGCCTTCCATCCCAAGGTTGTGATTCCGTATCACTATCACGGATCTGACCTCGCCGTTTTTCAGAAGGGATTGGAAGGAACCGGGATCGAGGTGCGACTGTTGGATTGGTATCCAAAGTAGACGGAGTTCGGCCCCGCAAGGCTTTGTGGTAGGTGCGGCCGGACTTCGCCCAGGCCCGGACAGCCCTTCGGCTCCGCTCGGGGCAGGCTCAGGGCGGCTGTCTCAACATGGTTCGTGGTAACATCCGGCGAGTGGCCACCGCCAAGAACAATCCTAACCTGAATTACAACCCTGAGCGCCTGGTATCTGCGGCGGCGGTAGAGGACGACTCTTCGTTTGAGTTGAAGCTGCGGCCGCAGCGCCTCAACGAGTTTATCGGGCAAGCCAAGGTCAAAGAAAATCTTGCGGTGGCGATCGAGGCGGCGCGGTCGCGGGGCGAGGCCATGGATCATGTGTTGCTGTACGGGCCTCCGGGGCTGGGCAAGACCACTTTGGCCAACATCATTGCCAACGAACTGGGTGTTCATTTTCAACCCACCGCGGCGCCGCTGCTGCAGATCAAGGGTGATCTGACGGCGATCATCACCAACATGCAGGACAAGCAGGTCCTGTTCATTGACGAGATTCACCGGCTGCAGCCGGTGCTCGAAGAGTTGTTGTACTCGGCGCTGGAAGATTACAAACTCGACATTATCATCGGGCAGGGACCGTCGGCGCGCACGCATACGCTTGCGGTGAAGCCGTTTACGTTTGTGGGAGCGACTACGCGGGCGGGGTTAATTTCGGCGCCGTTGCGGTCGCGTTTTGGCATCGTGTTGCGGCTCGAGTTTTACACTCCCGAAGATTTGCGCGTGATTGTGGAACGGTCTGCGGAAATTCTGGGAGTCGAGGTCGATGGCGCCGGGGCGATTGAGATTGCCAGCCGTTCGCGGGGGACGCCGCGAATCGCAAACCGGCTCCTGCGGCGAGTGCGGGATTATGCGCAGGTGCGCGGGGCGGGTAAGATCGATTTACCCACGGCGCAATCGGCGTTACAGATGTTGGAAGTGGACCAATACGGCTTCGATGAAGTGGATAGACGCTTGCTGCTTACGATCATCGAAAAGTATCAAGGCGGTCCGGTGGGTGTGAATACCCTGGCGGCGGTTCTGGCCGAAGAGCCGGACGCCATCGAAGAAATTTACGAACCCTTCCTGATGCAGATTGGGTTCTTAAACCGTACGCCGCGCGGTAGGGTAGCGACACAGTTGGCCTACGAGCACTTTGGCATCACCCCGAGTCGCAGGCAGAGCTCCCTTTTCTGAGCCAACGCTCTCCCGTACTACAACCGCAGTTTTGGGCATCGAGGTTTCCCATCCTGCTGCAGCTGAAATCCATCCAGCCAAGTCCGGTGCCGAGTTCGGGAAACCGAACAGACGATATTTTCGCGTTTTGTGAGAGGTCCTTCTAGTGTATCGTGCTGGTTTCCTCGCCAGGCGGAAGCGGGGAGGGGTGAGGGCGCGTTTTGTTTTTGGTTCGATTCCGAGAGTTTCCATTCCAAGGATTTCCCAGATTGCTGCTGGCGATGTTGGTGATATTGCCTGCTGCGGTGGAGGTCGCGCCGTGTTCCCCGGCGCCACAGGCAGTGGCGCCGACAACGAATCCCCCGCCCCAGGAAACAACCGGGCAACAGCCTCAGGCCAGCCAGCAAAATCCAGCACCGTCGGCGCAATTGCCCGAGCCGGTCATCCTGAACCCGAACGTGCAGCCGGCCCCGAAGCCCGCAATCGCGACTCCGACGCTGAGGATCCCGAGGTTAACTCGCGCTCCCTTGCTTGAGGACTTCCTGGGGATGAAGCCCGAGAGTGACACGGCATTACAGATGGCGAAGGTGACCGGCTTCGTGCAACGCAATCCGCACGACGGCGAAAAAGTTTCCGAAGAGACGGCAGCCTACCTGGGTTACGACCAGAAGAACCTGTACGTGGTGTTCGTGTGCTTCGACGATCCGAAGAAGGTGAGGGCGCGAATGTCGCGTCGCGAAGATGTTTACGACGACGATAACGTCGAGGTCCTGCTGGATACATTTCACGACCGGAGGCGGGCGTACGCATTTCAGACCACGCCGCTGGGAGTGCAGTGGGATGCGATCTGGACCGAAGCTACGCGAACGGAGGTGAATGGAAACTTCGACACATCCTTCGACACCGTATGGGATTCACGAGGAAAGGTTACCAACCGCGGCTTCGTGGTGTGGATGGCGATTCCGTTCAAGAGCCTGCGCTTCCCGGCCGCAAGAGAGCAAGAATGGGGCATCATTTTGTATCGGGGAATTTTTCGCAAGAACGAAGATTCATTCTGGCCGCACGTTTCCTACCGGGTCGCGGGACGGCTGGGGCAGGCAGCGACGCTGTACGGGCTGGAGGGAATCTCGCCGGGTCGCAGCGCGGAACTGATTCCTTATGGGGTGATGCGGAGTTTCAGGGGTCTGGATACGCGTGATCCTTCCAACCCGTTTTTTGCAGGTGCGGCGGTGCAGGGCCAGCCCGGCATGGATGCGAAGTTCGTGATCCATGACCACTTCGTGCTGGATATGACGGCCAATCCGGACTTCAGTCAAGTGGAGTCCGAAGATCCTCAGATCACGGTGAACCAGCGCTTTGAAGTGTATTTTCCCGAGAAGCGGCCGTTCTTTCTGGAAAACGAAGATTACTTTCGCACGCCTCTGGATTTGTTTTTCACCCGGAATATTGAGGACCCTTCCGCCGGGATCCGGCTTACGGGAAAAGCAGGCCCATATTCTGTCGGCCTGATGGCTAGTGATGACCGCGCACCAGGACAGGCTGTCCCACCCTACTTCCCGTTCTCCGGCACGCGCTCTTACTTCACCATTGCGCGAGCCAGTCGCGATATCTTGAAGGAATCCAGCGTTGGAGTGATTTACACCGACTGGGAATGCCCCACGACCGGCGAGTTCAATCGCGTCGGCGGAGTCGACACGCGGTTGAAGTTTAATGCGAACTGGACACTTGACGCACAGGCCGTGGCGAGTTCAAGTAACCTCGCAGGAAACCTCTTCGTCGCGGACGGGTATTCCGGCAACAACTGCGAAACCAACCTTTTTCCCTTCAGCTCAGGCAACGCCGGCAATGGCAGCTACTATGCCGGACCGGCGGACAAACTGGATCTGAAGCGCGATGGGCTGCACTTTAGTTATGAAGGGAAATATGAGGACATCAGCCCAGGGTTCGTAACCGTCCCCGGGTTTGTAAACCGCGTGGACATTCGCGGAATCTACCACAGCGTCGAGTACCGCTTCCGTCCGAAGAAGGGCTGGCTCGTGGACTGGGGACCTTCGCTGAACCAGAGCTACGTCTTTGACCACGAAGGCAACCGATTGGACACGGACTACCAACCGTATCTGGCGATCCAGGGGCGCAGTCAGACGTACTTGTTTTTATCTCCTTATGAGGAATTTCGGGAGCGGCTTCGCCCGCAGGATTTTTCCTTTCTCGGTTTGTTGGTGAGCCAGAACCGGGACTACCACGAACACCGCAGCGGCGCCTCATTCCAAACCAGCTACTTTCCCAAGACTCTGGTGGCCGCCAGCTACTACTGGGGCGACGGGGTGAACTTCGTGCCCGCTGCAAACGCGCTGCCGCAATCCCTTTTGTCGCGATCGGATACGGGCACTGGGACGCTGACCTTTCGTCCCCTTAAGCCCTTGAAGATTGAGAACACTTATTTGTTTGAGCGCTTGCGCGCGTCTGAAAGCGCGTATCTTCTTGCACTGTCGCAGACGCCGGGAGTGGGGCGGGGCGTTTTCGTTAACCACATTGTGCGCAGCAAATGGAACTGGCAGTTTACTCCGCAACTTTCCTTGCGCCTGATTCTGCAATACAACTCGGTTCTGGCTAATACCCCGGGGAATATGGTGTATCCATACACATACCTGCCGACGCAAAAGCAATTCAATGCCGACGTTTTGCTGACCTATCTGTTGCATCCGGGTACGGCGATTTATGTTGGGTACAACAGCGACCTGCAGAATCTGGACCATTCGCTGATGCCAGATCCCGCCGGCCTGGCCGGGCTTTACACGGCCAGGGGATATATCAACGACAGCCGTCAGTTCTTTGTGAAAGTTTCTTACCTGTTTCGCTTCTAGAGAGCGGTCAGCGATAAACCGCTGCCAAAGCTTGGGATTGCTGAATCCTGGGGCATTCCGGTAGAATCTAAGTCTCGTATCGAGGTCTGAAAACCCTATGAAAGCTGCCATTCATCCCGCTTACAACGAAGTTCGGGTCCATTGCGCGTGCGGCAATGCATTCGTTACACGGTCCACCCATAAGGGCGATATCAGTGTGGAAATTTGTTCGGCCTGCCATCCCTTCTTTACCGGCAAGCAGAAGTTGATGGATACCGCGGGCCGCGTGGAGCGCTTCCGCCGCAAGTATGCCAAGAACGCGCCTGCACCCGGCAAGCCGGAGGCTTCGAAGAACTGAATTATTGGTGGTGGCTTCGCGCCGTATAACTTGGATACATCTCAAATCCAGCCCCCGCTTGGCGGGGGTTTTGTTTTTCAAGGTCGATTAGACAGGGCGAAGTAGAATAGAACGGTGAAGAAATTCTGGGACAAGTCGGAGGGGGGGGATGGGGTGGACACGGTTGTCCGCCAAGCGGCGTCTGTGAAGCCAGTCCCCACGCGGCTTTCCATCGGTCCCCTCGCAATTTCTCCGGCCACGGTCCTCGCGCCCATGGCCGGCGTCACTGACACGGTGTTCCGCCGTTTCATCCGCAATCTAGGCGGATGCGGGCTGATCATGACTGAGTTCACGTCGGCCGACGGCGTGCTTCGCAAGAAAGATCAGAAGGCCAGACGCTACCTTCACTTCTACGAAGACGAGCATCCCATCTCGGCGCAGCTTTTTGGCAGCAATCCGCAAGTTATGGCCGAGGCGGCTCGCATGGTCGAGGACCTCGGCTTCGACCTGGTGGATTTGAACCTGGGCTGTCCGGCGAAGAAAGTGGTGAAGTGCAATGGAGGCTCAGGCCTGTTGCGCGATCTTCCGGCGATTGGGAAGATCTTCGAAGCGGTGCGCGCGGCGGTGAAGGTTCCCTTTACAGTGAAGTTTCGCGCAGGATGGAACGACGAGGAGATTGTCTGCGTGGAACTGGCTCGCATGGCGGAATCCTGCGGGCTGGCAGCGGTTGCGCTTCATGCCCGCACTCGTGAGCAAGGCTACAGTGGCCGGGCCCGCTGGGAGTGGATTGCCGCGGTGAAAGACGCGGTTCAGATTCCGGTGATCGGCAATGGCGACATTCGCACTCCCGAAGATGCCTGCGCCATGGTCGCGCAAACCGGCTGCGACGCGGTGATGATCGGGAGGACCGCGCCGTCGAATCCTTGGATCTTCCGGCAAATTCAGCAACATTGCGCGGGGATGGAGAGCGCCGGGGAAGGTACCGCCGATGTGGGGACAGCCGCCCCCGGCTGTCCGGTCGAGCGAAGCTCGATTGGTTTTGCTGTCGGCAGTGACCTGGATCGCGGGTTCTCGGGCCTTCGGCCCGATCGACAGCCGGGGGCGGCTGTCCCCACATGGCCCGTGGGGGAAAGGCTGGCAATTGGCAAGCCCTACGATGAGCCTAGCGAAGCCGACCGCTACCAGATGATCCGCACCTACTTCCAGATGCTGATCGAAGAAGAGCTCCCGGACGCGGTCGGAAAGATGAAGCAGTTCGCGTCGTGGTTTACGCACGGCGTTCCCGGCGGGGCTTCGCTGCGCAAGACGATCTACGAGTCGAAGAGCGCGGTCGAGATTCTGGGGGGGGTGGAAGAATTCTTCGGCGCGAGGCTGTGTGTCGCGGGCGCCTCTTCGACAGGATCGAGGCAGGCTCTTGCCGGCGACTCTTTTTAGACGGCCCGTACCAACAGCTTCCCCGTCTCATCCTTCTCAACATAGGCCCATGGCGTCCTCGCGTCGTGGGTAAAGACGGTCAGCCATTTCTCCGGGATCGCCTTTGCGTAGTACTGCTTCTTGCTCTCGATGGTTTGCAGCGGGTAGAGATCGAAGCCCATGCCCCAGGCGATGTCGATGTGGGCGGCGGTGGGGATCAGATCGGAGGTGTAGCAGGCCATGGCAGGGGCTGAAGCCCCGTTCTTTTTAGGGGCCGCCCGTTCAAAACCCGGCCGCCCGTTTACGATCACGGCTTGCATGTGGGCGGTGTGGCCGGGGAAAGTTTTTACCGAGATGCCGGGGACGATTTCTTCGCCGCCTTTGAGCAGCGTCATTTGACCGCTTTGAACGAGCGGGTCGTAATTCTCGGGGATGTAGCTGATGGCGTCGCGTTCGCTGGGGCGGCGCGCGTATTGCCATTCGCCTTCCGGGGCATAGTATTTCGCTCGTGGAAAGGTCGGAACGATTTTTCCGCCCGGGTCGCGCACGGTGTTCCAGCCGCAGTGGTCGAAATGCAAGTGAGTATTGATGACGATGTCGATATCTGCAGGGGCGACTCCCGCCGCCGCGAGGTTCGTGATCAGTTGAGCGGGCTGGCCGTAGAATTTAATCATCCTCTCGGAGAGTTTGTTGCCCATGCCGGTTTCGACCAGCACGGTCTGCTTGCCGGTGCGGATGAGCAACGAGTTGAGACCCGCCGGGACATAATTTCTCGCATCGGCGCTGACCTTGCGCGACCACATTACCTTTGGAATCACACCAAAAAACGCGCCGCCATCGAGCGGGTAGGTGCCGTCGGAGAAAATGCTGAGTTCAAAATCACCCAGGGTCAGGCTAGGCATGGAGCTAGTTTGCCACAGAGCGAAGCGACATTTCTCCTGCGAAACTGCGGTACTCTCATCGTTATGGAGCGCCCGGCTAGCGTCACAGCGATCGCAGTGTTATTTTTTCTGGTTGCGATGTATCTGGTCAGCATCGGCATTATCGATTTCGTGGCGCCAGGCACGCTTTCAATGACGCGGGCAACCGGGATCACATACGGGAGAGAATTGACCGGACCGCAGTCAGCTATCTCCGTTGGCGCCGGATGGGCGCTGATCGGCTGGGGCCTTTCCCGGCTGCACAATTGGGCGCGGTGGTGCGGGATTCTTCTCATGGTGGTCGGGGTTGCAGGATCAGTGCCGGCCGTTTCCGCAGCCGCGAGAGATCTAACCTGGCGCTTCTTCTTTTACGGCGCGCAGATCATGGTGCGCATCGTGATCGCATGGTACCTGATCGCGTCGCCTGAACTGATCGATGCGTTCAAGCGAAAGTAGAGAGACCGCGGCGAGCGAGTTCGACAGGTTTCGCGGGGGGACTGCTTCGCTCCCCTGCGGGAAGCTCTACCGGGTCGCTTTTGCGGCTTCCTTTTCTCGCACGCGCTTGCTCACTTGGAACTTCATCTTGCCGGCCTTCTTGTCGACGTCAACCACAATGTGATCGCCGTGCAGAATCTCTCCATCCAAAATCTTCAGGGCGAGCGGATCCTGAATCACCTTCTGGATCGCGCGCTTGAGCGGGCGGGCTCCGAAATTGGGGTCGTAACCCTGAGAGAAGAGCAGATCCTTGGCGGCGTCCGTGAGTTCGATCGAGATTTTGCGGTCGGCGAGCAGGCGTCGTACGTCCTCGAGGCGCAATTCGATGATCTTTACCAGCTGTTCTTTGCCGAGCGGGCTGAACACAATGATGTCGTCGACGCGGTTCAGGAACTCGGGCCGGAAGTGGCTGTGCAAAGCGTTGATCACCTGATCGCTGGCCTTCTCAAACTCTTCCGGAGTCTGCACGTGGTCGGCTTGGAGGTAGCTCGAGCCGATGTTCGAGGTCATGATCAGAATCGTATTCTTGAAATCCACCACCCGGCCCTTGCCGTCGGTGAGGCGGCCGTCATCCATGATCTGCAGCAAAATGTTGAAGACGTCGGGATGAGCTTTTTCAATTTCATCGAAGAGCACGACGGCGTAGGGACGGCGGCGGACCTGCTCGGTAAGCTGGCCTCCCTCTTCATATCCGACATAACCCGGTGGTGCGCCGATCAGGCGGGCAACCGAATGTTTTTCCATGTACTCGGACATGTCGATGCGCAACAGAGCGCGTTCATCGTCGAAAAGAAACTCGGCAAGCGCACGGGCTAGTTCCGTTTTGCCAACGCCGGTGGGGCCGAGAAAAATGAATGAACCGATGGGCCGCTTGGGATCGCTGAGTCCGGCGCGAGAGCGGCGGATCGCGTTGCCGACTCGTTCGAGAGCCTGGTCTTGCCCGACAACGCGCAGGCGGAGGCGATCTTCCATGGTGACCAGCTTTTTCACCTCGCCTTCTAGCATTTTGGAAACCGGAATGCCAGTCCACTTGGAGACGATGCGGGCGATATCTTCCTCGTCCACTTCTTCCTTGAGCATGCGCGGGGCTCCGGTGCCCTTGCCCTCAATTTTCGCGGTCAATCGGCTTAACTCTTCTTCGGCCTGCCGCAATAACCCGTAGCGAATTTCAGCGACGCGCTGCAGGTTACCTTTCCGCTCTTCGGCCTGCTCTTCGATTTTGAGCTTCTCGATTTTTTCTTTCAGCTCACGGGAACGGGCGATCAGATCCTTTTCCTTTTTCCAGTTGGCTTTTAGCGCGTTGGATTTCTCCCGGATGCCGGCGAGTTCCTTCTCGATGACGGCAAGACGCTCTCGGGAGTTGGCATCGTCCTCTTTCTTTAACGCCTGCTTTTCGATTTCGAGTTGCGTGGCGCGGCGCTCGAGCTGATCGATATCCGTGGGCAGCGAATCGATCTGGATACGGATCGAGGCAGCAGCTTCGTCGACCAGATCGATGGCTTTGTCGGGCAGAAAGCGATCCGAAATGTAGCGGTGCGAAAGCGTGGCGGCGGCAACGATCGCCGAATCCTTGATGCGGACGCCATGGTGCACCTCGTAGCGCTCCTTGAGGCCGCGAAGGATAGCGATCGTGTCTTCGACGTTGGGCTCGCCTACGAAAACAATCTGAAAGCGGCGTTCGAGGGCAGCGTCTTTTTCGATGTATTTGCGGTACTCGTTGAGGGTCGTCGCGCCGATGGCGCGAAGTTCTCCGCGGGCCAGCGCGGGCTTGAGCATGTTCGAAGCGTCGATGGCCCCTTCGCTGGCTCCGGCGCCGACGAGGGTATGAAGTTCGTCGATGAAAAGAATGACCTGGCCTTGCGCGTCCTCGATTTCCTTCAGGACGGCCTTGAGGCGGTCTTCAAACTCACCACGATATTTTGCTCCGGCCAGCATCGCTCCAAGGTCAAGCGAGACCACGCGTTTGTTCTTGAGAACCTCAGGCACGTCGCCGGAGACGATGCGCTGGGCGAGGCCTTCGACGATGGCGGTCTTGCCAACGCCCGGTTCTCCGATGAGCACGGGATTATTTTTCGTGCGCCGCGAGAGAACCTGAACCACGCGGCGGATTTCTTCGTCGCGTCCGATCACGGGGTCGAGTTTGCCGCGGCGGGCTTGCTCGGTCAGGTCGCGGGCGTAGCGTTCCAGCGCCTGGTATTTCGCTTCGGGATTCTGGTCGGTCACTTTCTGCGAGCCGCGAACCGCGATCAGCGCCTTGAGAATTGCGTCATACGTTGCGCCGTGGCGGCCGAGAATCTGCTGAGCCGGATCCTGCTTCAGGTGCGTGATGGCCAGCAGAAGATGCTCGGTGGAGACGTATTCATCCTTAAAATTGGCGGCTTCCTTGAAGGCTTGCTCCAACATTTTGTTGGTCGCGTTCGATAGCGTCGCCTGCGCCGCTTCTCCGGAGACTTTAGGGAGCTTTTCGATCTCGCGATAAAGATCGGCGAGGACGGCCTGGGGGCCGACTCCGATTTTATCGAGCACCGGAGGCACGATTCCTTCTTTGTCTTCGAGCAAGGCTGCGAGCAGATGAGCCGGCTGCAGTTCAGGATTGCCGTGCTCAGTGGCAAGGTCGTTCGCTCGCTGGACCGCTTCCTGCGCTTTTACCGTAAATTTTTCCCAGCGGATCGCCATAAACTTTGTCCTTGACTCATTCTGAGCGCAGCGAAGAAAGCATGCAACCTCCCAAGGAGCTCAGATGGCTGCGCCTCATAAAAAGTGGGAGGCGGTTTTTCTGCCGCCTCCCGCCGAGAAATCGTCGAGCTACGCTCGTCGGACAGCCGAGGGCGGCTGTCCCCACATGAGCATCGCCAGCTTACGCCGCTTTGTTCGGACTCTTTCCCTCCAAGGTTTTCTCTGTCTCGGCATCGGCCGGGCGCACATTCACCTTGATTTGCTTCGGCTTCGCTTCCGCCTTCTTGGGCAGAGCGATCTTCAATACGCCCTTGTCGTAGGTCGCCGAAACCTTTTCGGAGTCCACGGTCAACGGCAGGGTGAAGGTACGGGTGAAGCTCCCATACTGGCGCTCCACGCGCCGATAGTTTTCTTCTTTCTCTTCCTTCTCGATCTTGCGCTCGCCGTGAACGGTGAGGGTGTTGTTTTCGATGCGGACGTCAATATCTTTCTCGTCGATGCCCGGGACTTCAATCTTCAGCGTGACCCTGTGCTCGTCCTCATAGACGTCAACGGCTGGAGCGAAGCTCGAGGTGGTCAGGGACTCATCCCCGCCCTCGTTGTAGGTCTCGCGAAACAGGCGGTTCATGCGGTCTTGCAGGGTTGCAAACTCACGGAAAGGCTCAAAACGGGTAAGTACGGTCATAGTCATTTATCTCCTTCATTGATCTGTAATGCTTGTTTTTTAGGAATTCGGCAGCGCCGTTCACAAGCTTAGATGTTGATTCATCACAAACGAAGCATAAAATATGAGTGTCTCATTGTCAACTATATTAATGCTTCTATTTTCATAGGCTTACAATCGCGATCGCGCACTTCAAATAGGCCGTCTCTGGCACATTTAGAAGGATCGGATGATCCTTGGCCTGTCCTCGGACCTCGGCCAAGCGCAGGGTGCGGTGCGCGTCGCGAGCCGCGTCGGCAAGCATTTCGAGAAAGGTCGAACTCCCCATATGGTAGGAGCAGGAGCAGGTGACCAAAATCCCACCGCTTCGAAGCATCTTCAGAGCGCGAAGGTTGAGTTCCTTATAACCCCGGAGGGCGGCATCCAGGTCGCGCTTGGTCTTGGCAAAGGCCGGAGGGTCGAGAACGATGGTATCGTAGCGCTGGCCGGAGGCAGCATAGTCCTTCAACAGGTCGAAGGCGTTGGCTTCGATCCACTCGATTTCTTTGTGATCAAGCTGCGTCAGGTTCAGAGCGGCATTCTGGTCGGCCACTTCAAGCGCCGGCCTGGAGCTGTCGACGCCCGTGATGTGCGCGCAGCGGCGAGCCAGATGCAGAGCAAAACCGCCCTGGTAACAGAAGACGTCGAGGGCGTCGCCGTGGCCGTATCTCGCGGCGGCGGCGTAGTTTTCCCGCTGATCGAGGAAGGCTCCGGTTTTTTGCCCCGCGAGCGCATCGAAATGAAACTGGACGCCGTTCATATTGACAATGGTGGAAGTATTCTCACCGGAGATCAGGCAGGAAGAACGCGGCGGCAACGCCTCGAGCTGGCGAACCCGCGGATCCACGCGTTCGACGATCGAGGCCGGGTGGAGCTTGGCGGTGAGCTCTGAAATAAGCGTCTCGCGGACACCTTCGGCGTCCATGGCCTGGGTCAGGATCTGCAGCGAAACAATGTCGTTGTAACGATCGACGATCAGACCGGGAAGAAAGTCGGCTTCGCTGAAGATCACGCGGTAAGCATTGGTGTCATGGACCAGCGGCTCGCGATAGACGATGGCGTCCGCCACGCGCTTGCGAAGCTGGGCCGCGAAGTCGGTCACGGGCTCCTGCGAGATCAAACGGATGGCGATTTGCGATGCGCTCGAATAGAGTGCCGTGCCCAGGAACTGGCCGTACTGATCGGTGAGGGCGACCACCGAGCCCCCCGGGACGCCATCGGCTGACACGATGTCGGAGCGATACACCCAGACGTGTCCGTCTTTCAGGCGAGAAGCTCCGCGCGGAGAGATCTTCACCGTGTGAACGCTTGCTGCGCCTCCGTGCGACATGCAGCAATCTTAAATGATGGTTAGCTAGCGGCCTGCTCAGTGGAAACAACTGCGGACGTCTTAGGCTTGGCGGAGGCGTGCGCCGTCATTTCATAACGAGCAGCCTCAAGATCGGTATGAAGAGAATCGAGCGCAGTCATGGGCATTTCCGTGCCCCAGGTTTCCATTTCATTTTCAGTCCAGTTCCCGTTAAGGCGGATGGCGCCGGTGATATCCTCCGGGAAAGCGTGACGAAAATCTCCTTCACGGATAAGTATGTCGCCAATCAGGCGGCCGGTCGCCATGTCGAAAACCCGGCGGCTGGCCTGCCCGGCGAAATTGTTGAAACACAGGAACACTTCGCCGGCATCCGCAAATTCGACTCGATAATACCAGGCTTGGGGAGCGTCGACTTTCGGATGATGACGGCGCGAACGCTTGTGCTCGGGCTCGAGCGCCTGCATTTCGTTAGCGGGATTGAAGTACAGGATGCGCTGGCAGGAATCGCAGACCACAGTTTGCTGTCCGGTGCGAACTTCATTGTAGGTCTGCGGCCGGAGCATGACCTGGCAAGCCATGCACTTATGATCGAGCACCTCAGAAATGCCACTCCCGCGAAACTTCGAGACGCGCTCGTAGTGGCGCAACAAATCTTCGTTCACCCCGGCACGCATTCGATCGCGCTTGGAGCGCCATTCGGTAAGCTGCTTCTCGTCTTCGGCAGTGCGCTGTCGAGCTTCTGCTTTTTCCCTCTCGATCTCGGCTGCCTCCGCCTTCAGTTCGGCCTGCGCGCCCTTCACTTCCTTGTCGCGGGCATCGGCGTCGACCATCAGCTCAAGAATTTTGTCCTCGGTACCGGCGATTTCCTGTTCGGCAAACTGAATCTCGTGCAATAACGCCTTATATTGGTCGTTCGTCTTCACCTCGAGAGACTGGTCTCGGTATTTGGAGATCTTGCCGCGAAGGTCGCTGATAACGGTTTCAAACTTGCGCCGCGCAGCCTCATCGGCCTTCACCGCGGCTTGAGCCTTCTCCAGCTGAAGTTTCGTGTCGGCCAGTTTGTGTTCTATGGCAGAAACCCGTTTGGGAAGTTCGGCAACTTCATCCTGCAGGCGGCGGATTTCCTTGTCCGCTTCTTGCAGGCGCAACAGGTTTTCTATTTCTGGAAGCATTCCGAGAGAACTCAGCTTTGATTTTAGCACGCGTGGAAACGGGCGCGGTGCAAGGATTTCATCCGGCTTTTTCTTTGGCCCTGCGGCGCTCTGTTCCAAATCGGTCGCGAACAAGAGGCAAATAAAAGCATGCGCCAAAGTCTCCGCGACTCAGGCCTCCTGCCGGTGTAAACTTTTTGGTTCGCGCTGACTTTCGGCGGCACCTTCCGTCTCGGGGCTTAATAGTGAAAAAGCAGACCCTCCTCTATTTTGTTGCTGCCACGACCTATCTCTTTTGGTCCACGACGCTTTTTGCGCAACCATCATCGCCGCAGAAACCGCTCACCATTGAAGCGATCTATGCTCCCGGAGGACTGGAGGGTCGCGGTCCGGAGACGATCGAGTGGAGCCCCGACGGGACCAAACTTTCATTCCTGCAGCGCGATGACAACGGTGAAAATGGCGGCCTTTGGTACGTGGACGCGGTCACCGGCGAAAAGAAGTTACTCCTGGCCGCCGCGAAAATTTATTCCCTCGCCCCCGACTACAGCAAGATAAAAGATGAACGAGAAAGGGAGCGCCTGACGCGCTACCACGTGTCCCCATACATCTGGGCGCCGGATTCGAAACATCTTCTTTTCGATCCTGAAGGTCAGCTCTGGCTTTTTGATTTGGCGACGGGCACGGCGGTGCAGTTCAGTTCGGCGCCCGATCCGACTGGCGACCCCAAGTTTTCTCCCGATGGAAGCCGCATCTCTTACGTACGCAAGCACAATCTTTACCTGCAGGCGGTCGGCGGCACCGCTGAGAAGCAGCTTACCAAGGACACCGCGGACAACCTATTCAACGGCGACATCGATTGGGTTTATGCCGAAGAGTTCTCGGTGCGGAGCAATTACTTCTGGTCGCCCGACAGCAAAGAAATCGTCTTCCTGCACATGGACGAAAGCAAGGTTCCGGACTATCCCATCACCAATTGGATCCCGACGCACCCGACGGTGGACCACGAAAAGTATCCCAAGGTCGGCGATCCCAATCCGGTGGTGAAGCTCGGCGTGGTGGATGCCGACAAAGGCAAGGTTCGATGGATTTCCTTGACCAGTGATGAGGATGCATATATCCCGCGCTTCGGCTGGGTACGCGAGGGATTGGTGTGGGCCGAGGTCCTCAATCGCAGCCAGGACAAGATGGATCTTTATTTCGCCGATGCGAAGTCCGGGAAATCCGCGAAGGTGCTGACCGAGACCAGTCCGGACGCGTGGATCAACGTGAATGACGACTTCCGGGTATTGAAGTCCGGCGACCGTTTTCTGTGGTCGAGTTGGCGGGACGGAAACACCCATCTGTATCTCTATAGCTTTGACAAACAGAATCCGCTCGATGCCCCGGCCAGGCTGGAGCGCCAAGTCACGCAGGGAGACTTCGAAGTGCTGGGATTGGCCGGAGTGGATGACTCTGCAGGAACGATTTTCTTTTCCTCTGACAAAGAGGATGCGAGGCAGAGGCACATTTTTTCGATCCGGCTCGATGGAAGCGGGATGCAACAGCTGACCCATGACGAGGGCATTTACTCCGCCAAATTCTCCGACGATGGCCGGCACTACGAGCAAACCTTCGTTGGCCCGCTGACGCCTGAGCAGGTTTCGCTGTGCGCAGTGGGCGGGGCGTGCACTCCGGTTTGGCAGGGGCGCAATGAAGTTGACGAATATGGGCTGCGGTCTCCGAAATTCCTGGAATTCCGGGCGGACGACGGAACCACGCTCCACGGGCGTCTGTTGTTTCCTCCCGGGGCGACGGCCAGCAAGATTCCATTGATCGTGAATGTCTATGGAGGGCCGGCGGCGCAGATGGTGCTGAAAGAAATGGAGAATCCGTTCGACGAGATCCTGGCACGCGACGGCTTCGCGGTTTTTTCCCTGGATAATCGCGGAACACCGGGACGCGACCGTAAATTCCAGACTGCGATTCGCCACCAGTTCGGAGCCATCGAGTTGAAAGATCAGCTTGCGGCACTGGACCAACTTCTAGCTCGGTACCCACAGCTGGATCGAGAGCGTATGGCAATCTGGGGATGGTCGAATGGCGGCTCCATGACGCTCTATGCGATGACGCACTCGGAGCGCTTCCGCGCCGGGATCGCGGTGGCGCCGGTGACCGATCAGGTCAACTACGACTCGATTTATACCGAGCGCTACATGGGCCTGCTCAAGCAAAACCCGGCAGGTTATGCGGAGTCCGATGTGACGAAAGCGGCGGCAAATCTGCATGGCGATCTTTTACTGGCTCACGGAACGGGCGACGATAACGTGCACTTCCAGAACAGCGTTCAGATCATCGACGCGCTGGTTAAAGCGGGTAAACAATTCCGGCTGATGATCTATCCCAACAAGACCCACAGCATATCCGGGAGTGACGCCCGCGATCATCTGTTCCACATGATCGAAGAATATTTCGAACGGGAGCTGAAATAGGCGGCGGCAGGTAGCATCTTCAGCCAGGGCGCGAATCTACCGGTTCTTGTCGGAGGTTCTGGAGGAGGATTGCTTGGCGGAGCTTGATTTCGCCGAGCTGTCCTTCGAAGAACTACTTTTCGATGATGTGTCTGTCGAGGAATCATCTCTCGACGCGTTCTCTCTGGCCGAGTTGTCCCGCAAAGAGCTTTCCTTGGCCGAGCCGTCGGACTTGGACTTCTCCTCTTTCTTCGAGGCTGAGCTGCCCTCATCGGAGGACGAGGGAGTGCGTGACTTGCTCGCATAGTCGGTGACGTACCAGCCCGATCCCTTGAACTGCACCGCGGGCGCGGAAATCATCTGCTCGACCCGGCCGCCGCATTCCGGGCATTTCCTGACCATCTTGTCGGAAAATTTCTGGATTTTCTCGAAACGGTGACCGCATTTTTCGCACTGATATTCGTAAAGAGGCATGGGCGCAGAGACGGATGTGAGGAAAAGTCGTTCTTCATTGATTCTAGGGGCGAGGGTTCGATTGCGTCAATTCAGGGCAGGGGATCACTCTAGGGACAAGAAAATTCCCGCGCCCTGGCGTTCGGGCCACAAAAATCCATTAGAGGCTATCAATGCGGCTGCTGGCCGGCCGCCGAAACGCGCCCATGAAATCGTCCAATTCCTGGAGAGAGAACGGCTTATTCAGGACCGGCGATGCGGTCATAAAAGCGAACTTTTGTTTGGGATTTTTCTGCCGCAGGGCATCCATAAATTTCGCACCACCGGCGCTCGAACCGCGCAGGAATTTCAAAGCGATGAGAACAACATCATGGGGGCCCTTGTCGCAGTAAATGCGAAACCCTTCATTGCAATTCAGAGCTAGTCCAACTTGGTAACCGAGCCGGTTAAGCATAACGCCAGTAGCTTTCAAGACCGCATCTTCTGCTTCGACCACCAGAACCTTCATGGATTCCCCCCCCTTGTTTCATCCTCGAATCTTAGACAGAAAACTAAGGAGGACGAAAGAGACCACTCTGGTGCTGGCGTAGATCCACTCCGGGAGCTGCTCCCTGACCCGAGCGGTGGTACACTCCGGCCATGAAGGGTGCTGATCGCGGACCTGGCGAGTCTAAGGTTGTCGACCGGGGAACGATGCACTCCGAAGTCGATCTCGAGAGGGCGACGCAGGTTCTCGCGCCGAGGCCGGCACTTTATCTGGTGGCTACGCCCATCGGAAATCTCGAAGACATTACACTGCGCGCGTTGGGAGTTTTGAGGCAAGCGGATCTGATTGCGTGTGAGGACACGCGCCAAACCCAGAAGCTGCTCCACCATTACGGCGTTACGACTCGCACCGTCAGTTACCACCAGCACAACGAGATGACGCGCGCGGCCGAGCTGGTCAAGGAGATGCAAGAGGGCGCGAGCGTCGCGCTCGTGACCGACGCGGGGATGCCGGGGATTTCGGATCCCGGGTTCCGGCTGATTTCGTTGGCGATTCGTCATCATCTGCCGGTGGTGCCGATTCCGGGGGCGTCGGCTTTTTTGGCGGCGCTGGTGGCAAGCGGTATGCCGACGGATTCCTTCCGCTTCAGCGGATTCCTTCCGGGGAAGCGCGGCGAGCGGCAGGCCGCGCTGGAGGCGATCAAGACTTCGCCGCGCACGCAGGTTTTTTACGAGGCGCCGCACCGCATCATCGAATCGCTCACAGACGTTGTCGAGGTTCTTGGAGACACCCGGCATGTGGTGATCGCACGCGAAGTGACCAAACTGCATGAGGAGTTCATACGCGGGCGCGCCGGCGAGGTGTTGCAAACCTTAAAGGCGCGCGACGGAGTGAAGGGCGAGATTACGCTGCTGATTGGAAAAGCCGAGGAATCGAATGAGCCGGCCGCGGCACCGGCGAAAATTAGTGTGCGCGGGAGGGTCGAACAGATCATCGCAGAAGAGAAAGTCGATGAGAAGGCCGCGCTCAAGAAAGTAGCGAAGGAGCGTGGGATCTCGAAGAGCGAGGCCTATCGGGAGCTGCAAAGAAGCAAATAAACGAACTTGCAGGACAGCCGAGGGCGGCTGTCCCACACGAGCAGTGCTACTTCCCCGCCAACTCCCGCTTCACTGCCTCACTTACCATCTTTCCATCCACGCGCATGCCTGCGCCGGCGAAGCGGGCCATGGCGTTCTTCATCACCGTGCCCATATCTTTCATGGTGGGAGCGCCCATCTCGGCGATCACAGCTTTTACCCCCGCGGCCACTTCGGTCTCTCCTGCGGCTTTCGGGAGATAGGTTTCGATCAGGACGATCTCGGCGGCCTCTTTGTCGGCCATTTCCTGGCGTCCGCCCTTGGTGAACTGCTCGACCGACTCCTTGCGCTGCTTGATAAGCGTGCTCAGGACGGCTTGCGATTCCTTGTCGTCGAGCGGCGCCATTTTCTCGATCTCCCGGTTCTTGAGCGCAGTTTTCACCATGCGCAGCGTGGAGAGACGCCGCTCCTCGCGGCCCTTCATAGCGGTTGTAATGTCTTTCTGTATCTGTTCAACGAGGCTCATTCAGGAATTATAGACGCTTGCAAATCCGCAGCTGTATGGTGACTGCAATCACCGTCCCGGCCGGGCGTTTCCGATAAAACTGCTAAAATATCTCTTCGATAAGGATTCTTCCCTATGCTACGAAAGAACCGTCTTTTTACCCCTGGCCCCACGCCGCTGCTTCCGGCTGCACAAACCGCCATGGCTTCATTCACGGCCCACCACCGCACCGCCGATTTCCGCGCTTTGTTTCAGCGGGTGCTCCTCGAGATGAAGGATTTTGTCGGGACCAAGAACGATGTGCTGGTGCTGGCCTGCTCGGGGACGGGCGTGATGGAGGCATCGGTCACGAATCTGACTTCGCCCGGGGACAAGGTGCTGGTGCTCACAGCTGGAAAGTTCGGCGAGCGCTGGACTGGGCTGGCCAAGGCGTTCGGCTGCGATGTGGAGGTGCACAGCGTTCCCTACGGCGAGACGTTTTCGCTGAACGACATCCAAGCGAAGCTGAGCTCGGACGTGCGCGCAGTATTCGTGCAGGCAACCGAGAGCTCGACCGGCGTGCGGCATAATGTGGAAGGCATCGCGAAGATCGTGCGCGCGAACGGCGACGACACTCTGCTGGTGGTGGATGCGATCACGGGCCTCGGGACCACGCACCTCAACGTCGACGGCTGGGGCGTGGACGTGATCATCGGGGGATCGCAAAAGGCGCTCATGATTCCTCCCGGTCTGGCGTATTGCGCGGTCAGCGAGCGTGCGTGGAAGCGTATGGAGACCACAAGTTCTCCGCGCTTCTACTTCGACTTGCGCAAAGAGCGGAAGTCAGCGGCCAAGGGCGAGTCTGCCTATACACCGCCAACCTCGCTGTTTGCCGCGCTGGGAGCGGCGTTGGAATTTATTCGCGAAATGGGAAATGGCGACCTGGCGAAGGGACGCGAAGCGCTGGTCGACAACGCCGAACTCTGCGCCGAGATGACGCGTGCGGGCGCCCGCGCGCTCGGACTCAAGCTCTATGCTGCGTCGCCAGCCGCCGCGCTCACCGCGATTTGCTCTCCTGGAGGAATCGATTCCGGAAAGATCATAAAAGAATTCCGCGAATCGTTCGATGCCGTGGTGGCGAACGGGCAAGGCGAAATGAAGGGCCAGCTTTTTCGCATTGCGCACATCGGCTACTACGACTATCTGGATACGATCGGCATTCTGGCCGCCCTCGAACATGTTCTCGGGCGCGTGACTGGTAAAGCGGTTGAATACGGTGCATCGGTGCGGGCGGCGCAGGAAGTGTATGCGCGTGGCCTTTCCCGCCCGCAGCAACTGGTCGGAGTTTGAGGACCGCCGGGGAGCGGTCCTCATCCTAGTTGATCGTAAAGTTCATCGGACTCGAAGTTTCCGCGAGCGTGCCGCCGCTGCCGTATATGCCCGTTCCGGGCGTACCCGGGTTGGTTACAGTGACTGGCACCGTTCCGGCAGTGGCGAGATCCGAGGCCGCAATCGTCGCGGTCAACTGGTTCCCACTCACCTGGGTTGTGGTTTGGGCTGCCCCGTTAAAGTTTACAACCGCCCTGGCCGAGAAGTTGGATCCGTTGACGGTCAAAACCAATGCCGCAGTGCCGTGGCTTGTGCTGTTAGGCGCGAGCTGGCTTATCGCAGGCATGGCGCCCGGCTGCGCCGGCGTAGGGGTCTTGGAGCTATAGCCGCACGCCAAGGTCACGCCGCTCAGCACGGCGAGCAGTGTTACTGAAAAGATTTTCATCATGATCCCTCCATGGGCGATGGCCCATGACAGCAGTGTAGGAACGGAGTCGGGTTGCGGTGTCAGAGCGCTGTCAAATTTCTGTCAAGGTCTGGTCAGGCGTATCTTCGGCTGTTTGCAGTCTTACCCAGCTTGAGTAAACGCAAGAAAGATGAGCTCGTCAGTGAAGATTCTTATCGCGGAAAAGATCTCGACGGCGGCGGTAGAGCAATTAAAGGAGCCGGGCTGGGTGGTGCTTACTCCCACTCAACTGGACGGCAGACTTGCTGTGGAATTGGAGTCTGCCGACGCTTTGATCGTGCGTTCGGCGGTGCAGGCAGACGCGGCCCTGTTATCGCACGCCAAGAAATTGCGCGTCATTGGTCGCGCCGGCGTCGGGGTGGATAACATCGATCTGGACGCGGCGACGCGGCAGGGCATCGCGGTGATGAATACGCCGGGCGCAAATGCCGTGGCCGTGGCGGAGCAAACCCTGGGCATGATGCTGGCGATGGCTCGCCATCTTTGCCGCGCCGACGCTCTCATGCACGCCGGACGCTGGGAAAAGAAATCGCTGCAAGGTAGCGAGCTGCGAGGCAAGACTCTGGGAATCGCCGGACTGGGCCGAATCGGGATGGAAGTTGCGCGGCGGGCTCGCTCGTTCGGCATGGATCTGGTAGCCCATGATCCGTTCGTTTCCGTTGCGGTGGCCAAGGAACACGGCATCCGTATGACGAGTCTCGACGAGCTTTACGCCGTGGCCGACTACATTACCTTGCATGTTGGCCTCACGCCCCAGACCGCGGGCATGATCAACGAGGCTGCGATCAGGAAGATGAAAAAAGGCGTGCGCCTGGTGAATTGCGCGCGAGGCGAGCTGGTATGCGAGGCTGACCTGGTGGAGGCGCTGAAGCAAGGGCACGTGGCTGCCGCGGCGCTGGATGTTTTTGTGGAAGAGCCCTTGAAGAATTCACCGCTGCACGCCATGGAGAACGTTATTCTCACACCGCACATCGGCGGCTCGACCTTTGAGGCGCAAGAAGCTGTGGGCGTGCAGATCGCGCAGCAGGT
>Ga0181525_10001000_pt1 | contig 24504 bp, 28 predicted proteins | sample PEATcosm2014_Bin_48_FD_121100 | JGI IMG/M metagenome (GOLD analysis project Ga0181525, IMG submission 121100) | Peatland microbial communities from MTU Mesocosm Facility, Houghton, MI, USA - PEATcosm2014_Bin06_10_metaG | ecosystem: Environmental > Terrestrial > Soil > Wetlands > Peat | place... | reverse complement strand
TCGCCGGCGCCCCAGCCGGCCGCGGTGCAGGTTGCCCCGATGACCGCCACGGCGCCGAAAGCTGTGATCGGGGTGCCCGCCGCCGAACCGGTTGCGCCCGCTGCTGCCGACGCCGGCACACCAGAGCCGGCGCCCGCGCCGCCTGTACAGACGACGGGCAGCGCCAGTTCGACGCCCGCCGCATCGCCGGCGCGCAAGCGTGCCGAGCCAGCCGCCGCCGACAATAAATCGCACGATGCCGCCGAGACCAAGCGCGCCACCGCCGAAAGCAAGGCCCGCGACAAGGAACGCGATAAGGATTCGGTCGAAGCCCAGGTGCGTGCTGCGCTCGCCAAGGTCGATGCTAGTCAGTCGCCGTCGGCGCCGGCTGAAACCCCGCCGCCCGTGGCACCCGTGGTGGTGTCGCCGGCCGCGGCCCCAGTCCCCGCGGCAGTAGCCGCTGCGCCGCCGCTGTCGCCTCTGCCGCAAACGACATTGACGCCGGCGCCGCTGGGCAGTGTCGAGATCAAATCGCAACCGGTTGCCGCAGTCGATCCTTCAGCGCCGCCGCCGGCGGCCGCGGACACCCAAGGCAAGGACAAGGGGCTCCTCGCTGCCATCAAGCATCTGCCCGATTTGCTGCGTCCGGCCTCGGGAGCGACCACCGCCGAACCACCGCGGCCGCCGCTGCCGGTCGGCGCCGATCAAGCCGATCAATAAGTCAAGCGTAGGAAAAGCGCGGCCTATTTCCAGCCCGCTTCCGCGTCGCAGGCCTTGCGCTCAATGGCGCGTGTCTTCTCCCACTGGGTGATCGACTGGGTTTCGCTATCGCTCATCTTGTTGTTCATGCAGGTGCAGTATTTGAGCACGACGTCGTCGGCCGCGCCGCCCTTGTTGTCGGCCACACACTGATTGATCCACTTGACGTCGTCGGTAGATGCGGCGCTGGCGCCGCCCGCCGCCATTATACAAATCGCCGCCGTCAGAATCGCCATACCAAATTTCATCTTCATCTCGCTGTAGTGCATTTAGCGAATGGCTAAAATGAATTCGCCCGATTCTGACGCATGCGGACGTGCCTGTCACGCGTCCCGTTGACCGGCTTGCGAAAAAGTAGGCGTCTAAGCCTGCTTGAGCGCCTGTTCGAGGCTGCAGGCGGCGAGAAGCTGGACCGCGCGGTCGCTGTCGAGCTCGTTGAGCTTGAGTTGCTCGTTGAAGCGCACGAACCCCTTGAGGATTCCGGCGGCGCCGGTGAAATCGGCAAAGCCCATCGACCACTCGCCGAACACGCGCAGCTCCGGCCCGGTCCCGCGATGCAGTATGATCAGGTGGGAATGACGCGGATCGGTCCTGACGCTGGCGAAAATATCGAGCACCGCGCGCTTTTCGCCCTCGAGCGCTTGCAGGAACGTTCCGTCGTGAAACACCAGCATGCCGGTGACGCCGGCCTCTTTGTTGTGCAGACGCGCGCGCAGCAAAAGCTTTTTCAGATCGGCTTCGTTGAACGCCTGTTTCGCGGTACTGATGTAGACAATTTGATACATAATAATCGCACCTCGCGGCAACTCTGCCGGGAGCGTGACCGCGAGGCGTTAACAAACAACCAATCTGCGTGGAACCGCGTAGATCACGCGCCGGCGGCGGCGCGCAATTCGGCCGCCGCGTAAGGGGGCGATCCGGCGGTGAGCTTGTGCCAGACCCAATGCCACAGGCTGCGGATTTCTCCCGCCGACTTTCCGTCGCGCGCATATTCGGTGACTGCAAGCCCCGCGCCGAGCGCGTCCTGCTGATCGTTGCGCAGCACGATATAGGGCAGCGCCAGCACGCCGAGCTTGTTCAGCGCCGCTGCGTCGGGGGATATGGCCGCCTCGCTGAGCGCCACCGCGGCGCTGTGCGGGCGATGGCTGCGCGCCGGTGTCTGATTGACGATGAAGGCGAACGGCTTGTCGAGTTTGCGGATGGTGCTGAGCGTCGGCGCCGTGGCTTCGATATCGGCGGGGCTTGGGCGTGCCGGGATAAGACACAGATCGGACGCGCAGATGGCCTGCGTCGTCGTCATGCTGGAACCGCCGGCGGTGTCGATGATCGTCAGTGTCACGCCGCGCCGGTCGAGCGACGGCAATTTATGTTCGATCTCGTGTGCGTCGCCAATGGTCTCGACGAGCGGCTCGCTGAGCGTCCGCCGCCGCCGCCATTTCGAAACCGTGCCTTGCGGATCGGTCTCCAGCAGGCAAACCGTGTGGCCGTCCTGCATCGCCGCGATGCCTAGACCGATGGCGAGCGTGCTCTTGCCGCTGCCGCCCTTTTGCGAAACCAGAACGATCGTGTGCATGGCGTGTCTCTTTTTCTTGTCCGTTGCGAGAATGGCCGCGCGCGCCGAGCTTGTACGCACCGCTTGGCGGCGAACGCCCTCCGGGAACGCAGCACCAAAATCGTTGCACGAGACACGCCGCGCCGGTGGAAAGATGCACGCACGCTTGGCAATGATGCGAATCAGCGTTGGCGCGAGCAATGGGACAATGCCCGCGAAACCCGCACGCGGCTAATCGGTGTAAATACGTAGAGACCGCAGCGGCGCGAAAGGCGGGGCCGGTAATGCGGTGAGGATTTCGATCCAGTGAATACGGCGGCTTGCGTTATTTCTTCAGCGCGACGCGCCGGTCGATGCCGGCTACGCGCGCCCGCAATGAATCGTTATCCTGCGCGCGCTCGATCCGAAAGGAGTCCGCCGATGGTCGCCTATGTCGTCTTCACGCGTGAAAAGATGCGGAACCGCGAGGAATATGAGCGCTATCGGGAAACGGCGCGGCCTGCCGCCGTCGGCCATCCGTTGAAACCGCGGGCGCTTTACGGCAAGCACGAAGTGCTCGAAGGCCCGGCGATAGAGGGTGCGGTCATCCTGGAATTTCCAACCATCGAGGCGGCCAAAGCCTACTACCACAGCCCCGCCTATCAAGATGCCGTCCGGCATCGTTTCCTCGCCGCCGACTACCGGGTCTTCATCGTCGAGGGGGTGTGAGGCGGCGCAACGCTTACGTCTTTCCGTTTATTTCTTCGCCGCGTCGCGTTTTTTCAGCAGCGCGTCGCGCTCTTTGGTCAGCCGTTTCAGCTCTTCTTCCTGGGCCGCGATGCGGTCGGCGTTGCGCGCTTCGTCCTCGGCGCCGGAGAAGCCGGCCGCCTGCTCGATCAGTTGTCGGATATTGTCGCGCGTGATGGCGATGCGATCTTCGAGTTCGGGGAGCGACAGGGTGCTGCCATTGCTCATCATGGTCTCCAGGTTACGCACGAAGGGCGAGCGGTGGGCGCAATGTAGCCCGGATTGAGCGGGGAGCGAAATGCGGGATTTCGCTGCTCGCAATGACGCAGGGACTCTGCCCCGGATTTCACGAAGTTTATACGCTGTCGCGCGTTAAGCGGCCCCGCACGTGCGATTTGCGGTAGACTTCCCATGAGGAAATGGAGCGAGGTTGAGCATGTGCGAGCGATGCAGCGACGTAAATAATACCCATCGGGATTTCGGCCGCCGAGGCTTCCTGACCGGCGCCATGGCCGCTACCGCGCTGAGCGCGGCCGCTGGTCTCGCCTGGTCCGGCAGCGCCATGGCAAAGGCCAAGACGCCGCCCAAGCCGGAGAATGTTCTTTCGCCGGATGCGGCGTTGGCCCGCCTGATCGATGGGAATAAGCGTTACGTGCAAGGCATCGCCAAGCGCCATGACTTCAAGTACGAGCGCGAGCCACTGACGCGCGGCCAGAATCCTTACGCCGCCATTCTCTCCTGCGCGGATTCGCGTATCGCCCCGGAATATTGTTTCGATGCCGGCCGCGGCGACCTCTTCGTCTGCCGCGTCGCCGGAAATTTCGCCAACGCCGAAAGCATCGCCAGCTTCGAATACGCCGTGAATGTGTTGTCGACGCCGCTCATTCTGGTGCTCGGGCACGACGCCTGCGGCGCCGTCGATGCCACCATCAAATCGCTCAAGGACGGCACCACCTTGCCGGGCCATTTGCCGTCATTGGTGGACGCGCTGGCGCCGGCGGTGAAGGACGTGCTCGGCGAGCCCGGCGACACGCTGACGAACGCCATCCGCCGCAACGTCGTGCGCACCATGGCGGCGCTTTCGGCCGCGACTCCGATCCTGAGCCAGGCCGTCGCCGACAAGAAGCTCGCCGTCGCCGGCGGAATTTACATCCTCGCCACCGGTAAGGTTGCGACGGTGGGGTGAGGCGGGGGCGAGTTTTCGTCGTTGCCGGACTTGATCCGGCAATCCATGCAATACCGACGGCTCAGCATGGACCACCGGGTCAAGCCCGGTGGTGACGAAACGAAAAGCGTCATCGCGAGCTCCCGCGGCGAGCCTCTACGGACGAAGGTCCGGCAATCCATCCGGTGCCGGTGCCTGACCCGGCTGCGCTTTTGCTACCACCAGCGGCGCAGGCCCCAGCCGCCGCCATAGCTCCAACCGCCGCCATAGCCGCCAAAGCCGCGCAGCAGCCGAATCACGAGCAGCAGCAAGACGGCGCCGATGGTGGCGTTGATGATGGCGGAGATAATGCCGGTGCCGAGATGAATGCCGAGTTGCGGCAGCAACCAGTCGCCGATGAACGCGCCGATAACGCCGATGATCAGATCGCCGACGAGGCCAAACCCGGCGCCGCGAACGATGGTGCCGGCCAACCAGCCGGCGACCAGACCGACCAGCACGATGACCAGAAGACTTTCATTCGACAGATGCATGGAATGCATGGCCGTATCTCCAAATCCTTCAATCGACAACGCCGATGCGATGGAAAATCCGGTCGCCGGCCCAAGACAACGCGCGACGCCCGCGAAAGTTACGCCTGTCCGGCGCGGATTTTACTGCCGCTCATTGCGCGCGTTTTTTGTCATATTCAGGCGCAGGATGCACGGATCACCCGACGTGTGTTCGGGGAGTATGCGACGCGGTTGCGCCCCGGGCGATGCGGGGTCAGTGCTGCCCGTCTTCCTCATCTTCGAGCGCATCTTCCTCGGCGTTTTCCACGCCCTCCACATCCACCAGGTCCGGCACCGGCTTGACGTATTCGGCCTGCTCGGCGTGGACCTTGCGCTCGGCTGCCTCCTCGATAGCGCCGATCATGAATGCGGTGAGATCGTCGATCGCCTCGCCGATTTCGTTCGCGGTTATGCCCTGTGTGCCCGCATCGGCGAGACAACGATCGGCGAGCGCCCTAGCGCGCGCCTGCTCGTCGCCCGCCTTATCTTCGGCGCGGACGTAGTCGGATACCCATTGTTCGACAAAGGCCAGTGCGCGCTCGCTCATTTTTCCGGCTCCGGTTTTGGCAAGTGTATCACACCGGCGACGCGCGAAGAACGCATGACGGTTTCGCGCCAGGCCGCCTGCGCGATATGGTGCGGGTAGGCAAAGCCCGATTCGCATCCTCACCCGCCTTTAAGGAGCAGCCTTCCATGCCCGTTTTGTCTACCCTCCGCGCAAGCCTCATCGCAGTACTGGCGCTCCTCGGCGCCGCGGCGGTTGCGCACGCCGACGACGGCACGATCCGCATCCGTATCTTCAAGGCCGGCTTCATCATCGGCGGCTCGGCCGGCAGCGGCGTGCTCATGTTCCACGGCCGCAGCTATCCGCTGGCGATCGGCGGGTTGAGTTACGGCTTCACCTTCGGCGCCTCGGAGACGCACTTCCATGGCACCGTCAGCAATATCCGCCGCCCCTCCGACATCAACGGCGTCTATGCCCAGGGCGGCGCCGGTGCAGCCGTCGTTAAAGGCGCGCAGGCTATCGTGCTGACCAACCAGAACGGCGCCGTGCTGGCGCTCAGCGGCGAGCAGAACGGCCTGATCGTCAGCCTGGATTTGAGCGGACTGGCGTTGTCGCTGAAGTGAGCAAATCCATCCTGTCCCGCGAGGGGCACCCCGCCGCGTGACGCGGCGGGGACCCCGTTGCGGGGAAGGGGACCATCCGTAGCGCGACTCGTCCGCCGGAGCCCGGGTCCGAGCGAAGGCGAAAGCGCGAAGGATGGTGGAAGGGCGCGCGTGCGATGACGCGCCAACCGTCATTTGCTTTGCCCACCACACGGGAACGTCTTTCGAAGGCCCGCCAAAAGCACAATGGATACGATCATGTCATCGGGAGACGGATGGCTTTTTGCTTCCCGCATCAAAATGTCATCGGCTTGTTCGGGTGTCAGCACCAATGTCGGCGGCAGGCAAAACAATGGTGCCCCGCCATTGCGGGCAAGAACGACGTTGAAAGCGATCAGGCCATCCTTCAAGCCGTCCAGATACACGGCATTGAGGATGCGTTGCTTTTCATCCTCGGGCGCTATGTAGTTCTTGAGCCGTAAGGTTGCCGCGCTCGCACCGGAGGCGACGCACAAAGCGATTGCCGCACAGATCACCCGCTTCATCATCACACTCTTCCCCTCGGTTGCTCTAGCAGGATAACTCAGCCGACAACAAAAATGGACCACCGGGTCGGATTGCTTCGTCGCCTGCGGCTCCCGGCAATGACGAGCTTTCGTCATTGCCGGACTTGATCCGGCGATCCATGAGACTTGTGAGAGCAAATTGCGTTGGCAGGAATGCCAAGTCCTTCTGCACTTTCGCGTTGATTCGCGCCTGGAACCAGGCCACGGGCCTGTCTCCTTGAAGTGACTTAGACAAACTAAAGGGGCGAGCAACCTCAGGTTGCTCGCCCCTTACAATCCAGCAATGCGATCGAGTTTACAACGCCTTATTTGCCTCTTTCGCAGCTTCCGCCTTATCGACATAAACCCGCGCACCGAGGTCCAGAAACTTCTTGGACATCTCCTGCATTCTGACTTCCTTGTCGTTCAGCGTCGCCGCGTAATCGCGCACGTCCTGGGTGATCTTCATCGAGCAGAATTTCGGCCCGCACATGGAGCAGAAATGCGCCACTTTATGCGCCTCTTTCGGCAGCGTCTCGTCGTGGTATTTGCGCGCGGTGTCGGGATCGAGCGAAAGGTTGAACTGGTCGATCCAGCGGAACTCGAAGCGGGCGCGGGAGAGCGCGTCGTCGCGCAATTGCGCCGCCGGATGGCCCTTGGCGAGGTCGGCGGCATGCGCCGCGATCTTGTAGGCAATGACGCCGTCTTTCACGTCGTTGCGGTCCGGCAATCCGAGATGCTCCTTGGGCGTGACGTAACAGAGCATGGCGGTGCCGAACCAGCCGATCATGGCGGCGCCGATGGCCGAGGTGATGTGGTCGTAGGCCGGCGCGATGTCGGTCACCAGCGGGCCCAAGGTATAGAACGGCGCCTCGCCGCATTCCTTGAGCTGCTTGTCGACATTGATCTTGATCTTGTGCAGCGGCACGTGGCCGGGGCCTTCGATCATCACCTGGCAGCCCTTGGCCCAGGCGATCTTGGCGAGTTCGCCGAGCGTCTCCAGCTCGGCGAATTGGGCGCGGTCGTTGGCGTCGCGGATCGAGCCGGGGCGCAGGCCGTCGCCCAAGGAAAACGACACGTCGTATTTGCGCATCAGTTCGCAAATCTCGTCGAAGCGCTCATAGAGGAAGCTCTCCTTGTGACGCGCCAGGCACCACTTGGCCATGATCGAGCCGCCGCGCGAGACGATGCCAGTCACGCGGTTAGCCGTTAAGTGGATGTAAGCGAGCCGCACGCCCGCGTGGATGGTGAAATAATCGACGCCCTGCTCGCATTGCTCGATGAGCGTGTCTTTGTAGACCTCCCAGTCGAGCTTGACCGGGTCGCCGTCGACCTTCTCCAGCGCCTGATAGATCGGCACGGTGCCGATCGGCACCGGTGAGTTGCGCAGTATCCATTCGCGGGTGTTGTGGATGTTGCGCCCGGTCGAGAGGTCCATCACCGTGTCGGCGCCCCAGCGGATCGCCCACACCATCTTTTCCACTTCCTCTTCGACCGAAGAGCTGACGGCGGAGTTGCCGATGTTCGCGTTGATCTTGGTAAGGAAGTTGCGGCCGATGATCATCGGCTCGAGTTCGCCGTGATTGATGTTGGCGGGAATGATGGCGCGGCCGCGCGCCACTTCCGAGCGCACGAATTCCGGAGTGACGAACAGCGGCACGGAAGCGCCGAAGCTTTCGCCGTCGTCATGGGCGCCCTGCGCGCCTTCCAGCATCTTTTTGCGGCCGAGATTTTCGCGCTCGGCGATGTAGATCATTTCCTTGGTGATGACGCCGGCGCGGGCCCATTCCAGTTGGGTGAGGGGCTTGTCGGCAATCGCCCGCAGCGGCTGCGGCGTATTCGGAAAATTCCGCGCCAGATGCTTGCCGCTGACATTGCCGTTGTCGACCGGCTTGATCGGCCGGCCTTGATACTCCTCGACGCCGCCGCGCTCGCGCACCCAGTCGATGCGGGGGCGCGGCAAGCCGCGCTCGACGTCGATCGCCGCGTCCGGATCGGTATAGGGCCCCGACGGATCGTAGACCCGGAACGGCGGCTCGCCGGAAGAGGCATCGAGCGCAATCTCGCGCAGCGGCACTTTCAGATCGGGCGCCGCCTCGGGCTGCGCATAAACCTTGCGCGAGCCGGCGATTGGGCCGGTCGTGACTTTCGGTATTGCGAGCTCGGTTTGCGCGAGAAGCTTGTTCATGGATGCACTCCTTTATTCACTTGTCGTCTCTTGTCCGTTTTTTTTGGCCGGATTTTTGTTCCGGCATTGCGCGCCGGGACGCGCCCGGCGCGTCCTTTACACTTTGGCCTTGCGGTAGCCGAAAAACGTGAGCACGGCGCCGACGATCAAAATGATCACGGCGAGGACCAGCAGCACGATCGGGTTCGCATAAATTTCAAGCGCCAGCGCGGCCGTGGTCGCAGGCAGGATGAGGCGGATCAATCCGGCGATCACCCATAGCCAGCCGAACACGGTGATGATGATGCGCCAACCGCCGCTCCAGGAATGATGGACGTTGAGGATGGCGAGCCCTGAGACGAGCGCCAAAAGTCCGGAGAAGTAGATCAGCGTGGGATTATGTGTCGCCTCCGCCAGCAGCGCCGTATAGAACGGCCCGTTGAGCCCGATGCCGATGGCAAGCGCAACAAACGTCGGTCCTAGTAACCTCGCGATAAAAACAGCCGGCTGCATTTCACGTCCTCCTGGCGACGCATGTGGCGATGCGTTGCGCATCGCATGGGACCGGTCGCGGGACGTGCTGGCACTGGAAGGTATTCCTGTCCCTTCGCCGGCATGACCCGGATCAGGTTCAAAGGGTTTTCCGCGACAGCCGCGGTCTCAGCTCCTTTCGAGCTCCCCTCGGAACACAGTTAATGTAGGCCGCTGGGGCTTTAAGTCAACGCGGGGTCTGGCCCCGGGGCGCCGATCCCGCCATACTTGGTCCATGTCCGAGACAGAAGGGCATCGCGCGGTGGCCGACGGTACGGCCGCAAAGAAACCTTGGCGCTGGCGGCTAATCCAAAGGCGTAAGGCGCGCACGGCTGCGGCGCGCACCTTGCCGGCTTGGAGCGTGCGCTCGCTTCGTCCCAGACTTTGGCGCGGTCGTCGTCGAAGACGAGCTTCGGATCGTCGGGCGCGGTGGTCCACACCCCTTTCGCCAATTCGTCGTCGAGCTGTGAGGCCGCCCAACCGGCATAGCCGAACTCCACCAGGCTCTTCGCCGGGCCATTGCCACGGGCGATGTCGCGCAGCACGTCGACGGCGACGCTCAACGACACCCGGCCGTCGATGTCGACCGTGTCGGCGCGCCGGTATTCGGCGCTGTGGAGGATGAAGCCGACGCCGGGATCGACCGGACCGCCGATGAAAATGCCGATGCTGCCCGTGACGCCGGCGGCATCCTCGCCGAATGCCGCCAGCAATTCGGCGATCGGCCGCCGCTTGGCCGGCCGGTTGATGATAATGCCGAGCGCGCCGTCGCTCGAATGGCGCGCGAGCAAAATGACGGCGTGATCGAACGCCGGCTGGCGCAATAACGGCGAGGCGACCAGAAGCTGGCCGGCGAGCGTGGTCGGTCCGGTCGTATCGGGTGCGGTCGGCAGCGCTGCGTGCAGCGCGCCAACCGGCAACAGCAGCGCCGCGGCCACCACCATCCAGCGCGTGTCAATCGACGCCCACACGTTCGCCCTTTAGCTTCGCACTCTGCCGCGCGGCATGATCGCGCCGCGGGAGTAGCGGCGCAAGGCGCATCAAACAAACTGCACGGCGATGCCGCCGAGCGGGCCGAAGTCGGCATGCAGGGTGTCGCCTTTCTTGGCGAACACCACGCGCGTGAACGAACCGGCGAGCACGAGATGGCCGGGCTCGAGCGGCGCGCCGTGCGCACCGAGCTTGTTGGCGAGCCAGGCGACGCCGAGCGCCGGATGGCCGAGCACGCCGGCGGCAAGCCCGGTCTCCTCGATCTCGGCATTGCGATACATGATGCCGCCGACCCAGCGCAGGTCGACGTCGAGCGGCTTGACCGGCCGGCCGCCGACGACAATGCCGGCGGCCGCGCCGTTGTCGGAGACGGTGTCGAAAATCTTGCGCGGATCCTGCAGCCGCGCGTCGACGATTTCGATCGCCGGCACGACATAATCGGTGGCGCGCAGCACGTCGGTCAGCCCGATGCCGGGACCTTTCAGCTGCTTGCCGAGAATGAAGGCGAGCTCGATCTCGACCCGCGGCAGACAATAATTCTCATGTGCCACGCGGCCGCCGTCAGGCACCATCATGGTGTCGAGGAGGTAGCCGTAATCCGGCTCGTCGATCTGCGAGGAGCGCTGCATCGCCTTCGAGGTCAAACCGACCTTGTGGCCGATGAGCTTGGCGCCAGCGTCGATCTTGCGCCGCGCGACCTCGGTCGAGATCGCGTAGGCGTCTTCCATGCTGATGTCGGGCCAGGTCTTGCTGAGCTGCACCGCCTGCTGGCGGGCCTTTTCCGCGGCGATGAGAGTGTCGGCGGCCTTGTTGCGATCGGCTTCGGACATCATGGCCGTTGCTTTCCTCTCCTACTCTGCCTCCCGGGCGACGGCGGCGGGAGGATGAAGGCTGCGAAAGCTATTGAAGATGCAATGTGCCGTCCAGCGGCCGGGGCGCGTGGGCGCTTACTGGCAGACGGCGCGGATGACGGTCGTTTCGACGCCGCAATCGTTGCGGCCCGGGAGGCGGCCCGATTGCAGCGCGGCGATATCGCATTTCTCGGCGGTGCGAACCTCGAGCACCTTGCCGCCGGCGAAGCCTTTGCCGCGGCAGCCGTTGGCCGCAGCGTCCGCGCCGTCGGACGCGCCATTCGGCGCCTTGGCGCAGGTCTCGCGCATGTCGACGACGCGCGTGTTGGGCAACTTCACGATCGAGGTGGCGGCATTCTTGGTGGCGTCGAACGCGCCTTTCACGGCGTCGCCTGCGGTCGTCGCTGCCCCTTTCACCGCATCGGTCGCAGTGGTGGCTGCGCCTTTGGTCGCTTCAACGGCGCTGTTCACCACGTCTCCGCTAGTGGCCGTTGCGCTTTTTGGCGCTTCCTTGGTGGTGTCGGTGGCGCCCGTGGTCGCATCCGCAGCGCCTTTTGCTGCATCGTCCGGCTTCGTTTTGAGATCGTCGGTCTTGTCGTCGGCCTTGCCGCCCACTCCCTTTATTTTTTTATCGACGGCGCTGGTGGCCTCACTCCACCAAACCCCGAGCTGATGGATAAAGCCCGGCCGGTCGGCTGGCGGCGGCTGCGATGGGGCAGCTACCGGCGGCGAAGCCGGCGCGGCGGGCGGCTGCGCCGCGGTCTGCGCAAACGCTCCATGTGCGAGCAATACGAGCAGCACCGCCGCCAAAGCGGCGCGGCCATAAAAGCTGCGGTGGCGCCAATCCAGGCGCCAATGCGCCAACCAATCTGTCATGACCCGGCTCGCCCTTGCCGGAGTTATGAAACGCCAATTCGGCAAATTTTGGAACTAACGTCTAATTTCGCGCCAGCGCGACCAGACAAACCAGGCCAATGCGGCGAGAGCGGCGACCGCGATCACCGCATCGAAATCGTGGAACAGCTTGCGCAAGGTCGGATCGCTGTCCCAGCGCGTGCCCAGCGCATAGCCGACATAAGCCAGCGCAAAGCACCACGGCCAGGAGCCGAGAAACGTATAAACCTGAAATTTCAGCATCGGCATGCGGGCGAGGCCGGCGGGAAAGGCGATGAAGGTGCGAACCACCGGCAACAGCCGTCCGAAAAACACCGTGGCCGAGCCATAGCGCTCGAAAAACCGGTCGGTGCGCTCAAGCTCGCCGCGGCTGATGAGGATGTATTTGCCGTAGCGTTCGAGCACCGGCCGCCCGCCCATGGCCGCGACGTAATAAGCGACCGTCGAGCCGACATTGCAGCCGAGCGCGCCGGCGGTCGCGACCCAAAACAAATTGGCCTTGCCGATGGACACCAGATAACCGGCAAACGGCATGATAATTTCCGCCGGCAGCGGGATGCAGGCGGACTCGATCGCCATCAGAAAGACGACGCCGAGATAACCGGTGGCGGAAATGACCGCGACAACCCACGACGCCAGCGCGGTTATGACCTGGTCGATCATCGTCGGCTATAACGTCAATTCGCCGGAACAGACCGGCGCGGCGGCAGTGGGTTTGCCGGCGGCGTCAACGCAATAGCTGAATGGGAAAAGGCGGCGGAGCATGGGCGGCTCCTTAGCCGCCCAGCGGCAGGATTGTCCAACGAATTACGAACGAGCGGCTAGATCGTTGGCGGCCGGATCGTCTCCGGCAGCCGCGGCTGAACCGGCGTGGCGGCCTTAATAGCAGGGCGGATAGGGCGCATATCCGCAGCGGACGCTGTTGTAATAGTACGGAGCGGCCACTGCCGCGCCGACGGCGGCGGCACCGACCGCGGCCGCACCAACGCCGACGCCCCAACCGGGCCCATAGCCTCCGCGCCAAGCGCCGCCATGATAGGCTCCGACGCGAGCGCCGCCATGATAGCCTCCGACGCGCGCACCGCCATGGTAGCCTCCGCCGCGGCCGCCACCGCCACCGCGATAGGCCAGCGCATCGGTCGAAACGCACGCGGTCGCGAGGATCGCTGCGGCGGCGAAGCAAAAGACGGCTCGACAGGTTATTCGATGGCTCATGGGGTCGTTCCTTTCTCAGGTTGAAACTTCTCAGGTTGAAACATTGCCCCGCGAAAGGACGCTAGGCGCCGAGAGATGACGCTTGCGTATCTTCGTGCCGACAAACAGCCGGCGATTCTCCCGATCGATTTAGACAATGTGTCGGATGTGGTAGCCGATGACAGCGCCAAGCGGGCAGGGGCGCGGTTGTCCAACAAAAATGCCGCGCCGGTAGCCGTAGCGGCCTACTCGAAGGCGAAGATGCGCTTCCAGTCGTTTTTCATGTCGATCACGACCCAATGGTTCGTTGCCGCGATATCGAGCGCCTTGTCGAGGCGACCAAAGGACGTGTCCCGGTCGTAGGCATATTCACGTACCGCATCGGTGTGGTGCACGATCATGCCGAGCCGGACGCCGCCCGACATCGTCGTCCATTGCAGCATTTGCAGATCGCCGTCGGAATTGCTGAAGGCCGCGATCGGCCGGCGGCCGATATATTCGTTGATGCCGACGGGTTTGCCAGGCCCGTCATCGATGAAGTTCAACTCCGGCAGACGGAATAACTCCGGCTGGCCGTCGCGCATCTGGAACCTGGTTTTGATCGACGAGCCCACCACCTGCTCCGGCGGCACGCCATAAACGCGCTCGGTCCACGGCCGCATGAATTCGACGCCGCCGCCGGAAACGATAAAGGTCTTGAACCCGTTCGCGCGCAGATAGGCGAGCAACTCAATCATTGGCTGGTAGGACAATTCGGTGTAGGGGCGTTTGAATCGCGGATCGCGGGCGGTCGCGAGCCAATCGGTGACGATCTTTTGGAATTCCTCGGTCGTCATGCCGGCGTGCGTCGCCATGACCAGCTCCGCCATCCCGTGCTCACCCGCCGCGCCAAGGGCTTTTATATCCCCTTCGAGCACGGCCTTGAACGGCTGGGTATCCTTCCATTCCGGGTGCATCGGCGCCAACGCCTTCACGCGGTCGAGGGCGAAGGCTAGTTGTACGTACATCGGATGCTCCACCCACAACGTCCCGTCGTTGTCGAAGGTGGCGATGCGTTCTGGGGGCGGCACGAAATCGGGGCCGCCTTGTCGCGTCACGCGGGCAACGAATTCGGTGATGGCTTGCTTCGTCGCGCCGTCATTCCATGACGGCAGCGGATCGGTCTGCGCCTGCGCCTGCTTCACGATGGGAAGCGTAGGTCCAAATAGGAATGACAGCGTTACCGCCGCGGTGAGCAGTCCCCGACGGTTCGTTCCATGGATGAACAAATTTCGCGCCATGGCGGACTCCTGTTTGGACGTTCCCACTTGTCGGAACGCATAAGCGGGCGACCCCTTGTGAAAGTCGCCCGCTTAAAGGACTTCCGGGACGCCCCGAAGTCCCAAATTGGCTAATTGCCAGTGGCTGCCCGCCGGGCTGCCTCGATCTTCGCTTTCACGGCTCCCAGATTGAAGCTCGCGCCCTCTTGCATCGGCGGGAACTCGATCGCCGTCATGGCCAGCTTCTCAACCTGCTGCTGCACGAACACGAAACGCCAGAATTCGTATTTGAACCAGTCGAAGTATTGCTGCGCGCCGTATTTCGTTCCGCTGTCGGGCCAGCCGGTGCGCTCGAATGGATCGAGGCGCAGATTGATCAGATATGGGACGTCCGGCCGGGTTTTTTCACCGAGCCAGCCGCCCGGCTGGTCGATGAAGCGATACTTGAAGTCGTCGATGCGCACGGCACCCAGCTCGCTTTCGCCGAAATACCAGACTTCGTGCCGGTTCGACGGTCCCTTGCCGGTGATCAGGTCCATCTGGTTATAGCCGTCCAGATGTACCTTGTAGGTCGTGTCGCCGACCTGCTTTCCCTTCTTGAGCTCTTCGACGATGTTCGGATTGCCGGCCGCAGCAACGAAGGTCGGGAACCAGTCGAGCCCGGAGATGATGCCGTTCTCGACCTTGCCGGCCGGCACCTTGCCGGGCCAGCGGATCATCGCCGGCACGCGGAAGCCGCCTTCGAGCACGGTCCCTTTGCTTTGCGCGAACGGCGTCTGCCCGCCGTCCGGCCAGGTGAAAACTTCGGTGCCGTTGTCGGTGGTGAACACGACGATGGTGTTGTCGTCGACGCCCATGTCCTTGAGTTTCTGCATCACCAGGCCAACGTCGTCGTCGAGCTGCGCCATGCCGGCTTCATGAATGGTCCAGCCGTTCGTCGAGTTCCGCATCGCTTCGTACTTTGGCGACAGATGCGTGACGATGTGCATGCGCGTCGGATTGAGCCACACGAAGAACGGCTTGCCGTCGGCCTTGGCCTTGTCCATGAACTTGAACGACAGGTCGCGAATCTCGTCGTCCACCGTCTCCATGCGCTTCGGATAGAGGGTGCCGGCGTCTTCGATCTTCTGTTTGCCGACCTTGCCCCAGCGCGGCATCACCGTCGGGTCGTCGGTTTCGGTCGCCCAGCTGTGCACCATGTTGCGCGGGCCGACTCTATTCAGCAGGTCCTGCGGATAGCCGGGGTGCGCGGGATCCTCCATGGCGTCGAGGTGATAGAGGTAGCCGAAAAATTCATCGAAGCCGTGAACGGTGGGCAGGAACTCGTTGAGGTCGCCGAGATGGTTCTTGCCGAATTGACCGGTGGCGTAACCCATCGATTTGAGCACCGCCGCTATGGTCACCGCTTGCGCCGGAATGCCGATGGTGGCGCCTGCTTGACCGACGGTGGTCATGCCGGTGCGGATCGGCAGCTCGCCGGTGATGAAATTGGCGCGACCCGCCGTGCAGCTCGCCTCGGCGTAGTAATCCGTGAACAGCATGCCTTCGGCGGCGAGCTTGTCGATATTGGGCGTTCGTCCGGCCATCATGCCGCGGTGGTAGGCGCCGATATTCCACATGCCGATGTCATCGCCCATGATGACGATGATGTTCGGCGGTTTCCCCGTCGGCGCCGTTTTTGCCGGCTGCTGCGCCTGCGCGGTCGTCGCGAGGCCGGCACCCGACAGCGCCGACGCCGCCAGCAGCGAACTGCCGCTCAACAACAGATCGCGCCGTTTGAAACCGTCGCCGGTTTTCGAAATGCCGTTGTCGAGTTTTCCCGGCGTTGAGTCTTTGCTCATGAAGCACTCCCTGTTGGTTGATGTCTGACGATGCACCGAAAGCCCACATGGCTTGTCGAGGTATCGACCGCCTCGGCGTGGCGTGCTGCCGGGCGATAGCGGCGGCAATAGTTCGGCGCGCACAGGTGCGAGCCGCCTTTAAGCACCTTGCGTGGAATCCTGATGTTCGGCAGGCGAGGGTCGTAGCTCGCCGCTTCCGGTCCGCCGCGCGGATTCTCCGGAATGCAGCACGCCTTCGGCGCGTCGGCTTCGTGCTTTGTCGAATACCAGTCCTTCGTCCATTCCCAGACGTTGCCGATCATGTCTTGGAGGCCGTAGCCATTCGGCGGGAATGCGCCGACCGGGGAGGTGCGGTCGTAACCATCCGAGCAAAGGTTCTGTCGCGGAAATTCGCCCTGCCAGGTATTTGCCAGATGCTTGCCGCCCGGCGTGAGCTCGTCGCCCCAGGCAAACTGGGCACCTTCGAGCCCGCCGCGCGCGGCGAATTCCCATTCAGCTTCGGTCGGCAGGTCCTTGCCGGCCCATGCGGCGTAGGCCAGCGCATCGACGAACGCCACATGCACGACCGGATGATTGTCGAGCCCGTTGATGTTGCTCTTCGGGCCGTACGGGTGCCGCCAGTCCGCGCCCTTGTGGAAGCTCCACCATTGACTCCAGTCGCGCAAATCAACGTCTCGCGACGGTGGCGCGAAGACCAGCGAACCGGCATAGAGCATGTGTGGCAAGGCGCCCGGATAATTCTTCGGGTCGGGCGGCATCTCGGCAAAGGTGACGTGCCCGGTCGCCTTGACGAACTGCTTGAACTGCCGGTTCATCACCGGCGTGCGGTCCATCCAGAATGCGTCCACCGTAACGCGGTGGGCCGGGGCCTCTTCCGCGTAATGGCTGTCAGAGCCCATGCGAAAGGTGCCGCCGGGAACGTGCACCATGTCCGCTTCGGGCCGATGCTGATCAGCCGAACTTTCACCGGTCTGAAAGTTACGGGACGACATCGACGTCTCCTCGCTCTTAAGCGGATGGCTATTCGGCAATGTTGTCACGCGTGAGATTTTTGGTGAGGTGGAGCAGTCCGGTAAATTCTGTCGAGTTTATCGATAAATGCGGCCGCCTCGCGCCGAGTATGTTCGAAGCCGACCACGATCAACAGGTAAGACCACTCTCGTCATTCACGAAGACTACGACCTTCGAAGCGGCATTTACTCAAATCAAATCTTTTCGGGCTTTCCGCATTTGCGATTGACGGACCAGCTATTTTCGAGCGGCAACCAATGGGGAATGGCTTTAGGGCGTCCAGTTCGTGTTAGTTTTGTTGTGAATGGGCGCAGAGCTAGAGCGTAGTGCGTATGTCCTTGCATTGTCGATCGCATAGGCGGCGGTAATATGTTGCTCCGCTCCGGCGAGCGCCGCCGATGTGGGCCTCTTTTCAGGAATCCGACGCTCAGCAATCGGATCGAGATGATCCCAACTACAACGGCGAAGATTTCACCCGTCCGCAGCGCAGCTTTGAAACGCGATTCACATACCAAACGTCTTCCGGGGCGACCAGCCAGACGGACCGTGGGAGCTGGTTGCTGAGGACCAACTGGAAGGTCGAACTTAACAGCGGCTGGAGACTCGGACTTTTAGGTCAGGTTCCGGTCGTCGACAAAACTACATCGAGCTCCACCGGCTCCGACCAAGAATTCGGCATCGGCGACGCCGCACTTCAGGCCGCGCTGATCCACGATATCGATCGGCATTGGGCGTACGGCTTCGGCGCGCGTTTGGTCGCTCCGACCGCCGAAGACTCGTTGGGAAGCGGTAAGTGGCAAATCATGCCGGGCGTCGGAGTGCGCTATTCCTTTCTTGAGACAGGGCCCGAGAATTATTTCGTGCCGGTCGTCCGCTACGCCGTCAGCTTTGCCGGCGATCCTTCACGGCGGAATATCAGCGAGCCGCAGATTGCGCCGACGTTGAACGTCGGTCTGCCGAACCTTTGGTTCGTGACTTCTATCCGAGCAACGACATTCGTATCAACTTCGGGAGCCCGATCTCCGGTCAGACCGGCCCGCTGTTCCTGCCGTTCGACGTGTCCGTCGGCCGCAAGATCACCGACGGCTTGACCGTTTCATTGGAGACCGCCGTGGGGATTATCAACGATTACCCGGTCTACAAGTTCAAGACCGAATTGCGGATCGTCAAGAAATTCTAGGCGCCGGGCCGCCGGGGATGGGCCGCAGGGTGCAGCAGCGCTCGGTGTGAAGATCAGCGCCGCTTGCGCAGACGGCGCGCTTCGAGCGCGACGACGGTGCGGCGCGAGTTGCTCTCCACGGGTTTCTTCGGCACCTTCTCGGCGATGCCGAGCAGCCGCTCGCGGCGATCCATCTCCTTCCACACATCCTCGGGGCGGATGCCGGTTGAGATCCACAGGATCACCAGATTGTAGATGAGATCGGCGCTTTCCTTGACCACGGCGTCGCGGTCGCCGTTCATGGAGTCGATCACCACCTCGACTGCTTCCTCGGCGAGCTTCTTGGCCATCTTGCTGCGGCCGGAGCGCAGGAGCCGCGCGGTGCGCGACGTCGACGGATCGTCGTGCCGGCAGGCAAGCGCGGCTTGGTAGAGGTGGGTGATCGAATCAGCCATGGGCACACAGAATAACGCGATAAAGTCGCAATTGTGTTAAAGTTTCAAGACGGTAGGTCGGCCGACGGCCGACTGGGCGGCGTTTTTATGCGGACGTTCGGGCTTGGGTGGCCTTTGTTGGTCCGCGGGTGGCCGCAGGTGGCGCTCAAATCGTCAGATAGCCACGCTCGCCGTAGGGGAACTCGGCAAGCCCGGTATTGGCGGCGTTGTCGTGGAGGAAGTAGGCGCGGATCTCGGCGATCTTGCCGCCACGCATCACGTACCACTCGCTGCCGCGGAGCATCAGCCGCGCCTTGCCGCCGCGCGGCGTCCAGATGCAGCTCCATTCGCTCACCACTTCGTCGCCTTGGGCGATGGCATGGTCGACATTCCAGATCGGGTCGAGCGCCAGTTTGAATGTGCGCCAGTGCCGGGCGAGCTCTTCGGCGCCGCGGATCGGCTTAAAGCGCGGCGCGAGAAAATAGTGAACCACGTCCGGCGTGAGCGCGCTCTCGATGACCGCAAGCTCGCCGGAATTGCAGCCGTCAAAATAGCGGCGCACAACAGCAATGTTGGCGGCTCCGCCGGCCGCGCGCGGCTCGGTCATTAGCGGCTCTGTTGTTAAATGGGCGGCTGCGGTTGCGGTCATCTTTGCCTCCCTCGCTTATGATGACGTGTTCTGTAAAGTTTCGCCCGGTACGACGGCGAGCGCAAGCGCCCAGTGCCTTATTCCTCCTGCGCCAACAGGCCTGCATTGCCGCCGGCCGCCGCGGTGTTGACCGTCACTGTCTGCTCGGTGGTGAAGCGGCGCAGATAATTCGGCCCGCCGGCCTTGGGCCCGGTCCCTGACAGAAGCGTGCCGCCGAACGGCTGAGTGCCGACCACCGCGCCGATCATGCTGCGGTTAATATAAACGTTGCCGTGGGGCAGTCGCGCCGCGATGCGCTCGGCGACGGAATCGATACGGGTGTGGACGCCAAGCGTCAGCGCCGTGCCGTTTGAGGCGATGTTGTCGAGGAGCGCGTCAAGCTCGTCGGCGTGCCAGCGCACGATATGCAGCGCCGGTCCGAACACTTCCTCCTTGAGGTCGCGCGCGCGGTCGAGTTCGACGATGGCCGGCGTTACATAGGTCCCGCCGGCCGGCAACGTTTCGTCGCCGTCGAAGCGATAGCGCAATTCTCCGGCGCGTTCCTTTTCCGCTATCCAGCCGTCAAGTTTTTGTTTGGCGTCGGTGTCGATCACCGGACCGACATGCGTCGCGATCTCGCGCGGGTCGCCGACTTTGAGTTCGCGCACAGCGCCGATCAGCATTTCCGTAACCGGCTTGGCGATGTCATCTTGCAGGCACAGAAGCCGCAGCGCCGAGCAGCGCTGCCCGGCGGAGCGCAACGCCGACGTCACGACGTCGTCGATCACCTGTTCCGGTAACGCGGTGGCGTCGACGATCATGGCGTTGACACCGCCGGTCTCGGCGATCAGCGGAACAATTGGCGCGTCCTTGGCGGCCAGCGCGCGGTTGATCAGGCGACCGACCTCGGTCGAGCCGGTGAAAGCGATGCCGGCGACGCGCGCATCGGCGATAAGGCTGGCGCCGACTTTGCCGTCGCCGGGCACGAGGTGCAGCGCGGTCGCCGGCACGCCGGCTCGATGCAGCAGCGCAACCGCTCGCGCGGCAATGAGCGGCGTCTGCTCGGCGGGCTTCGCCACCACCGAATTGCCGGCGGCAAGTGCGGCGGTGATTTGGCCGAGGAAGATCGCCAGCGGAAAATTCCACGGGCTGATGCAAACAAAGGAGCCGCGGCCGCGATAGCGCAGAACGTTGCTCTCGCCGGTCGGGCCGGGCATAGCCTGCGGCGCCAACGCGATGCGCGACTGCGCCGCGTAGTAGCGGCAATAGTCGATCGCTTCGCGCACTTCCGCGAGCGCGTCGTCGAGCGTCTTGCCGCCCTCGTTCTGCAAGAGCGCAATGAGCGCGCCGCGATCGGCTTGCAGAAGATCGCCGGCGCGCGTCAGTGCCGCGGCGCGTTCGTCGGTCGGCGTCGCCGCCCAGGCGGGGAAACCGTCTGCGGCAGCGGCCATCGCCGTGCGCACGATGGCATCGTCGCCTTCGCGCACTGTGCCGACGGTATGGCCGTCGATCGGCGAACATACCGCGCGCTCGATCCCGGGAAGCGCAACGCCATCGATCAGCGGTGCGGCTTGCGCGGACTCTGCCGCACCGATGCGACTTTCCGCAATGAGCGCATCGAGGCTTGCGCGATCCCCGAATTCGGCGCCTTGCGAATTTATCCGTTCCGGCTGGTAGAGATCGCGCGGCAGCGGGATTTTGGCGTTGCGCGCGTCGCGCGGCTCGGCAATGAAGCTTTGCGGCCGCCGTAAAATCTCCTCGATCGGCACGCTCGGATCGGCGGCGACCGAGACGAAAGATGAATTGGCGCCGTTTTCCAGAAGCCGCCGCACCAGATAGGCGAGCAGATCGCGATGGCCGCCGACCGGCGCGTACACCCGGCATACGGCGTCCGGCAATTCGGCGAGCAGCGCGTCGTAGAGCGCCTCGCCCATGCCGTGCAGGCGCTGAAACTCGTAACCGTCGACGCCGCCGGCATCCTCGATGACGCTGGAAACCGTGAGCGCATTGTGGGTGGCGAACTGCGGGAAAATGTTTCCACGCACCGCGAGAAGCTTCCTCACGCAGGCCATGTAGCAGAGGTCGGTCATTGCTTTGCGCGTAAACACCGGATAATCGGGGAGCCCGCGTTCCTGCGCGCGCTTGATTTCGGTGTCCCAGTAAGCGCCCTTGACGAGCCGCACCGTCAGCCGGCTGCCGAACGCGGCAGCTACCTCTTCGACCCAGTTGATCACCGCCTGCGCGCGTTTCTGGTAGGCCTGCACTGCCAGCCCGAACCCTTCGAAACCGCGTAGCGACGGATCGGCGAGCACGGCGGCGATCACCTCGAGCGATAATTCCAGGCGGTCCGCCTCTTCGGCGTCGATCGTGAAACCGAGTTCGTGCGCTTTGGCCATCCGCGCCAGTTCGATGACGCGCGGCGGCAATTCGTCGAGCACGCGCGCGCGAGAGATCGCCTCGAAGCGCGGATGCAGCGCTGTGAGCTTGACCGAAATTCCCGGACGCGCCGGCGGCACCGCGTTGCCGGCGTGTGCCCCGATGGCAGCGATAGCCGAAGCGTAAGCGTCGAAATATTTTTGCGCATCGGCCGCGGTGCGCGCACCTTCGCCGAGCATATCGAAGGAGTAGCGGAATTCGGCGTGGCCGCGGGCGCGCGTCAGCGCCTCGTCGATGGTCTGGCCGAGCACGAAATGCGAGCCGATGAGCCGCATCGCTTGCCGCGTCGCCGTGCGCAGCGCCGGCAGTCCCAATCGCCTGCCGATGGCGTCGAGGATCGTTTCCGGCGTTTCGCCCGGATGGATGATCTTCGCGGCGATGCCGAGCGTCCAGGCAGAAGCCGAGACCAACAGCGCAGTCGATTTGACGTCGCCGTCGAACCAGCGGCCGGCGGCGAGTTTGTCCTCGATCAGGCGGTCGGCGGTCGTGGTGTCGGGGACACGCAGCAGCGCTTCCGCCAGCACCATCAGCGCCAAACCCTCTTTGGTCGAAAGCGAATACGCGTGCAGAAAATCCTCGATGCCGCCCAATCCGCCAGCCTTGGCGCGGATCGCCTCGACCAAAGCGCGGGCGCGCGCATCGATGCGCCGCTCGGCGGCGGGATCGCGCGCGGTACCGGTCAGAAAAGCCGCCGCCAAATCCTCGTCGGGCGGCGCATAGGGCGCGGCGAACGGTGGCGTGCGGGCGAGTTTATTCATCGGCGCTCGGCAGTGTTCGATGTCGAGCATGATAGTCCTCCACCGATTTTGGTGGAGTGGGAATTAAACGCTGTGCGTAAGCGCCGCGCGAGACGCTAGCCGGTATTCGCCAGATAGGCGGCGAGCCGATCGAGCGTGCCGCCCCAGGTCGCCTGCATGCCGACATGGGAGACGTCGAAGGTTTTTTGTTCGGCTTCGCTGGCGTTGTGCGGCGACCAGCGCACGTTGAGGCGCGTCTTGCCCGCGCCCTCCTCCTGCAGGAAGACCATGATCTTGGTCTCCCGCGGCCAGGTCGGCACAATCGGGTGCCGGGTGATATCGCCATCCTTGTTGGAGAACGAATTGATGAAGACCAGCTTCTCCGGCGGGACGATTTCCTGATAGACGAATTTGCCCCACATTTTGTAGCCCTCGCCGGACTGCATTCCCATGTGGAAGAAACCGCCCGGGCGAAAATCCATGTTCATGGCGATCATAGTGAAGTTCTGCGGCGTCCACCATTTCTCCATATGCTCCGGTGACGTCAGCACCACCCAGACCCGTGCGCGTGGGGCGTCAAGGACTCGATGGATTGCGAAATCGACACCCCCGGTACTCATGGAACGCCCCCGTGTTAACTTCGGGGACTACTGTGCCACAAGCACCATCCAGCCGACACCGAATTTATCGGCCACCATGCCGAAGCGGGGCGAGAAGAAAGTCTTGCCGAGCGGCATCTGCACGGTACCGCCCTCGGAAAGCCCGTTGAAAATCTTGTCGACCTCGGCCTCGCTGCTCGTGGAAACCGACAGCCCGATGCCCTGAAATCTCGGGTTGCCGGCGCCCCGTCCGTCGGACGCCATGATGACGGTGTCGCCGATTTGCAGCTGCGAATGCATCACCTTGTCGGCATTTTGCGGCGTGCACATGCTCTTGTCGGGCGAGTCCTTCCAGCGCATGACCGTATTGATCTAGCGCCGACCGCCTTTTTGTAGAACTCCAGCGCTTCGTCGCAGCGTCCGTCGAAATTCAGATACGGTTGGACGTGCATGTCTCGTTCCTTTCCCGGCGCCCGCGATTGATGCATCCTAGCGCGGCTCATCGCGCGCCAGTGACGGACTTCAAATAGCGCTCTATTATGTCATTTCTTCGCATCTACTTGCGCGTACTTTCGCTTCTGGCGCCCCAGGCTCGGCTCGCGGCGACGCTCGCGCTCGCCAATATTGCGGTTGCGGTGGCGCAATTCGTCGAGCCGGTGCTGTTCGGCCACATCATCGACGCCCTGTCGGGTGCGTTGCCGGGCGAACCGATGGCGGCGGCGCGCGTGCTCAGTCCCCTGATCGGCCTGTGGGTGGCGTTCGGCTTGTTCATCATCGTCGCTTCGGCGCTGGTCGCATGGTTCGCCGACCGCCTGGCGCACCGGCGCCGCAACCTGGTGCTGGCCGATTTCTTCGAGCACGTTCTGCAGCTGCCGCTCGCCTATCACGCCAGCGCCCATTCCGGCCGCCAACTTAAAATCATGCTCACGGGCACCGATACGCTGTGGTGGCTGTGGGTGTCGTTTTTCCGCGAAAATTTCGCCGCCTTCGTCTTCATCGCGGTCCTGCTGCCGGCGACGTTGTGGCTGAACTGGCGGCTGGCGCTGCCGCTCCTTGCGCTCTGCGTCATCTTTACGCTGCTGACGGTTGTCATCATGCGCCGCGCCGAGGCCATGCAGCGCGCGGTCGAGCGGCACTACTCCGACCTTGCCGAGACCGCCGCCGACGCGCTCGGCAACGTGGCGGTAGTGCAGAGCTTCGCCCGCATCGAGCTTGAAGTGTCGGCGCTGCGCGGGCTGGTCAATTCTTTGCTGCGCGCGCAAATGCCGGTGCTGTCGTGGTGGGCCGTCGCCGCGGTGCTCACCAAGAGCGCCACGACGCTGACGCTCGTTACCATCCTGATCATCGGCGCCTATCTCAAGGTCGTCGGTCTCGCCTCGGTCGGCGCCG
>Ga0181525_10000998_pt1 | contig 24522 bp, 24 predicted proteins | sample PEATcosm2014_Bin_48_FD_121100 | JGI IMG/M metagenome (GOLD analysis project Ga0181525, IMG submission 121100) | Peatland microbial communities from MTU Mesocosm Facility, Houghton, MI, USA - PEATcosm2014_Bin06_10_metaG | ecosystem: Environmental > Terrestrial > Soil > Wetlands > Peat | place... | reverse complement strand
ATCGAGGTTGGTGTTTTTGCATCGCAGACACCGGGACATCCCGGGAGTTCCCTTCGAGTCTTGACACTTTCAGCACACTTCTGAGGGATGACGGGGACATGGCCGACCTGAGTAACTCACAGGTAAAAAAATAAATTCGCATTTTTCAAAGAGTGGTATAAATCTGTCTCAAAACAGCCTTGTTTTCCTGTGCCGGATTCTGCTGATGATGACATGCTTGACCTATCCATCATGATCCAGGTGCGAAAGTTTTTTAGCTATCATCGGGCGGTGATGGCTTGTTCCAGACTGGGCAGGGAGGAAATTGGAGGTTGATGCTCGCTCCAAAGATCCGGTCTTTTCTCACTGATACTTGGTGGAATGAGAATCCCGATCGCCTCCTCATTGATGCGATAGCCAACGAGACAGCCTCTCGCGTGAGACGGCGCGTCCGTTGTCAGCCTCTACGGCATTACCGAGAATCTTTCGCGGATATGCACCTTCGGAAGCCAGTTACCTTTATGCACGCGTCGCTTCTGTTGCCAAGTTCTGTGTATCGATAACAATCTTGTCGCTCCATGGATCCGATTGCGGATCAGATGCGCTGTCCACGGGAACCAGATTCGCCGAGATGGGCGGCGGACTTGGTTCGAAACCAGACGGCGATATGGAGGTCTCGGCGAGCGATAGCTCTATCTCTGTCTCATCGCCGCTGGGAGGCGCGATTGCACGGGTGTCAATGGGAAGAAGACTGGCGTTTTGCGCGGCCCATTTCGCGGCCAGCCCATTGAGCGGACTCTTGGTGTTGTATTCCTGATAGGCAATCATCCGCCCAATGCGAATGATCAGATCGTCCAAGCCTTCCGAAGCCGCCCAGAAATCGCCGATGCAAACTGTCGAGTCGTCGAAGTTGGGGTGAAAGACAGGTGTCAACATTCGGCACTGAGGGGCTCGCCGCGGGTAGCCGAGCGAGAGATTCACCTCGAGCAGATGCGTATCCCGCTCCAGAATGTTGCCGGTGGGATCGACGAAGAGTCCCTTGATGCGATAGGTGAATCTGTAAATCTCAGGCGGAATGCCCGCCGTGCCGCTGATTTCAATCAGCGGCCAGCCAGCGAGGCGCTTACGAATCGACTCTGCATCCACTACGAGCCTGCGAGTGCGCGGAGAAGCCATTTCTGTGAGCCTTTCTCTCGCTTTAAGAGAGTACACCGGTCTTCTTCCAGCGGGCAATGCGATTGATATGAAACTGGATGTAGATGATGCCGAAGAAGAAGATCATCACCCCGCTCAGACTGAGGCTGATGTCCTCCACAGTGTTGTAGTACTCTTCCATCGCATCGCGGATCTTGAAGTTGCCGATGATAAGACAAATTATGCCGGCAAAAATCAACAGACCTCCCAATCCCGCAAAGGCGGGATTTCCGGTCACTCCTCCGACGCCAGCGGCAGCGACGCCGCAGAAAAGTCCCGCCGGATACATGCACATCAATACCAGCGCGGTATTCTTGCCAGATAACTTGCGCGCCCAGTTAGCCTGTATCATGCTCCAAACCACAGAAAAGATTGCAAGGAACTGAAACGGCTTGAACTCGGCAATATAAGTCAACAGCAGCACGGGCCAGGGCAAGTTGGGCGGCAACGGGACAATCTGCCGAGCAAATTCGGCATTGGAGTCCAAACCCGCATAGATTCCGGGCTGGGACGCGGGAAGGATAGGAATGTCGCCCAGGATCTGGGCGACGGGAATCCACTCGCTCATCCCTTCGCTTTGCGCCAGGTCGTCTGTCAGAACGTGACCGCTGAGTACATACTGTTGAAGGTCCGCCAGGCTGTAGGGTCCAAACTCCTGGTCGCCGCGCTTGATGCGATAGTTCATCACCTTCCCCTTTCTAATTGCGGAATGGAATGCCGTCGTTGTCCGTTGCGATGGTACAAATGTCGATGATGGCCCAGATCCAGACCATCAGTCCCGCGAAACCAAAGGTTAAAACTGTGATTCCTAGCTGCACAAAGCCCTTTTTAATTGAGCCTGCATAAAAGCTGTGCACTCCGAATGCGCCAAGCAAAACACCCAGCAGCAAGAAGGTAGTGCGATTTTTTCTGGGCAGCTCGGGATCGACGGCCCAGTTGATCGGAATCGACGCTGGCCGAGGCGCGGGATACGGAGTGGGTTGCGGAGGTCCATAGCCCAGTGAACTGAACAAAGGAGGAGCTTCTGGCAATTCTGCTGCTTGCACAGGCCTGGGTGGTGGCGGAGCGCTCACGGAGACATTGCAGGGCGGCAGCGGAACGGAGGCCGGTGGTGCGGGCGGTACAGCACCAACCGTGACAGCCTGATGTAGATCGGGCGCGCCAATGCTGAGCTTGGGTTCGGCAGGCGGCGCGGCGCTGCAGCCAAAGACGGTGCAGCCGCCGTTCTCTTCAAAACAGTCGGCATGATGTGGCGTTCCACAGCCGGGACAAACGACGGCTTCCACCTCGTCCGCTTCAATCGTGGCTCGGCAATAAGGACAGACGGCGGCGCTCATGAGCGAGTCTTCTCCTTGTAGCGGAAGGTGTAACGTCCGATCTGCACCATATCGCCATCGAGCAGGACGCGGCTGGAGACGGGGATTCCAGCGACGAAGACAGGCCCGGCGGCGCGCAGCGTCATGCGGGCTCCGTTGGCCTCAAGTGCCGCGTGGGCGGGCAGGATGGCTGAATCCTTGAACAAGTAAATGTCCGACTGCTGATCGCTTCCGATCACGGTTCGCGGCTTGTAGAGAATGAATTGCTTGCCGGCCAAAGGGCCAGAAGTGACATAGAACCAGCGATCCTTGAGAGCGCTCTCAACAACGCCCATCATTGCGCCGGTGGCCAGACCGAAGATGCCCAATCCGAATGCTCTGCTGAGCGCCGCGCTGGGACCGCCCGTTCCCATGGAGATAGGATCAAACAGAATTCCGCCAATGCCTGCTCCTAGAACGCCACCAAGCACGCCAAACTTGCCTTTCTTAAAAGACTGCCCAACGATGCCATAGACCAGTCCGCCGGCCGCGCCAAAGATCGTCCAGGCAAGGGCGCGCGCAATCCAGAAGGCTGGACTGCGGTTCGAGTTCACGCCAAGTTCCGCGCAGACGGACAATCCGAGACTGAAGACAATATTGGCTAAAAAATAAAGAATAAGTCCAAAGATCGCCCCCAGAGGAAGCGCCAGCGCGCTGCGGATCAGCGCCTTTTTCATCGACCTCTCTACCAAGCTCTCCGCAATGCCAAAGCCCAGCGCCATCAGCGCAACCACAACCGGCATCAGCAGCAGATCAGCCCAATGAAACCCCCTTGGATCGTCCACGAAACCAGGCTCGCAGATCGCCCATCCCAGCAGTGCCCCGATCAGCCCGGCAGCGCCCAGATAAAACCATCCCTGCAACAAGAGGTTGCCGCGTTCAAGCTCAGTCGCCGGAGCCTGGCCTGAAGCCTCGGTAATCGTTCCATAGGACCGGCTGCCTGGCTCCGGCGGCACAATTGGCATTGGAATACTCTCTGCAAGATGAACATTCGCCAGGTCGTCCAACGTGATCTTGATACCTTTTTCGGGATTGGTGGTGCTCATGGTTTCCCTTTCGCGCCTTGCGGTGTTGGCGTTGGGTTAGCGGGCTTTGAAGCAGGGCTGTTCATCTTATCCGCTCCGTTCTGGCTTCCGCCGTTCGCATCGGGCGGCAAGTAGAGCATTGGCTGCCCGGTGCTGGAATCTACCGGCACCACCACAACGCGAGGGAAAAAATACCAGGAGAGAAAAAAGCCAATGAGCAGGACTGAGAGGTAAGTCAAGACAGAGATCCCGGCTTGAAGCAGCGCACCGGCTTCGCTCGGCGTGGATATCGGCCTGGCCTCGGAATCCTCGTCTCCGCAATCAAGCAGCAGCGGCTCTGGCTTTCCGGTTTCACCGGCGCCTTCGCCGCCTTTGCCGTCGACCAGCACAATTCTGGAAAGCCGCTGCAGCTTCTCCCCAGCCCATCCAAAGCAGCCTTCTTCATCGGATTGCGGGTCATAGACCCAGGCAACCTGGCGCGGCGCTGAGAAGAAATTCTTGTGGATAAAGGTGTCGTGATCGGAGAGAAAAACGCCAAAGCCTGGGTGCGAGTGATACCAGCCTACGATGCGCGCCTCGGGATAATCGCGATCCTTGATGCGATAGATGTGCTCCCAGGTATCCTGCGTAAATGTGACGTGACTGCCCCCTTGCACGGCATTCGCGCCTGGAATGCTTGCCTGCACGGAAGTTACGCGTCCCTCCTCGTCGCCGATCAGAACGCCGCAGACCTCGACCTTGCTGGAAGAGCGCGCATGTTGCCGAATCTGCCGGGCGGCGTCGCAGCTCATCCGCAGATCGGTCCCCTTTGCCTCTTCCGCAATTCGCTTCATGCAGTCAAGCTCCCTTCCGCGGCAACAACTCCCAGCACAGCCGCGCGGTCTCCCTCGGGAAGGTAGCCAATCTCCCGATCAAGGCTGCGCGCCACATAAATATCCAGCAAGGGCAGCCCCAGTTCAGTAAGCTTGCGGCTTCCCCAGGCTTCGCTTCCGACATATCCGTGGATGGTTTCAACTACGCGCTGCTGGCCGTCGCAAGAGCAAGCGCCTTCTTCATACAGCACACTTCCGACAGCCGCAAAGCGCTCTTCAATTGCGCCGCAGCGCGGACAGACCAGCCGCCAAATCACGTCGCGGCTGAATTCCAGCGCGACTTCGGCTGACCCCAGGTCGTGCTGCGCCCTAAGCCAGAGCTGCTCAACGGTCCAGGCAGCCGAGGTCTCCGGCAGCCGCACCAGTTCGGGAATTGTGTAGTGGCTCATGCACTCGGGATTTTCCGTGTAATCGACGGTATAAGAGGTGTGATTCAAGCCTTCGAAAATATAACCGCGACTGGCGAGGGTGGGCAATCCGTGAAGTAGCTTGACCGCCTCTTGCACCTGAATGCCGGCGATGATGGAGGAAATGGTCGGCGTGGTGGGCACTTTGCCTTCGGCGTCTGAGCGGTGCGCCAGCAAATTGCAGGACATGCGCCGCTCCAGAATGGCCCAATCGACTTCGCCCAGCGTGCATTCGTAACAGGGAGCCTTGCCGGGCAAAAAGACGCGCGCCACGCCGTTGATTCCTTCAATCGCGCCATCAATCCAGGGCCGTCCCACCTTCCATGCGGCCCGGTTGATCCACAGCCGCGCCTCGCGATTGTCCAGGCCCGCCAAAATCACGTCGGCCCATTCAAAGATCCCCAGTCCGCAATCGTGCACAACGTGAGCGGTGATCGGCTGGACGAATGCGCCGTCAGCCAGCGAACGATAGGCGCGCGCCGCCGCCACGGATTTCTGCTCTCCCACATCCTCTTTGCGAAACAACACCGAGCGCGCGAGATTCGACAGCTCGATCCGATCCAGATCGATAACTACGACCCGTTGAAAGCCCAGCAGGGCCAGATTTTTCAGAATCTCGTTTCCCAATGCTCCCGCGCCAATCACCAGAACGCGGCAAGCTTTGATGCGCGCCTGATCCCACCACGGAATCAAGCGCAACCGGCTATATCGGTCGTCGCGAACCTCGCTTTTAGAGAGGGTTTCCATCCAGTCCTCTTAGCGGCTGCCGGCAGTGATCTCCGGCTGCAGCCGCAGAATGTCGCCTTCGCCAACCTGTGCCTCGGCCAGCGTTTGCGCATCCTGGACCTGACGTCCGGAGTTCTTGTGATGGAACTTGTAGCTGAGCGGCGCGCCATCCGGGCCGTTCTTCGGTAACCGCAGCTTCTCTACCAGCACTGCAATGATCTTGTTGCAGGGCGCGTCATCGGGCAACTCAACGGGAACGCGCTTGTTCTCTGTCGAGTCGTAGACGGTTACATTGATCGTGGGCATCGATGCCTCTTCCTTAACGAGGGTCCGAATGTTGAGATTGCTCAAATGCGGTCAGATACCGGCGTCCGTCGCCGAAAAACGTCCATCCTGTGAGCTCCAGCAACGCATCGGCGCGAACTGCAAAGTTCAGGTTTTCAGCATTGGGACTGTGGTTCTTGTCCACCATTGAAGTAACGATCCCGGCCAACTGGCCGCGGCCGGTGAAGAGCGGTCCGCCGCTATTGCCGGGGCTCACAGGAGCGGAGATTTGGAAGGAATCCTGATCCTTGCGCGAGACAATGCCCGTGCTCAAGGTGAAGCGAAGATCCTGTGGGTGGCCAATCACAAAGATCGTCTCGCCGCCTTTCACCTGCTCTACCTTGGCAACCGGCAATGTGAAGCTTGCCTTCCCGGCCTTGCGCGGAAGCCAGAGCAGAGCCAAATCCAGATCCTGATGCCGAGCCACCACTTCCGCGGTTGCCCAGGTTCCCGAGGTTGAAGCCACAAGAGCGTGTTGCACGCCTGCTACCCCCGCTTCGCCATCGATCACGTGGCGCGCGGTTGCTATCAAATAGCCGTCCGCATTGGCCTGCAGCAAGACGCCAGCCCCGAGCACGGAAGACGGCCCCTCTATATGAGAAAACCAGTTTCGCCGCACGGGAGTGATGACCGTGACCAGAGGTTTCAGTTGATCGGAGACTTCTTCGGCGGTCAGTTCATCTTCCGCGGGCAAGACCGGAAACTCTGCCCGGCTATCCAACTCGCTCAGCCCCTGACTGACTACGGAGGGTGTTGGCGTCAGAGTAAAGGCCAGAACTCCCGCGATCGAAGTCAGGATTCCGCTGATGACCAGAAGCGTGGAAAAGAACGATACCCACGCGAACCGGCTACGCGGAGGAAGACCGCGCATGGCAACCCGCAGCAAGACAGTCACCAGACAGAGAATGGGCAAAACCAGCACCAAGGGTGAAAGGCATGCTTTTGCCCACCACGGAATGGGAGGAGACAGCTTGGCGTCTGGACGGCTCGATTCATCGACGGCAGAAGTCGTTTGCGCGATCTCGTCCACACTGATGACAATCTTTTCCATTCAGCGCCTTGGCGATAAGCAGGGTTACGCAATTCTCACCGAAAGACCCACAGTTTCGCAAGCCCAGTCTTTCATAGCCTGCCAAGTGCTTTGAGCCGATTCTGGGCGAGTACATAGGTGCCGGTGGGCGGGATAGAACCTTCGGGCCTTTCGACTTTGCGATAGTCCCGGTTCATGCTTCGCGGGTCGGTGGAGATGGAGGACGACTGAACCAAGACCGGTGCTGATTCACAGCCGATGCTTTGAACGGACCAATCTTACTCTACTTCCTTGAATACAGTTTCTTGGGCTGGGTCGAGGGCGTGGAAGCCTTCGGCCTTGGCGGCTTCAAGCAAGTGCTGCGAGGCGGAGACGAAGATGATCTCAGTGCCTTGAAACATATCGCGGGCTACGGTGGCGGCGGCAAGTTGCAGAGTGTCTGGCCAGCGGAGCGTTGTGCGGTCCAGAAGCTGGCGGGCGGCCTCAAGAACGGCAGGATTCAGCGGCTCCTGCACCATGCGCGCGGCTTCAAGTCGCAGGCTGTCGAGCGCGGCCGAGGCGTCCTGAGCGGAAAGATCGCCGTTGCGCTCGCGGCGGCGGATGACGGCGTAGACCTCAAGCGGGGTAGAGGCGGAGATCAACTTGCGGTTGTCCTCGACGGCCTCCATGAGGCGGATCAGCTCGTCGGTGCCCTGCTCGCGCACAAAGAGCTTGGCGAAGGCGGTGGCTTCAAGAAAGTAGCAGCTCACAGATTCCCCCGTTCTTCTTCGATCGCCTCGGCGATGGAGTTGCCATGGACGGTGACGGGATGGAAGCGCTGCTCCTCTTCGGGAATGCCAGCCTCAGCGCGGTTGAGTCGGATGGTGGTGGTGGGATAGGCCGGAGTTTTGGGGTTGGCAATCTTGCTGGTGAGCACGACGCCGCGCTGAATGGCCTCGGCCAGCACGACCTGGCGCGACTCGGGATGCTGATTCCAGCGGAAGGCCTTGCGCGGCAAAAAGGAGTCGCGGAACCATTTGAGAGCGATGAAGGCGTGGCCGCCCCGTTCGGCCTCGGCCAGCGCGGCGCATAATTCTTTGACGCGCGCATCGAGATCGGCGGGAATAATGGCCTCCTGGCTGTCTTCGTCATCGTCATAGACGGGCTCGGCGGCGACGCGCTGCACACGTACGGGACGCGGCGCGGGTTCTGCACCATCGATAAGTTCAAAATAAATTCGCAGCTCGTCTTCCTCGGGCGACCAGGAATCTGCCGAGGCGTTGCGGCGCTTGCTGCGGCCGTTTTCACCGCAAAGTTCGACGATTGCCTGATAGCCCGGAGGCGCAAGGAAATGCAGGGCTCGCGCCAAGCCAGGATCGGTAGACTCGGCCAGATCGCTGAGGGCTTCTTCGATCATCTCTTCGGCGTCGGGAATGCTGAGATTGCTTACATCTATTCCGTTGGAAACAAGGCTGTTTTGATTTGCTTTTGTCGATTTCATACTTTCTTCTCCGTATGCCGTTCTAACCTGCTGCGCCGTCGCAGTCCAAGCTGGCCTTATGGCCTCAATGCTGGAGTTGACGGCTTTGCTGAGAAAGAGACGGCCTTGCAATTTATACTCGGTCAAAACCGCAATGCTTCAAGACAGCTTTCGATAATTTCGAAGGGCTTCTGCCGTCTTCCGGCTTATGGAAACCCCGGCATCTCTCGATGAAGTTAAGAATTGATGGCGTATGTATTGCATTTTACCTGGCTCAGGACCATTGTTTCAGGGATTCCGCCGGGATTATTCCGCCATCGTAAGGCTCGAGAAATACTCTAGCTAAGTCCTCTGCTTGAAGCTATGCATCGCTCAGTGTACCAGAATAAACGATCAACTGGCTGTTTGAGTTGCATATGAGGAAAAACTTTTGTGGGAGTTGGCGATCGTTCATTTCAGGCGGGAGATGCGGCGAGGAATCCTGGCTGCTTTCGATGATGGGGTTTGGGATTCGTGCTATCTCTCCCTTGAATGAAAGTACAAATCAAGGATGGGGCACAGAAGATTCAACCTAAGAACGGCAGTTGCATACCGTCATCCTTGGCCTGCATCGAGGTTTGGGGTCTCTGAAACTTGTTGTTTTGTAATCAGGGCCCAACTTCTGTTGGGCCGTAAAGGGCTGTAAGGAAAGCTGGGCTTTAGCTCCTGCAAAACTTCAGTCTAGCGAAATACCACGGTTCGGCTTCTTCTCGATCATCGATTTTCGACTGCTCCGCACCTCACCCGAAATGGTGAATTCGTCAATCGCCGCAAGAGGTATCACTTTGAAGAAGATAACCAATTCAAGGCTGAATTGACTGCCGTTTTTTAGGTTTATTCTCCCGGCGCGGTCTACTTCGTACAATAAAAGATATGCGTTGCCGGTTGCGTCTCTCGCTGAATTGCCGCCTGGCCTTGAGCCTAATCCTGAGTCTGGTTCCGCGCGGGCTGTGCGCCGATGGGCCGGTCTTCGATCTTGCCGGACCCAAGGTGGACGTGCGCGTGAAGCGCGGTGAGATGACGCTGCCCATCGGCCTAGTTCCCAATTTGCTGCCGGGAGACAGGCTTTGGATTCACCCCGATTTTCCCAAGAGCCAGTCGGCGCATTTCGTTCTGGTTGTCGCCTTTTTGCGCGGGGCCACCAACCCGCCGCCGGACGCGTGGTTTACGCGCGTGGAGACGTGGAGCGGCGAGGCGCGCGAAGAGGGCGTCTTTGTGATGGTTCCGCAAGAGGCGCAGCAGGTGCTGCTCTTTCTGGCACCGGAGACGGGAGGCGACTTCAGCACTCTGCGCAAGGCGGTCGAGCGGCTGCCGGGCGCATTTGTGCGCGCCGCTCAGGATCTGCAGGCGGCCAGTTGGGACCGGATGCGCCTGAACGCCTACCTGGCCGAGGTCAAGGAGACCTCGCAGACCGATCCCACGCAGCTCAAGGACCGCGCACAAATGGCGGCGCGCAGCCTGGGCATACGGCTGGACCAGCAGTGCTTTGACAAGCCCACCGACCAGCAGGCTCCGTGCCTGGTGCAGCACACCGACGCGCTGGTGCTGGACGACACCAACGCTCAATCGCGGGTGGCGTTGATTACCGCCGGTTCGACCGCTGATCTGATGAGCCAGATCAGCTCAAGCCCGATGGCGGGGGCCGGCGCTTACAGTCCTTATGTGGGTGCGATCGTGGATACGGCGAAGATTCTTTCACAGCTGCATACGGCGCACTTTCAGTACATTCCGGCGCTGGCGCTGCCCACAGACGATACGCTCAATCTGCGGCTCAATGTGCCACCATCGTTTCGCGATCCGAAATCGGTGGTGGTGGTGGCGCTGCCGCCGGTGGGAGCGGTGAAAGCGCCGCCGCTGCATCCGGTGAATCCGGCGGAGAGCTTCTGCGCCGAGAGGCCTGGTCTGGTTCTGCCGGCTGAGGGCGCGCCGCTGCTCTTTGCCACGCAGTTGGCCAGCAAGCTGGTCTTGCATATAGAAACCAAGGGCGCTGCTGTCGATCTGCCAGTCATTATTGGTGCATCGCTGGGCGGGCTGGCGCTGACACAGCCTCCGCCTGCTCTGCCGGCGGGCGAGTTGACTGGCGTACTGCGCGGCAGGTGGGGATTCGACGCCTGGGAGGGTCCGCATTTTCACCTGCGCGCAGCTCAAGCGGCTCAATGGAATGTACCGCCGGCCGATCAATCGGCTTTGGTGGTGGGCCGCGAGGATACGCTGCACATTGAGGGCGAGAACTCGATCTGCGTGGATCGAATCGAGGAGGAAAGCGCCGCTGCGGTGCCGGTCAAGCTGGCTTGGAAGTCGCCGAAAGCTGGGCTGCTGGAGGCCGTGGTTCCGATGAAAGACGCGATGCCGGGACCGGTCACGCTGCGAATCTTCCAGTTTGGTCTGGAAAAGCCCGACGAACTGCTGTTGAAGGCCTACGCGGAAGCCGCTTCGCTGGACCGCCTTACCGTGAATGCTGGAGACGCCGAGGCGGTGCTGAATGGCAATCGCCTGGACCAGGTGGCCAGCGTGAGCCTCAAGGAGATTGCATGGACGCCGACCAGGCTGAGCCGTGTGCAGGATTTTGATCTGCTGACGATGAAGACAGCCAGCTCGACCGCTACGTTTGAGGCCGGCAAGCGTTATTTTGCCAGTGTGGAGTTGCTGGACGGGCGCACGCTGCGGGTTCCGGTGGACGTTCGCCCGCCGCGGCCGCAGGTGGAACTGGTCAGCAAGGGAGGGCAGAACGACGCCTCGGCCGCGCCCTCGCCGGTTCACTTGGGCAGCCCGGACGATCTGCCCGTCGATCGCCGGCTGGTCTTCTTTCTGCGCTCTCAAGTGCCAGCCGAGTTCCCTCGCGATGAAAAGATCGAAGTGGCCGCGGCTGACGGCAGCTTTCGCACATTTCTCAGCCTGGCCGACGGCAGCCTGATGCTAGAAGACGCGAAGACCGCACTGGGGATTCTGGAACCGCTGGCGCACTTTGGCTCGTCGGCCTTTGGTCCGTTGCGGCTGCGCGCTGTCGAGGCCGATGGCGCGGCGGGGGACTGGATTCCGCTGGGAACGCTGGTGCGGCTTCCGGGCTTCAAGGAACTGCATTGCCCGCACACGACGGCCAAGCCCTGCACACTGATGGGAACGAACTTGTTTCTGGCCGAGGCGATCTCAGCAACTCCGGAGTTCGACGACGACGCTGAACTGCCTACGGAGTTTACCGGAACGCAATTGAATGTACCGCATCCTGCCAACGGAGTGCTCTACGTCAAGCTGCGCGACGACCCGGAGACGGTGCAAACGCTGACGTTGCCGGTGCTGGCGGCGGTGGCTGCGGGACAGCCTTGACGAACCAGTCCATCGATAATTCATGGGCGGAATCGGCGTGGCTTCACAGCCTGCGGAAAAACTCACCGCGAGGCAATTCCCAAAGGCTTTGTAACCAGGGCACGACTCTAGTCGTGCCGATAAAGCTCATAGAGTCAATATGGCTTTAGCCCCGGCAATAGCAGGCAATAGCAGGCCGGACCCGGCCAGCCCGGCCTACAGCATGAAATCCACCCTCCGCAACGGAGTTAGTTGAAGTAAGCGCGGTTCTTCTCGGCGAAATGCGCCTTGTCGGCGGGCAGTTCGTCTTCGGCAAAGATTGCGCTGGAGGGGCAGATCGAGGCGCAATTTCCGCAGTCGATGCACTCATCGGGATTGATGAAAAGCTGAGGGACGCCAGCGGCGGCGGCATCGCTGGCGGAAGCGGGCGCAATGGCGGCAGTGGCGCACTCGGCCGCGCAGAGAAAGTCTTTAGTGCAAGCATCGGTAATTACGTAAGCCATGATGAAACTCCTGGGGTCGCTGTCGCGCTCGGGGCGCCTGCGCCGTCTATTTCAGGCTACCTGGATTGAGTCGTCAACTCGGTGACTGGGATCACACTTCGGACAATCGATTCCCGAATGGGTGAGGCGGCGACTCGTAATTGAAATACTTGCGACATTTTTGCAAGGCATCCTGCAATCGCACTCTGGAGCCAAACCAGGGATATTGTGTTCTGACTTAATTCGGTGAAGGTCGCCGCTTCCTATTGGCCGCGCCAACTTGAGTATTGTGGTTCCGGGATACATCTTCCCCGGTTTTGCTATATCCGAAACAACAAGAATGCGGCGAAGGTGGGACTGGCCTGGGGCAATTGCATGAATGCCGATGCAGACTTGCATCGAGGTTTAAGCGCTGGCCCGTGGTTCACTGGAAGAGCGGTGCGCGGCCTTCCGGCTTTGTGCGACAATATCTTCTGAGAATGCGCGGCTGCCGGAATGCATCGCGCGGAGGATGGAACCATGGGTTTTCTGGGCGAGCCAACACATTGGATTCTTATATTAGTGCTTCTATTCGTTCTCTTCGGCGCCAAACGGCTGCCGGAGATGGGCAAGGGATTGGGCGAGGGCCTGAAGGGCTTCCGGGAAGGCCTCAAAGGCATCTCCGACCCACCGGCTGCAACAACAACGCAACAAACCGCGGCTTCCGCGCCACCCACCAGTTCGGCAACGGTCGCGCCCCCGCCTGTAACAAGCGATATGGAATATGTTGTTTGCAGCCGCTGCGGAAACCGATTCGAAAATCCGCTCGGATTCAAGGTGGCGGATTATGTCTGCCGTCCCTGCCAATCGCGCGGATGACACCTAATTCGCACCAAGTTATGCGCCACGATAGTCAACTTTTCCAACTCGGCATCCATCCGTTCAGGCGCGCGGTCCACCAGTGTGCGTATCTGCCGCGTTGGATGGTCCATCCGAATTCGTTGCGTCAAGGTTAAATAGCTGAACATCGCCGCCTGCTTTTGATCGTTTCCACGCATACTTCACTTTAGCGCATAAACGCTTGCAATAATGACGTAAATGAAAGATATTAAATGTAGTTATCGATGCGTAAATCCAGGTCATAGCCCCCTGCAAAAGCATCACCACTACCCTGCTCAAGAGTAAAAACAGACTCGCAAAGAAACATGCCCGCGTTTTTCCGCAGACTGCTTAGGCCCGGGCTCCCTCCGCACATAAACCTCTGCGCTGCTAGCGCACCCCGCTCAAATCCAGGCGCAGCAGCTTGGCGGGATCGAGATATGCATCCTGCCAGCGCACGGCCCAGTGCAGATGCGGGCCAGTGACGCGGCCGGTTGCCCCGCTCAGGCCCAGCAGATCGCCCGTCGTTACCTGCTGGCCTTCTTTCACGTCAATCCGCGAAAGGTGCATCGAAATTGTGAAGAGCCCCAGCCCGTGGTCGATCACCACGCAGTTGCCCTCATAGTAAAGCGGCCGGGCCAGTACCACCACGCCGAGGTTGGCGGCGCGCACTGGCGTCCCTGTGCGGGCACGGAAGTCCATGCCTTTGTGAACGCTGGCCAGTTTGCCGTTGAAGGTGCGGCGTGTGCCGAAGCTGTCGGTGGGTGGTGCTTTGACCGGTGCTTGAAAGTTGCCCGACCACAAAGGCACAGGGGAGCTTGCGCCGAAGATTTTGGCCTTGAGTTGGACCTCGGCTTCAATCTGTTTGAGCGCATCTGGATCAGGCTCGACGAACTTCGGCTCGACCGTCAGCGCCCCGGTGCGATAGTGCGCGGCGTGAATCTCAACCGAGCGGCTCAAATCGCGGACGCCGCTTGCTGTATGCACTGAAATCTGTAGCGCGGAAGGGCCCACGACTCCCTCGACATCGACGCCGGCCAGAGCAAACCACGCGCGCCCGTCGCGCCCGCGAAAGAACTCCAGCTTGTGTCCCATCCACTGGCCGTCAACGCCAGTTGCGCCGGCGGCTGAAACGCGAATCAACTGCGGCGAGCCGGCAACGACCACCACCGGCGTGAGCGTGACTTCAGGAGTTTGCGCGTGCGCCGCGAGCAAGCCGGAAACAGCCAGGCACACAAAGAGAAGCATTCTGGCGGTCGATCGAAATGAGTGAAAAAGCGGCATTATTTGGCCGAAACAACCTATTTTCAGGCCAAAAGGCAGGCAAAATGAGGATTGTTTTGTTACTAATCCGTTAACAGGCGGAAACTGTATCTTATTGTTTCTTATATAGTTACTTGAGATTTGCGGTCTAATAAAGGGCCGAAATACCCTAGGGGGGGGTGGGGTCGCGAGGATTTTTGGCGAAGAAAGAGGGAAGATGGGGCGAGAAAAAGGGACTGAGGGACTATGGACTATGGGACTAAAGAACAGGGGATAGGGAGCAGTAGATGCGCGAATTGAAGATTGGGCGGCGGTCAAATTTACCTCACGTTACGACTGTTTCCATTGTGCGCGCAAAGCGGGAAATGATATGCAAAACCCACGCTTTGGGGGCGGATGGCGCCTGCTTGCCAATGGCTATGCCTGATCGCACTTTCTTTACCGAACCAAGCTCGAAAACAAGAACGCGCCAAGGATGGGAATCCCCAAAGACAAGTTTGTCACGGGGCAGTGAAGCGTATGGACGACGGACAGTTATTGCAACTGCTGCCGAGGGTGCGCGGCCAGCCATTTTGCCACGCGATCCTGAATCGCATCCAACTCGTCGGTGGTGATATGCTCGCCGATCGCCTGTCGATTCTGCGCATACTGCTGCTGCCTGGCCCCCTTGACCGAGGCCGCCAGATCCAGCCAGTAATAAGCCTCGACGTAACTCTGCGCCACGCCCTGGCCGATGGAGTAAAGCAGGCCGAGCGTGGCTTGCGCGCCCACCTCGCCTTGCTCGGCGGCCTTGCGATACCACTCCGCCGCCTGCGACATGTCGCGCGGAAAGCCCATGCCCCCGTCGCGATATAGCTCGGCCAGGCGCAATTGGGCGGTGAGTGAACCCTGGTCCGCGGCCTTGCGATACCATGCCGCGGCTGCCTTGTAATTGTCAGCCGCCAGATCGGGATCGTGCGCCACTGCCGCGGCCGCTGCGCGGCTCTGGTCTCCCATCTGGATCTGAGCCGCCGCGTCGCCGGCATTGGCTTTGGCCAGCACGGCCGCGTCAACACCCGCGCTCTGCGCAAAGACAGGCAGCATCGCGCACACCGCAATCGCCGTCAACGCCAGCAGCTTCCAGCGCGCCTTGATCGAGTAGTTTCGGTAAAGGATCAATTCGCTCCTCGTTACCAGAAACGATAGCAGAAAAGGCGCTTGCCGGTTGAGAGCAGCGAGAGTTGCCGACGGGCAATCGCGAAGCCGGAGGCCCTTCCCGCAAAACAAAATTGCGGTAAGAATCGCATCACAGTTTCCTATCGCTCACGCGCCGGTTTATGATGAGTTCTCATCAGCAAGGAAAATAAGGCACGCAGAACGGCCAGGAGGTTTTTATGAGCGAGAATCAAACGGCGCGCACGCAGGGCCGGCGGGAATTTCTGAAGGCCGGCGGCGTACTGACCGCCGCATTGCTGGCACCCTCGGCGGCGCTGGCCGAGACAGTCAAAACCCTGCCCGCGCTGCCGTCCAATCCCCGGACGACCGCGGCCATGCCGACCCGCAATCTGGGCAAGACGGGCTATCGCGTGGGCATATTTTCGCTGGGCGGTCAGGCAGCCGTCGAGCATCCGAACAACTTCGACGTCGCGGTGCCGATCATCGAGCGGGCGCTCGATCTGGGCGTCAACTACATCGACACTTCGTCCATTTATGGCGGGCCAGACCGCTGGAGCGAGCAGTACGTGGGCAAGGTGATGGCGCACCGGCGCAATGAAGCCTTTCTGGCCACCAAGACCAAGGAACGCACCCGCGACGGCTCGATGCGCATGATTGAGAAGTCGCTGCAACTGCTGCAAACCGATCACGTGGACCTCTGGCAGTTGCACGACATTGGAACCCTGACCGATGTGAACGATTGTTTCGCCAAAGGCGGCGCGATGGAGGCGCTGCTGGAGATGCAGCAGCAGAAGGTGGTGCGCAATCTGGGCATCACCGGCCACTACCGGCCCGATGCGCTGATGGAATGCATCCGGCGCTATCCCTTTGACACGGTTCTGATGGCGATGAACGCCGCCGACCCGCACCACTACAGCTTCAATCAAGAGCTGCTGCCGCTGGCCGTGGAGCATCAGATGGGCATCATTGGAATGAAAATCCCGGCGCGCGGACGCATTCTTTCCACGTGGACGCCGCCGCCCATCGAGCAGCAGAAGCACAGTTGGGAGGGCATGGTGCTGGCACCCACGCCGGGCACGCTCAACATGCGGGAGGCGATGTATTACACGCTTTCGCGCCCGGTGAGCACGGTCATCATCGGCTGCGATTCGATTGCGCAGCTCGAAGAGAATGTGCAACTGGCGCGGGAGTTTACTCCCTTGAGCGACAACCAGGCGGAGGCGCTGGTGAAGCGCGCCGAACCGGTCTCAAAGCCGTCGCTCTTCTTCCGGTTCTACGACCGGGCATAAGCAGTTGCTGTGGGGCCAACGGCTCGCTCTTCGCTCACATCGGGTTTGTGACGCCCCAAGTCTGAAATCGAGGCCTGGGGCCGCGGTTTTTTGGCAAATTCGTTTGTCAACAGCCTACTAGTGGTGTCCGTCATAGATACTGGTCATAATCCTGCCCGTCGTCAGGGCAAACATGGCAGGGGCTAAAGAGGCTGCGGAAAAAGGGCTCTTTGGGGGTTGCAATCACGATTGAGCGTAGCAGGGGCTAAAGCCCAACGTTGATATGATTGGCTTTATCGGCCCGACTGAAGTCGTGCCCTGGTTACAAAGCCATTGGGAATTGCCTCCAGAAGAGTTTTTCCGCAGTCTGTAAAGCCCGCACCCTTCATCCAATTGAGTTTTTACGCAGCCTGTTCAAGCCCAGATTTTCAACATTTCGTTGATTTCGGCACGACTAAAGTCGTGCCCTGGTACAAAACAAAAACGATGAGATTAACGGCGGACTACACTAGATTGCTGAAGTGCCACTGATGGCTACGCCGCAAAATGAGCCGCTGTAGGTTTCAGTTCCAGTTTCAGTTTTGTCACTGACTGAAGCAGTAAGCTTCAAGTTGGTGGAGCAACTGGAAGAGCCTACGGTGAGGCCGCCAGTAATGGTTAGAGTCAATGAAGTGGTGGTTCCGTCATCCGATCCAGTCAGCGAAAGCGCGATGTTTGGATCGCCATTCATGATGACTCCGTCGTCGTGGCAGCTATTGATGGCCTCGACGATGTTCGCCGATTCCGAGTTTGCGGTGTCAGAGTATGAGCCAGTCACCACAATGGTTCCTCCGGCAGCGCATTTGTAGGTGTAGGCGGGGATGTTTGTGGTTGTATCCGGCGAAATTGCCAGAGCCCTGGAGAAGGGATCGGCAGTTGCGGGAATCCGAGCGCCATTCAGAAGAGCCTTCTGAATGGCGGATGCTCCTTGTTTTCGGAGCATCGAAACAGGTGCGGATCGATCGAGAAAGAGTGACATTTCAGCATCTTCCATTGCTGTGAATACCTCAGAGAAAGCACCTGCGGCTTGTGCCTGTGTCATGGATGCGCCGCCGCTGCTGCTGCCACTGCTGCCGCCGCAGCCAATGCCCGACAAGGTGAGCAGAACCACGAAACCCGCAATCAGATTCTTGCGATTCATTGAATGACTCCTTTAGATTTGAGTTGGGAACGGGCCCGAAAAAGATACATGTGAGAGAACGGCAGCAATCATAGCATAAGTTTACTGTTGCCGGTCCGCGGCTGCCCCACCGCAAGATGTTCAGCCCAGCAGCAAGACCCGGTCGGTCCAATCCCAACTCTCCGCCTCTTTAGCCAACCGGACCAGGGCAAGAACCAAGGCGCCAGTTTCCCGCGGCGGAAGGGCCATTGCATCGACGAAAACCACGCCGCCATGCGCGCGCTCCTGGTCGGCCCAGTTTTTGAGCAGAATGGAGGTTGTCAGCAAGTCGTAGGTGACCAGCGTCCACTGCTGGCTGGCGGCATTTTTCAAGCGGGCGCAGGGCTCCTGGCCAATGAAGTTGCCGCCCTCCCACTCCGTCATGGCTTCGACGGCGAGGCCCTGGCAGCGGCGGCGCAAATCGGCTGCCGCCTCGGTTGCGATCTCTTCACTGAGCAGGAGTTTAAGCATCTCAGCGGCTCGCCGTCCTCTTGGGCGCGAACTCGACGGCCTGCGGCAGCATCTGCTTCAGCGCCTCAATTCCGATCTCTTCGTTATCCGCCAAGGCTTCATTGATCTCTTTGGGGAAAGCCTCGGCGTAGTGGACGGCAGCCTGCACCTTCACTTGCGGCCATCCCAGGTGCTTGGCCACGTCGGGCACGGAGCCCTTGTAGCCGCGAACAAGCTGCATGACCTCCCACACTGAGAGCGAACTGCCCTGAATGCAGGCGTGGCGGCCGGCCGGGGTGTCGCGGAAATCGATGAAGGCGAACTCAGTGCGGCGCAGACCCTCCTCGACCAGGCGCGCGCTGGCATCAGAAGGGGTCCATCCATGCCGGTTGGCCATGCGCCTGAGACGCTTGCCGGTCTCAACCGGTAAACGCATGCTGATCACCATCGAAAGGTCGGCTTTCACGCGAGTATCCTCACTTTGCCACTTTTGCAAGGATTGTAGCGCAGCGTCCCCGATTCAGGAGAGGATTCTTTTCAAGGCAGCTTGCCAGGCGGGGATAACTCTGTCAGAGGGATGCGCCGATCAGGGACGGCGCGTCCAACTCAGCGTCATTCATCACGGCGGGCGCCTTTTCTTCAGGAGTATCTTCACCAACCGGCACATGAGCCAGCTCCCAGGCGGAGCGGTCTTTGATGAGCCGCGAGACCAGTGCGGTGTGCATGGCGTGACCGGCGCGCTCGGCCACGACATGGCCCTCGATGCGGCGGCCAGCCAGAGCGAGGTCGCCAATGAGGTCAAGAACCTTGTGGCGCACGTACTCGTCGGGAAAACGGAGCGAGCCGTTGACCGGGCCCTTGGCATCAAGGATGATGGCGTTCTCAGGCCCCGCGCCGCGGATAAGGCCCATGTCGCGCAGGCGATTCTCATCGGCCTGGTAGCCAAAGGTGCGCGCGCCGGCGATGTAGGCGCCGTAGGTCTCCGCTGCCAGATCGATGCAAGCGCTTTGCTGGCCGACTGGCGCGGGAAAATCGATGGAGTAGAGGATGCGATAGCCGGTGCCGGGATAGACGCCAATGAACTTGTTTCCCTCGCGCACCTCAATCGGGCGAAGTACGCGGACGGTCTCGCGGCGGCGGCGCTGGATGTGGATTCCGGCACTCAGAAACGCCTCGACGTATGGCAGCGCACTGCCGTCGAGGATGGGTAGCTCCAGGTTGTCGAGCTCGGCAATCACGTTGTCTACGCCCATGCCGATGAGCGCCGAGAGCAGGTGTTCCGTGGTCTGAATCAGTACGCCCTGGCGCATCAAGCTGGTGGCGTAGCTGACCTTGGCCACATAGCGGCCGATGGCGGGAATCTCAAAGTTGTCCAGATCGGTGCGGCGGAAGACGATGCCGGAACCAGCCGGCGCGGGCAGCAAGCGCAAAATCACAGGCGCGCCAGAGTGCAGTCCAACCCCAGAGAATTCAAGCGGCGCGGCAATCGTCTGTTCCAAATGGGCGGCGCTCAGATGGGCGGAATTGTGCAGAGTTTCATCTCCAATGGTGCATAAAACCAGTGCAAGCGTTAGATTAGACGCGGAAGGCTATCTCTGTCCTGTGGCATTTCTGCCACACTTTGCAGGAAATGCAGCATCTCTTCACCCGGAAGATGGAGGATGGGGTTGAAATAACCGTCGTAGAATCAGAGAATCCTGGCAATAGGATTCAGAAGCGTTTCTGTGAGGTTTTGAAATGCCCATCGCTGGCGAAGTTTCCGTTCCGATGCGCGCGCTGCTGGCTGGAGCACGGCGGAAGGAATCCGCATTGCTCGCGCTTACCCAGAAATTGGTGCAGGCCGAGTCGCCGTCTGACGAGAAGGCTGCCGTGGATGCCTGCGTAGCAATCGTTGCGGCACACGCGCAAGGGCTGGGCGGACGGGTCAAGCTGTATCGGCAGAAAAAGTTTGGCGATCTGCTGGAGGCGCGCTTCGGGCCGAAGTCAAAGACTGGTGCGGCGGGCAGAACGCTGCTGCTGGGCCATTTGGACACGGTTTGGCCGCTGGGCACACTGAAGTCGATGCCTTGCCGGCTTCGGGATGGGCGCTTGTGGGGGCCCGGCGCTTTGGATATGAAGGCTGGCGCGGCGATGGCCTTGACTGCGATTGAAATTCTGACCGAGGCTGGGGCGCTTGATCGGGAGATTGTGCTTCTGCTGGTTAGCGACGAGGAGGTGGGCAGTCCGGCGTCGCGCGCCACCACCGAGCGGATAGCGGCCGAGTGCGCTCAAGTTTATGTTCTGGAACCGGCGCAGGGGCTGGCCTGCAAGACCGCGCGCAAGGGCACTGGCAACTGGCGCATTGAAGTGACTGGCGTTGCGGCTCACGCGGGTGTGGACTTTGAAAAGGGCGCCAGCGCGATTCTGGAGTTGGGCCGCGTGATCGAAAAAGTGAGCGGCTGGAGCGACCGGAAGCGGGGCGTGACGGTCAGCGTGGGTGTGGCTGGCGGCGGAACAAAAAGCAACGTCATCCCGGCCCAGGCCTGGGCGGAGGTGGATGCGCGCATCCCTCGCAAGGCCGACGGCCCGCGCATCGAACGCAAATTTGCCGCACTCAAACCGGCGGACAAGCGCTGCAAGCTCACGGTCGCGGGCGGCATCAACCGTCCGCCGATGGAGCGTACGCGGGGAACGATCCGGCTTTACCGGCAGGCTCGATTGCTGGCCGCGGAGCTGGGATTTGCGCTTGAAGAGGCCGCAACCGGCGGCGCATCGGACGGGAATTTTACTTCCGCGCTGGGGATTCCGACGCTGGATGGCCTGGGCGCGGTGGGTGAGGGCGCGCACGCCAGCCATGAATCGATCGCACTGGAACAGCTTGCGCCGCGCACAGCATTACTGGCCGGGCTGCTGACGCATTGAATCTACTTCATGAATTCAAGGTATTCAGGATGCGCGGGTATAGGAGCGCCTGATACACTTCCGTCAAGTACCATTCGGAGTCTGAAACCACCATGAAGCATACTCTCCTGATTTTGTTGTTAGCGGCCAGCACTGCGACCGCAAGCGCGCAAACCCCCGCGCAGCCGGCGGCTTCGGCTGCCAAGACAGCCACACCGGCCGCCACAGCTGCCAAGTCAACCGCCAAGCCGGCGGCAACAACTGGCGCCACAGCCGCCAAACCCGCTGCCGCTGCCAAGCTTCCATTCGGCGTGCCGGCGCCCGGATTACACCCGGTCAAGACACCCAAAAAGGATCTATTCACCGTTGCGCTCAGCTACCAGGATGAGGCAGTCGGCACCGGAGCCGAAGCTGTCGCCGGCAAGCAGGCTAAATTCAAATTCACGCTTTACGTTAAGTCCGACGGCCACGTATTTGACTCGTCCGACGATCATCCCGGCCCTCCGTTGAAGGACAAGGACGGCAAGCCGGTTCTGGGCGATGATGGCAAGCCCAAGATGAGCGACCCTCAGCCGATGACATTTGTCTTGGGACAGGGCCGTCCGCTGCCTGGATGGGATTATGGAGTAGCGGGCATGAAGGTTGGCGGACAACGCCGCATCTTTATTCCCTGGCAGTTGGGCTTTGGTGAGCGCGAGATTCCCGTCCGCGATGCCACGCATCCTGCCACCCCCGCCAGATCCGACCTGATTCTGGATGTCGAACTGGTTGATATTGCAGACGCTCCGGCACCTCCGCAGCACCCGAATATGGGTGGCGGAGCGCACCCGCCGATGGGCGCGCATCCTCCGATGCCCGGTGGACCGGGAGCGCCGCCAGCGTCGGCTGCTCCAGCGGCGGCTCCGGCGGCTTCCGCCGCGCCAGCCACAACACCAGCAGCGGCGCCTAAGCCCGCTGCTCCCGCCGCCGCTGCTCCCGCGGCTCCTGCGGCAGCGCCATCAAAGTAGTTTCAATGCTGGGTGCCCCATCCTTTTTGCAGCTCTTCCGCGAAAAGGGTGGGATGCCGCAGACCCAAGAATTATCCAGTCAAATATTCTTCAGGAAGAACCCATCAGGCCACGCCGGCAGGCAACTCCGGTGTGGCCTGAATCAGTTGGCGTGTATATGCCTCTTGCGGATGGTCGCATAGAGCTACAGCCTCGCCGGTTTCAACCAGCCGCCCGCGCTCCATCACCGCGATGCGCGTAGACAGATAGCGCACCAGCGGCATTGAATGCGAAATGAAGAGATAGGTCAGCTTGTACTCCCGCTGCAAGCGGCGCAGCAGATTCACTATCTGCGCTCCCACGCTCACATCCAGAGCCGAGACCGGCTCATCCAGAATCAGCAGCCTGGGCCTCAGCGCCAGCGCGCGTGCAATGTTGATGCGCTGCCGCTGACCGCCGCTGAACTGATGCGGATAGCGGCAAAGCGCCGACTCGTCCATGCCCACCTGGTTAAGCAACTCGACGGCTTTGGCGCGCAGCGCGGCACGGTCCGTCTTGATCCCCGCTTCGGCGCGATGAATCAGCAGCGGCTCAGTGACAATCTCCAGCACCTTCATGCGTGGATTCAATGCGGCGTAAGGATCTTGAAAGACAGGCTGCATCTGACGGCGCAGGCGGTGGAGCTCTGCCTTTGAGGCGCTGGCCACATCGACGCCGGCAACGCGGATGCTGCCAGAGGTAGGCGCGACAAGGCCGAGAATCATCCGCGCCAGTGTCGTTTTGCCGGAGCCCGACTCACCCACCAGGCCAAGCGTTTCCCCGGCTTCTATTGAGAGAGATACATTGCGGACGACGGCGCACTGCTCCGTCCGAAATCCGCTTCGCCGCGGATAGCTCTTCGAGACCAGATTCACCTCAACCAAGCCATTAAACTCGGACACCGGCAAACACCTCGTCGTCATTGGCGATTGTAGTGTATCTCAGGTGTCCACGCGCGTCCCAGGCCATACTCTCTGACGAACCCGATTGCTCCAGAGCTAAGCGACATGTCCGCCTGCGCTGAAAACAACCCTCCGCCTAACTCAAGCCGACCTTCATGCCTGTGCGCGAACCGCTGGGCATGGGTACTCCCTTCACGTGAATGACTCAACACTCCCTTGAGACGTTTTGTTTCCATCCGGACAACAGAGGAGGTTTCAAGGACAATATGAGATGCGGGTTCTTATCTGACAAGCGGACTACACTAGATAGCGCGTGGTCTCCATTTTCAATGCCGTATCTCATACCTTTTCCTATTCGCCGAACGGCCAAGGCAAATAAAATGGACAAATGAAATTAATACCCAGCGAACTAGGCTACCTCATGCCCGCCGAGTGGGAGCGCCACCAGGCCACCTGGCTAGCCTGGCCCCACAACTCCGAAGACTGGCCCGGTAAGTTTCAGACCATCCCCTGGCTCTACGCGGAGATCGTTCGCCTGCTGGCCGCCCATGAGACCGTGCATCTTATCGTCGAAGACACCACAGCCCAACAGCGCGCAAACAGTATCCTGGCACGCGCCGGCGCGAATCTCGACCGGGTCACTTTCCACCAGTGGCCCACCAATCGCGGATGGACCCGCGACTCCGGCCCTATTTTTATTCGCAATCAAGAAGGTAAAGTCGCAATTACCAATTGGCGCTTCAACGCCTGGGCTAAATACTCAGACTGGCAACTCGACGACCAACTGCCGGCCCGCGTTACGAATTTACTCGGTCTTCCCTCCTGGCAACCAACAATTAAAAACGAGGACGGCACCATGCACCGTGTTGTCCTCGAAGGCGGCTCCATCGACACCAATGGGGCAGGCATTCTGCTTACTACCGAAGAGTGCCTGCTCAACGAAGTGCAGCAGCGCAACCCCGGCGTCAGCCGTGAGCAATTGCAGCAGGCCTTTCACGACAATCTCGGCATCGATCAAGTCCTCTGGCTCAATCGCGGCATAGCCGGCGATGACACCCACGGCCACATCGACGACATAGCCCGCTTCGTCGCCCCCACAACCATCGTCGTTGCCGTCGAGCCCAGCACCAATGACCCCAATCACGCGCCGCTCGCCGAGAATCTTACACGCCTCAAAGCCGCGCGCACTCTCGACGGCAAACAATTTGACATAGTCGAGTTACCGCTTCCTCGCCCGGTCGTCTTCCGCGGCCAGCGCCTCCCCGCCAGTTATGCAAACTTCTACATAGCCAATGAACTGGTATTGGTTCCCACCTTCCACGATCCCT
>Ga0181525_10000997_pt1 | contig 24533 bp, 23 predicted proteins | sample PEATcosm2014_Bin_48_FD_121100 | JGI IMG/M metagenome (GOLD analysis project Ga0181525, IMG submission 121100) | Peatland microbial communities from MTU Mesocosm Facility, Houghton, MI, USA - PEATcosm2014_Bin06_10_metaG | ecosystem: Environmental > Terrestrial > Soil > Wetlands > Peat | place... | reverse complement strand
TGCACGCGCGCCCGCAGATCGATCTGCTCAACGGCGCGGCTGCCCAGTTCGTAGAGCTTCAATCCGAGACGATAACGATTCTCGGGGGTGCGTTCGATCAGACCGCAGCGTTCGAGGACCATGAGCGCGCGGTGGGCGGTGCTTTTGTGCAGCGCCATGCGCTCGCACACGTCCGCCAGTCCGAGGGGTCCTTCGCTCGCACCCAGCAGGTCCAGCAGTGCCACAGCGCGATCGAGACTCTGCAGTTGGTACGGGTCCGCCGGCTTGCCTCCGGTCCTGGGGGCCTTGTCGTTCGAGTGCTCGCTGGAGTGCTCGATCTGCGTATTCATCGTGTTCTTCGGCATCGCTCAACCTGACTTTATCGCGCCAGCCATCCGCCGTCGACAACAAGAACCGTGCCTGTTACATAATCGCTGGCCGGCGAGGCAAGGAAAACCGCGGCTGGTGTGAGGTCTTCCGGGTCGCCCCAGCGTCCCGCGGGGATTCTCTCGAGGATTTGGCGATTGCGGGTCTCGTCCTTCTGCAGGGCCGATGTGTTTTCCGTGCGGAAATAGCCTGGGGCGATGGCGTTGACCTGCACGTTGCGCGGCGCCCACTCGTTGGCCAGGGCTTTGGTCATCTGCGCGATCGCGCCTTTGGAGGCAGTGTAGGCCACGATGCGAATCCCGCCCTGAAACGACATCATGGAGGCAATGTTGATGATTTTTCCCTGGCGGCGCTTCAGCATCTCGCGGCCCACGAGCTGGCAGAGTTGAAAGGCGCTGGTCAGGTTGACCTGCAGCACCTGCTTCCACGCAGCCAGGTCGTGATCCTCCGCTGCGGCACGGTGAATCATGCCCGCATTGTTGACCAGAATGTCCGGGGCGCCCATGGCAACCACCACGTCGGAAAAGAGGCGTTCAGCGCCATCTTCCGCGCTCAGGTCGGCGGAGAAGCTTCTTGCTTCGCGGCCCAGTTCCCGAATCTTTCGCGCCGTATCTTCGGCGGGGCGACGATTACCGTGACAAGCGACCACGGCTCCGGCGTCGCCCAGAGCCAGGGCCATCGCAGCTCCGAGGCCGCCGGCTGCACCCGTCACCAGTGCGGTTTTTCCATCGAGCCGGAAGCGATCGCCGATCCCCATTGGTTCGCCTCCATTCCGCAAAAAGGTACGGCGTACCTCATCGCGACTCGCGCAAAGATGCCATTCTCCGGGCGAGCCTGGACATTGTCAAGGGAACGGAGCGGGTCTCAGGGATGGGGACCGCCGCTGAACGATCTACCTGTCTAAAGCGCCGCGGTTCACTGCTGCACAACACCCTGCGAGGTGGACGTAAATGTCATGGACGATGCCGGCAGGTATGACAAAACGAAATTGAAGGTCACGCTGACCTTGACCTTGACCAGGCAGCCATCGACGCTGGCAGTGGTCGAGCAGCCGGTGGTGCTTCCGTTCGGCTGTTTGCCCGGCCAGGTGGGAGTGACCGACACGGTCCCTACTCCTGGCGGCGCAAGCCCCTTGACGAAGCTGGTGATGTTCGCCCCGGTCGCATCGCAGCTGTAGCTGGACGTGGTGGCGCAGGAAGTTCCGCTGAACTCCGAGCCGTGGACGATGGCGTAGCGCGTTCCTTCCTGGGCGGCGTAGGAAACAAAGTGATAGACGAACAGGGCGCGCGAGCAGTCCATGATGCCAAAGATCGCCGTCAACAGCACGACGACCGAGAGCGCGAATTCCGCCATGGAATCGCCCCTTTCCTGCCTCACGAGTTTCCGCAGGCTGTGCATCGGTGCTCTCCGCATGGTTATGGGGCGTAGCTCCGCATCTCGACGGTGTCGGACAAGGTGAAGGACGACCCGAATTTCGGCCAGGGGATCATAGGGGTATAGGTCGCCGACGCCTTGACCTTCACGTAGTACACCTCGGTGAGGCTGGCACAGGAAGGCGTTGTCCCGCAGCTGGCGGATGACTGAGTGCCATCGGAGCACTCGCAGCCATAGGAGGCGGTGGCGCCGATCCCGCTCACGTCCGGGGCATTGCTGGTAGCCACGGTCTGCATATCGGCGGTGTCGGTGGGATTCTGAGAGCCATACATGGCGCCCGCATGGGCCGCGCCGGCGACCTCATTCATCAGATAAAAGGCGCGTCCCAGGTCCGTCGCCGCCAGCAGCAAGGCCAGTAACACGGGCATGAGGAGGGCCACTTCCACCAGGCTTGAGCCTCGCTCCGAGGCCGCCAGAGTTGTGTGCTTTCGTGCTTTCATAAAGTCACTCCACCAGGATTGCTGACCCGCTCTTGATCGGAGAGCCTCCGGACAGGGAGGAGAAGTCGGTGCCCAGAATCAGGTCGGAGCCGCTGTTCACGGTGAGGGAGCCCACGTCGACAATCGTGTACGCGGCCGCGTTGCCCGTGCTGTTGAAGGTGAGGTTCGCATCGGGAGCATAGATGACACCCTGGAACTTTGCGGTCGCTCCGCCGTCCAGAATCATCGAAGAGCTGTCGCTTGAGTTCTCATAAATCAGAATGCCGGCGTAGGTGCCACTGGTCTGGGCGACCAGATTCGCGGTGCTGTTGGTATTCATCACCAAAGAACCGGAAGCGAAATACATTAAAACCCCAGCGGTCCCGGTTAATGTGTCGTTCTGGCCCACAATAAAGGAGCCTCCGAAATAATAGGTGCCGGCAGCCAGTGTTACGGACACACCGTTATTGAGATTGACGCCGCCCAAATACGCGCCGGGCTGCAGTGTTGCACCGTTGGCGGGTGTGTAGTTGCCGGATTGCTGGATGGTTCCTTCCCCTGGAGGGGTGAGGTAACTCAGGGGATCGGAAATTGCCGTCTGACTGGTTTTTGGAGTGGAGCTGAAGGTGCCGCCGTTATTGGGACTCCATCCGCCATGCACGGAAAAGCTGGTCGCGGTCACAGTGGTGGGGCTATTGCTTACCAACGCGCCGCCGGACCCCGAGTCATCGACGATGCCGCAGGAGGCGTCGATGGTGCTTCCTCCGTTGAGCAGAATCCCGGGATCGGGTCCGGAACTGGACTGGTCCGATGGGGTCATCGAGGTAAAAAGACAATTGGGCGAATTCCCCAATCCCGCCTCGGACCTGACTGTGATGGTGAACGAGGAGATACCCACGGCCCTGGCGAAGGTCATGTTGACTGGCTGGCTGAGTTCCGTTTCGACGTACTTCGTATTTCCGTAATTCGGGTCGTTCGATTTCGAACCGAGCTGGCATGGACCGTTGTTGATGGTGAGGATGGTATTCGTGTTGCTGGAGCTGCCACACTGCGTCACCACTGTAATATTGCCGGAGGCGTAGCCATTCTCGATCAGGGCCTGCTTTGCGGCGTTTTGCATATTGGTGCAGTCGGCGGTGCTGCCGCAATTGCCGATCTCCAGAGCCCCGGCCAGCGCCGCGGCATCGGCTGCCGCCTGGAGCTGGCGCTTCTCCATGCGAAGCTGCCCGACGTCAATCGCGAGACCCGCAAAAGCCATGATCGCCACCATGCCCACGGCGCCCAGCACCAGAGCATCGCCGCTTTCATCCTTCAATATTCGTCTGAACCGCTTCAGAATCCCCGTCATCTCCTCACCTCTGGCGGTGCAGCGGACGCGCAACGGGCGCCTTGAAAACACGCCGCAGCTTGCGACACTTCTTTTCCGCAATGTATCGGCCTATATTTCGCTGGGCCGCCCTCGACCCGGATATCTCGATGACCGCTAATGGCCATGTCGCGCAATTCCTTTCTGAGCCAAGCCTGACCCGAGCGCAGAGACTCGGTCCAGACCGCAGCACGATGACCGATCCAGGTAGAGGCATCCTTTACTCTATTGGCGCTGGAATGAGGGTCCAATGGCTCATTGGTGGTACTGGCAGCGAAGCTTCGGCAACACGGGATGCGGAGGGTGCGCGACCTAACCCAAAGTGGAACGGCAGAAGAGTTTGCGGCAATGCCAGGTGGCGGTTTCCTGGGCAGTGCTCTTCGGCATCGGGTTTCCAGCCTGAAAAGACCGGCGCGAATCCGAGTTGCCGTCGCACAGTTACGGCAGTGAGCCTTCACGGACCTCTTCGCCGGGATCGAGCGTGGCCACGCTGTTCTGCCCATTCTTTGCGTCGCTGCGCGCGACAAAGACGGCTGCCACTTTGTCCTCATACGCTAACTCAAAGCGTGCATCGGCGCGCAGCAACTGCGTGAGAGCCGCATCATGCGGCGCAATCACCACTCCGGCCGACTGCAGATCGGGATCCGACGCCCACTTCGCGCCGCCGCCCCAGGTTTCGCGGGATCGGGCAATGGCCTGATCGCCGTAGAATCCCGCGCGTCCGTCAATGCTCACCGGCTCCCGCAGGTTCCAGATCAGGAAGCCACCCCAGTCGTAGGTATTGAAGAGCGCCCCGGTGTAGTGCCTGCCCTTGATGACTTCCACCGCCTGGACCGGCATCTTTTCCGCCAGCAGCGTTTGCAGACGGCCGTTGTTCAGGGGCAGCATCAGCAGGCTGGCCGCGAATGCGGCGAGGGCTGTGAGCCCGCTCAAAGCCAGCGCCCATACTGGCTGTTTTCCTTTGTCTTCCTTCTGCGCGCGCGCGGGCAGCCCCGCCCCCAGAATGGCTCCTGCCGTTATCGCCATCACCCAGAGATCGCGGCGAGAGCGGAAGGAGAGCACGGCGGCCAGCACCAGCATGAGGGTTTCAAAGGGAGGCAATTGCCTATAACGGAAGAGCACTCCTGCCGCGGCGAGAGCCAGGAACAAGAGGACGAAATCCGCAGGCGCGCGGAAGGGCAAAGCCATCATCTCGCTGACCGTGTCGAGGACGCCGGACTGCGAACCCATTTGCCACGCGATTTTGTAAATCCCCGGGCCATAAGGATTGAGGCATACCGCAGCGGCGCATGCGCCCAGCGTGAGCCACAGATTGCGGGCGGGCGGGCATTTCACCGATGACTTCCACCATCGCAGCAGGATGGGTTCGATGGCGGCAATACCGAGAACCAGCAATCCGTCGACGAACTGGATGTGCACATTCGCCCAAAGCGCAAACAGCGGAGGGAGCCAGAGCAGTTCGCGGCTGGCGCCGTCGCGGCGCGCGCGCATCAGGATGTTCATCTCGATGGCGAAGAACAGCATCGTGAACAGCCATGGCCGCGGCGTGCTCATGCGCGAAAGGCAGAACATGACGGCCACCGTGAGCATCGCGCGCTGGGTGAAATCGGCCTGCAGACGGCTCAGAAGGTGATACACGGCGACGGCGATCAGCACCATCATCCCGGCCGTGAAGACGAGCAGGCCGCGCAGGTTCATCCACCCCCAGACCTTGAGCAACAGCAGGTCGAACAGCCAGCTGTAGGCTTGCCAGGGACTTCCGGCGCTCACGCGCGAAAACGGATCGGCGTGAGGAATAGTGTGCTGTTGGAGAATCCACTCACCGGTTCGCAGATGCCATCCCACGTCGGGATCGGCGATCGAGCCGGTCGCGCCGCGCAGGCAGATGAACGCGGAAGCCGCGCACAACAATCCGACGAGCAGCGCACGCGCGACCTGATCGGTTCGAGATGTTTCCGAATGGCTTAACTGCAATGCGATGCTCCTCCGGGCCTGTGCTCACAGTGCCTGAGCGTCCCTGGCCCGCCGTGCCCCTGCCTGAATGCTCTCATCTCGCGCTCGGAGTGGAACTTACCTGGGCAGAGCCCTCCCTATGATCGGAGCCTCCGGCTCGGTGGTCGATAACCCGCGGCGGCGTCGTGCTAACACCACCGTGCAGGTGAGTCACGCGAAGGTGGGATTAACGGGTCAGTTATGGTCCCTGCCGCGAATCCGGCGCAAACCCGCTGTTCTCAGTACGACATTGCGGGATCGGCATTGGAGCCCCGCCGTATGCACCGGATGGCGTACGACTTTGGTCCCAGAGAACCAGGTCTTCCGGCGTCACGCCGGTTACCTCCGGTCGACAAGGCCGGGGGTGTTGGACCTGGACAGGCGGCGTTCGATTCCCGGACAGAACCCGTCGCGAAGGTTACCTGAGGGGAACGAGCAGCTGACTGTGGGATCAGGCCGCCGTGACCCTCGGACAGGTCGTTCTCGCGGCATTCCCCGGCCCTCGGAATGATCTGGAATCCCGCCAGTTTCGGGACACTTCCCACGAGAATCGAAACGGATTTTTCGTCTGCCCGGGCCGGTCTTAATCCATCTTTCGCGGACGGCGTTTCCAGCAAAACCGGCTCTGCGATTTTCCACCGAACGGCAGACCGGCGACAACCAAAGTAGCAACCGCTAACACTTACTGATCATTGCTTTGGGAGGTTCTCCAACGCATGATCTCAACAACGATACAGACGGCAGGCGCGATGGTCCGCACCAGCCGAGGTATTCAGGAGAAACCGATGAACTGTCGCTTGCAGCTCCTGAGAAGTTTTTTGATAGAGGATTCGGGCCAGGATTTGATCGAGTATGCGCTCATCGCAGCCCTGATCGCCGTAGCCGCCATCTCCGCGGTGCGGGGTCTCGGTAACAAGATTTCTAACGAGTTCAACACGATCGGAAGCAGTCTCTGACAAGTTTGAGCCTGGGCTCCGCAATCGAAAGTACTGTATCTCTGGATGACTCGAATTCCTTGTTTTTGTGTCTCATTTTGCACCAGAGTTTTCACAAAAGTAGCAAAGGGTAACACTTAAATGGCATTGCCCCGGAGTGTCCATCCGGCGCAATGTGGACAACAATCACCATCAAACGCAGCGCGGTCCGGAGTGTCCACAAGGATGACAGCGCGGCCACTACAAGGAGAACGGTAATGAAAGTGCTTTTCAAGAACCTGATGAACGATGAGTCCGGCCAGGACCTGATCGAGTACGCTCTGATCGCCGCCCTCATCGCCCTGGGCGCCATCGTCGCGATGGGGTCTCTGAGCAACAAGATTTCCAACGAGTTCAACACCATCGGCAGCAGCCTGTAACCAACACTGTAGTTCTGACGGTCTTCTGTTTTGCCGGTCTCTGGTTGGGTGGCAAGGTACGGTCGCTCTTGTCTTCGGATCAGGAGTTTCCGCGCCTGAAAACAAGCTAAGGTCGCGGCCTTCGTTGTGAGGCCCCGGTCGCGACCGCTCCACCTCTCCAGCTTCAGCACAGCAGTTCGCCATCAGAGTGGCAACGACACTGAACCTTTTCCTGGATTCCGGCACTTCGTAACTGGCTTGGCGGAACGGGAGAACTTGAACCGAAGGACGACGCAGCATCGTGCGGGTTTCCTGGCCGCTCCCGTAAGGGAAAGCCCAGGCCGGGGATGCCGCGGCGTGATGTGCCGGCAACGACCTCGGAGTTTAAGGCCGCGGACGTATCCTCTCGCATCGCGCGGTCTTTCCGCATCGGCCTGGTTTGCCCGCTTTCGCTGCGGAGTCCTGGGCGCAATGAACGGATGAATGTTTTGCTCTGTTCGCGGTTGTGCAAGGCGAACAGCGCGCATCGGGGTCATCGCATGTCGAATCACATTACCGAGTGGCTGTATCCGGCAGTGGCACTTGTTTGCGCCCTCGCCGGATCCGTATTCGATGTGCGCAGCCGCCGGATTCCCAATTTCATAACGCTGCCGGGAATCCTGCTCGGTCTGCTCCTGCACCTGATGCTCGGCGGATGGAAGCAGCTCGGCCTGGCTGCACTGGCCGGACTGATCTGCGGCGTCCTCTTTCTCATTTTCTGGCTGGCAGGCGGCATGGGTGCCGGCGACGTCAAACTGATGACCGCCGTCGCTGCAATTGCCGGCATGCCCCTGGTTCCCTGGCTTCTGATTCTTACCGCCCTGGCCGGCGGTGTGATGGCTCTCGGACTCGCCTTGTGGCGTGGACGTCTCAGGGAAACTATCCGGAACGTTGGCGCGCTGGCTATGCACCATCGCTTCGAAGGCCTCGCTCCTCACCCTCAACTGAATCTCGCGAATGCGAGGACTCTGCGCCTTCCCTATGCCCTGGCTGTTGCCGCGGGCACGGCGACGACGCTGTTCCTCACGGCGTTCCAAAGGTGATCTGATATGGCCCGCCGCCTGATGCTTGCTCTTGTCGTCGCCCTGGTGATCTCCGGTCTGTTCACGTTCTGGCTCAGCCGCCGTGTGGCTCATGCTTCGCGGACTCCGGTGCAGCCTCCCAACCAGTATGTTGCCGCGGCCCGCTCCCTGGATCCCGGTGAAGTCGTGCGTCGCGAAGACCTCACAATGATTGATTGGCCTAAGTCCCATCCGCTGGATGGAAGCTTCGTGAAGATTGATGACGTGGTCGGGCGGGCGGTTCTGTATCCGCTCTCGTCGGGACAACCGATTCTCGACCGTCAGCTCGCCGCGCCCGGTTCCGGCATCGGCCTTACGGGAAGAATTCCCAGCGGCATGCGCGCCATTGCGCTGCGTTCCGACGAGGTCGTCGGTGTTGCCGGCTTCCTCATGCCCGGCACCCACGTCGATGTCCTCGTGACCTATAAGGACGACGCGCATCCGGAGCCGCTGACCGCAACCGTGCTCCAGGATGCCGAGGTCCTGGCCGCCGGCCATCAGGTTCAGCCTGATCCTTCCGGCAAGCCCGTCTCCGTCGATGTGGTCACGCTCCTGCTTTCTCCCGAGGAAGCGGAGAAGGCCGTTCTTGCCAGCGAAAAGGGCACGATTCATTTCGTCCTCCGCAACGGCGGCGACCACGGTCAGGCCGACGCTACCCCGGTCGCGCTGGCGCAACTGGCTTCGCTGCCTTCTGCTAAACCGGAACCCGGCAGTCCAGCGCCGAAGCCCAAGCCGACGGCTGCGCCCGCCAAGCCCTGGGTCGTGGAAACCATGATGGGCGATAAACGCACTACGGCGAGTTTCTACTGAGGCACCCATGATTCGCAGACAGCGCACAATTCGAGCCGCTTTCCCCGCTCTGCTGACCGCCGCCTTCTCGGCCGCCGCATGCTGTGGGGCCGGCGCGCAACACAAAGCGGTCTCCGCCGCAACGACTCCCACGGTGCTTGGTGACATGAGCACCAGCGCTCAGGTTGTGGGCGAGCCCCTGCACCTTCTGGTCGGCCGCTCCATGTTCGTCAACACCGACAACCGCATTCGCCGTGTCTACGTCAGCAATCCGGACGTCCTCGATTCCTTCACCTCCAGCCCCCACCAGATTGTGATCACCGCTAAAACCGCGGGGATCTCCACTCTCGTGCTCTGGGATGAAACCGGTCAGTCTCATGCCTGGCAGATCGACTCCGATGTCGACGTTGCGAACCTGCACCACGCGCTGCAGGATGCGTTCCCCGGCGAGACCATCCGCGTGGAGGGCCATGGAGATCAGGTCGCTCTCGCAGGCACCGTCTCCAGCCCGGAAACCGCCGACGCCGCCTTCAAGCTCGCGGCCGTCTTCTCCAAAGATGTCGCCAATTCTCTGGTCGTCGGCCCACGCCACACGCCTCAGGTACGTCTCAAAGTCCGCGTGATTGAAATCGACCGCTCCCGCGCCGAGCAGCTGGGTTTCAACTTCATCGGTCCGGGAATGAACACCTTTTCCTCCAGCACTGGAGAATTTGGAACCGTCACGGTGGGCGCCACGACTCCCAGCTCGGCATCGTCGCCCTCCAGCACCACATCTCTGCTGTCGCTCAGCAACCTGCTGAATTTGTTCTATTACAACCAGGGCATGCAGCTGGGCGCCGGTGTCGAAGCGCTGTTCCAGAAACAGATTGCGCAGATTCTGGCTGAGCCCACCATCACCGCGATCAGCGGCCAGAAGGCTTCGTTCCTTTCCGGCGGCGAATTCCCCTACCCCGTGGTGCAGGGCGGCACCGGCGGCTTCACCTCCGTCACCATTCAGTTCCGGCCTTACGGCGTCAAGTTGGACTTCACGCCCAACGTGCTGCCCGATGGCACCATTGAAATGAAAGTCGCCCCTGAAGTCAGCGCGCTCGACTACAGCAATGAAGTCGTTATCTCCGGGTACACGATTCCCGCCATTTCAACCCGTCGCGCCGAGACCCAGGTTGAGCTCAAGAGCGGCCAGAGTTTCTGCATCTCCGGATTGCTCGACAACCGCACGCAGGATCAGCTCTCCAAAATTCCCGGCATCGGTGACATACCCATCCTCGGCAAGCTTTTCCAGTCGAAGAACGTCACCAAGAGCGTCGCGGAGCTGGCGGTGATCGTAACGCCGACGCTCGTGGATCCGCTCTCCGACAATCCGGCGCCGACCCAGCCGAAGACGGCCGTGCCGTTCATCGAACAGGGGAAGTTTGACAAGGGGCTTACTCCAAAAACACCTCCACCCCAACCGCAGCCGCAGCCTGTGCCGCAGCAAGTGCCGATCCAGTAAAAGAAGAGGATTTCAACCTATGAGCCAGCCGGCTTCCAATAATTCGACCCTCACCGTCGCGCTGCTGACCGTGGCACTGGACCGCGATCTCGCCGACAAGATCGCCCAGGCCGCCGCGCAGCACAAATGGACGGTCAGCCACGATGACTTCGATGAGTACGTCTCCGCCGTCCGCCGTCCTGCCATCTCCGCGGATGCCAAAGCCGCAGACCTGGTCGTCGCTATCATCGACTTCGATCGGGATCCGCAGGGCGCCGCCGAAACGGCTGGATACTTCCAGCAGCTTTTCTTCGGCAGATTCTTTGCCGCGGCAGTTTCCACCAACAGCGAACCCGACCTTCTGCTGGCTGCGATGCGCGCCGGTTGCAACGAGGTTCTGAAGAACCCCCTCGATGCCCGTCAGCTTGCCGATCTGTTCGACCGCCAGGAGCGTCAGTGGTCCAGCAGCACCGGCCGCACCCGCTCCACCGGTCACATTCTGTCCTTCTTCGGCGCCAAGGGCGGCGTCGGCACTACCACGGTGGCGGTCACCATCGCCTACTACCTGGTCCGCCAGAAGAGCAAACGGGTTCTGCTGATCGACAACCATCCGGAGTTCGGACATGTTTGTCTCTACCTCGGGCTCGACGGCACTCGCTACCACTTCGACGAGCTGATTCGCAACGTCAACCGTCTCGACTCCACTCTGCTGCGCGGCTTCATTGCCAAGCACTCGAGCGGCCTCGAGGTCCTTTCCTCTCCCGAATCTCACGACCTCACCCGCACCGTCGATCCCGATGCCCTGGAACGCACGCTGGAATTCCTGCGCGGCGAGTACGACTACATCATCCTCGATTGCCAGACGTCTCTCGAAGAAGTGTCCCTGGCGGTCATGGATCGCTCCGATCAGATCTATCTGGTGGCCACTCCGGACATTGGCGCCATTCGCGATCTCTCCCGTTACATCGATGGCCTTAGCCGCAACGAGTCCACCTCCGCGCGCCTGCACGTCATCATCAATCGCTACTCCTCCCATGGCGCTATCGCTGTCGAGCAGATCGAGAAAGCGATCCGCGTGCCGGTCGAGGTACGCCTGTGCAACGCCTACACCGAGTGCCAGCGCGCCATTAACGTCGGCGAGCCCATCGGACCAGACAAAAAATCGGAAATCTCGACGCAGTTCTCCCGCTGGACCTCCATCCTGACAGGAGATGAGACCCCGAAAGCCCAGCCGGCCAGGAAGAGCAGCTTCTCGCTGTTCGGCCAGAAAAGGACTGAATAGCGATGAGCGATCTTACGCTCAACCTCCCGCAGTCACGTCCTGACGCGAACAGCCTGAGAACCAACGGCGCAGGCCTGCGCAACCCCACTCAGCCCGGGGCTCGCCCTCTGCGCGAGAAGGAACAGCAGGAGCTGAAGTCCGCTGTCCATGCCGAGCTCATCAACCGGCTCGACCTTGAAAAACTGGGCGAGGCCCAGGACACACGGGCCGGTCAACTGCAGCTCCTGGCGCTCATTCAGCAGATCATCGGCGAGCAGGGCGTTCCCCTCAGTTCCGCCGAACGCGACAGAGTAGCCCAGGAAGTTCTCGACGAGGTCTTTGGCCTCGGCCCGCTCGAGCAGTTGCTCAAGGATGACACCATCAACGACATCCTGGTGAACACCTTCAATGCCGTCTACGTCGAACGTCGCGGCGTTCTCAGCCGGACCAGCGTCACTTTCCGCGACAACCGGCATCTGCTCCAGGTCATCGACAAAATTGTCTCCGCTGTGGGCCGCCGCGTCGACGAATCGACGCCCATGGTCGATGCGCGTCTCAAGGACGGCTCCCGTGTCAACGCCATCATTCCGCCGCTGGCCATCGATGGACCTATCCTTTCCATCCGGCGCTTCGGTTCTTCGCCGCTGACGGCCGAGAAGCTGATCCAGAACAAAGCCCTCACCGGTCCCATGCTGGAGATGCTCCGCGCCGCTGTTCAGGCCCGGCTGAACATCGTCATCTCCGGCGGTACCGGCGCCGGCAAGACCACCCTGCTCAACGCGCTTTCCAGTTTCATCTCGGAGAAGGAGCGCATCGTCACCATCGAAGATTCCGCCGAACTGCAGCTGCGTCAGGATCACGTCGTCCGTCTGGAAACGCGCCCCCCCAACGTCGAAGGCAAGGGCGCCATCCGCCAGCGCGAGCTGGTCATCAACGCTCTGCGTATGCGCCCAGACCGCATTGTGCTCGGCGAGGTCCGCGGCGAGGAAGCCATGGACATGCTGCAGGCCATGAACACCGGTCACGATGGTTCCATTACCACCATCCATGCCAACACCCCGCGTGACGGCCTGGCTCGTCTTGAAACGATGTGCCTGATGGGCGACATTCGTCTTCCCGAGAAAGCCATCCGTATGCAGATCGCCTCCGCGATTCACCTCATCGTGCAGGTAGCCCGTATGAGCGACGGCAGCCGGCGCATCACGCACGTCACCGAGTTGACCGGCGCCTACAGCGACGTCATCAGCATGCAGGACATCTTCGTTTTCGAGAAGGAAGGTATCGCCGAAAACGGCAAGGTGAAGGGGCGATTCCGTTCTACCGGAATCGTGCCCAAATTCACAGAGCGGCTTAAGGCGGCCGGCATTCCAATTCCGCCAGGCCTGGTCGATCACTCGGTAGAGGTCTAAGGATCCACGCGCATGTTTCTGATCGCCTCCAGCTTCTTCGCCGTCCTGCTGATCACCTTCGGCGTGGTCACGTTTGCGACCGCGCCCACCCGCGTCGATAAGACTCTCCAGAGCCGGCTGGCCGCCGTGACCGCCAATAAGGTTGGCGGGGTTTCATCTGCTGCGCTCGAAGCCAGCGAACTGCTCCGCAAGACCGCCTCCAGCCGGTTTGACTGGATCGGTCAGTCTCTCAGCAAGTACGTCTCGATGGCGTCGCTGCAGAAATGGATATCCCAGGCGGCTCTCAACACCACCGCCTCGGCGATCTTTGTGCAGACCGCGGCCGCTGCCGGGATCGGTTTCATCATCACCATGTTTTTCGCGCCTATCCTGGCCGCCGAGTTTGCCGCCGCCGGCCTCTGCGCTTCCCTTCCCTGGGCCCGCGTCGCTTTTGCGCGCTACCGCCGGCTGCGCGCTTTTGAAAAAGCCCTGCCCCACGCCATTGATATGATGGCTCGCTCTCTCCGCGCCGGCCATTCCACCGCGGGCGCTATCGAAATCATGGCGGAGGGGGCGCCCGAGCCAGCCTGCACCGAATTCAGCGAGGTCTTCCGCCAGCAGAACTTCGGCCTCCCGCTGCGCGACGCCCTCATGCAGCTCGTCGATCGCGTGCCTTCTGCGGATCTGCGTGTACTTGTCACCGCGATCGTCGTCCAGCGCGAAACCGGCGGCAATCTGGTCGAGGTTCTCGACCGCACCACACATGTGATCCGCGAACGCCAGCGCATTCAGGGAGAAATCCGCGTCCAGACCGCCCAGGGCCGCATGACCGGATGGATCCTCACGCTGCTTCCCGTCGTCGTTATGGGACTGATCAATGTCATGGATCCCGGCTACTCCAAGCCTCTGCTGAACGATCCGTTCGGACACAAGCTGCTGATGCTCTGTGGGCTCCTCATTGCCATGGGTGCCTTCGTTATCAACCGCATCATTAACTCCATCGACGTGTAGGGACAGACAGTCATGATGATCTTCTTTTACATTGCGCTCTCCCTCACCGTCTTCTGCATCATTACGCTGCTCTGCGCTCCCTTTCTTCTGCGCCCGTCGCAGCAGGCCCGTCGAATTCTCGACATCGTCACCAGCGACCGCCCTGACAAGCGCACCGTGCGCAGCAAGGAAGTCGCCAAAGACAGGCTGCTCTCCATGGCCCGCGCCTTCCGCGCCCGCCTCGGTCTCTCTGAAGACGAGAAGCTTCGCCAGCGCTTCGTGACCGCCGGGCTCAAGGGCGGGAGCCAGCTGGATCTCTATTTCACTGCCCGTTTTGTCTGCCCCGCGGCCGGCGCCATTGGGGGAAGCTTCATCCACAGCAATACCGCCTTCTGGTGCCTCGCTCTGGCAGCGGTGGGCTATCTGCTGCCCGATATCTGGCTCACACGCGCCGTGAAACGCCGCCAGAAGAAGATTCAGAAAGGCATTCCAGACGCCATCGATCTGCTCGTTATCTGTGTGGAAGCCGGTCTCGGCCTCGATCAGGCTCTGCTCCGCATCGGCCAGGAAATCGCGCTCAGCTATCCCGAGCTCAACGAGGAATTCAATCAGGTCAACCTGGAGCAGCGTGCCGGAAAAGCCCGTCTCGATGCCTGGCAGGGTCTCGCCGACCGCACCAAACTCGAAGAGTTCAATTCCCTGGTCACCATGCTCCAGCAGACCGACCGCTTCGGCACCCCGATCGTCCGCGCCCTCAGCCGTTACTCCGAGGAGATCCGCATCGCGCGCCGGCAGCGTGCCGAAGAAGCCGCCGCCAAAACCAAGATCAAGATTCTGTTCCCCCTGGTTTTCTTCATCTTTCCGTGTTTGTTCATTGTCCTGCTGGCTCCCGCCATCCTCACTCTGAGCGCCAGCATGAAATGAAATGGGGAGTTTGGGTTTGAGTTTGATGCGATTCGCGTGCGCCCAGGCAGTCGGGCTCAGCGGAAAGGAGATTCACGATGGAATCGAACATGATTGTTCGCGTTGTTGCCCTCACCCTGGCCGTCGTCGTCGTCGGCCTCATTATCCTCCGCAGAAGGAAGCAGAAGTCCGTCTAACTCCGGTTTCGCAGCCGGAATTGAAACCTCAACGAATACGGCATGTGCCGGGAAAGGAGTAAGCCATGGGTGGATCCCTTTTGATCCGTGCGGTAGCTGGCGCTCTGTCGGTTCTCGTGTTTGGCGTGATCGTGCTGCGCAGAAAGAGAACGGCCTAAGATCAGGCCCCAGCCCTGTCATCCTGACTCGGTTCTCAGGACCTGACCGGCATTTGCTGTCGGGATCCCTTGACGCGAACCCTCGTCCGGTTCGCCCAGGTGGTCCCTCCAACACTGGAGCGAAGACCGCCCTGTAACCGGCGGAAGAGGCGGCCCTGTGCAATATCTTACCGTCACCATTCCGAAGAAGGCCGTAACCGTCGGATCGCGCATCGGTCTCGCCGACACCTTTGTTACGCGACTGTTCGGCCTTCTCGGAAAATCTTCTATCGACGATGGCTCCGGCCTCCTTATTCGGCCTTCCTCCGGCGTCCACACCATGTGGATGCGCTTCGCCATCGACGTCATTGCTCTCGACAAAGACATGCGGGTCCTCAGGACCTGGGAACGCCTGCGACCCTGGCGCCTCACCCCCGTGAGCCTCAGGACTCATTGTGTCCTCGAGCTGGCGCCGGGCCAGATCCATCACCTCAACATCGAACCCGGCGACCAGCTCGCTCTCTCGCATTAAGGAAGCTCTGATGAAGCGGCTGTTTTGAAGGGGCACGGCTTTCAGCCGTGCCGTAAAGGCCAGTGAAAAATGGGCTTTAGTGTCTGCGTGAGAACTAGTTCTGCAGGCCACAGCTTGCAATTTTAATTTCGGAATACCGCAAGATATTGTGGTCGACAATCTCAAAAATCGCGTTCTCACGCACACACTTTAGCCCCTGAGGGATGGTTCTTGAAGGCTTAATCAGAACTTCCCTAAGTCGACCCGTCGGGTCAGTGCAGCATCAGGCCGTGAACCGCTCCCGCGCGCGCCGCGGCCTCTCTAACTGCAACCGCATGATCCTCGGCGGAGATTCGGCTCTCGCCCGCATCATTCCATACCAGGCCGTTCCTTCGCGGTCCCTCCCTCGCACTCTTTGACACTTATTCGTTCCAACGACCATCCTTGATATGTATGCGCCGTACCATTGCAAAACCTGCCCCGGCCCCCTCCTGCCCTGAGGAGGCCGTGTTTGTCGAACTCCTGCGGACCGCTGACCTGCTCTCCCGCGCCCCGGGCCAACTCATCCGGGAGCGCAACCTCTCCGCGAATCAGTACAACGTGCTCCGCATCCTTCGCGGCGCCCCCGAGGGTCTGCTCTGCGGCGAAATCTCCGCCCGTATGATCTCCCGGGATCCTGATATCACCCGGCTGCTCGATCGCATGGAAGAACGCGGCCTGATCGGCCGGTGTCGCGAGGATGCTGATCGCCGGCGCGTCCAGGTTTGGATCACGACTGAGGGGCTCGCCCTTCTGGCCAGCCTCGATTCGCCCGTTTGCGCGCTCCACCGGCGCCAGCTCGGCCACCTCCAGCCAAAGCAGCTGCGCGAACTCACCAGCCTGCTGCTGGCCTGCCGTCGGGAACTGGAGTAGTTTTACATTTATTTGTTGCAACGAATATATTCGGGCGGAATCCAATGCCGAGGAGGAGATTTTACCCATGAGCGCAAGCGCCACTGTACCAACCACGGCAACCACCACCTGGACCATCGATCCCGTCCACTCCATTGCCGAGTTCCGGGTCCGCCACATGATGATTTCCAACGTCCGCGGCCAGTTCACCGGCGTTACCGGCAAGCTGACCTATAACCCCACCGATCTCACCCAATCCAAAGTCGAAGCCTCGATCGACGTCGCCAGCATCGACACTCGCGACCCCCAGCGCGACACGCACCTCAAGAGCCCCGACTTCTTCGATGTGGAGAAATTCCCGACCCTCACCTTCAGCTCTTCTCGCGTCACGCGCCGCGCCGGCGGGACGATCGAAGTCTCCGGACCTCTCAGCATCCACGGCGTCACTCGAGACGTGGAATTCATCGTCGAAGGCCCAACCCCACCCGTGAAGGACCCCTGGGGCAACACGCGCATCGGCGTCCAGGCATCGACAAAGATCGTCCGCAAGGATTTTGGCCTCAACTTTAACGCCGCTCTTGAGACAGGCGGAGTGATGGTCGGCGAGGAAGTTTCCATCACCCTGGAGCTGGAGTTCGTGCAGGCCACCTAAGCAGCCCACGACCAGGCTCACGCACAACGCAACGGGAATCGCCTGTGAAAATATGATTCTCAGGGTTTAGGAGAACACCGGCGATTTCCGCGACGGAAACAATTCGTGTTCAGTTACAAATTCGCGGCGTTGTGCAGGGCGTCGGTTTTCGTCCTTACGTCTATAACCTCGCCCGCCGCCACGGTCTTGCCGGCTTCGTCCTGAATTCTCCGCGGGGTGTTTTTATCGAGGTTGAAGGGGCGGCGAAGACCGTTGAGGCCTTCGTTACCGCCCTGCCCTCCGAAGCTCCCCCTCTGGTCCGCATCGCCGAGATCCGCCGCACCGCAATCCCGGTTCTCGGCGATTCCGCGTTCTCGATTCACGAAAGCGATGCCGCCGGTTCCGCCTTTGCGCTGGTTCCGCCCGATATCTGCGTTTGCGACGCTTGTGTGGCCGACACCCGCGATCCCGCGAACCGCCGCTACGACTATCCCTTCACCAACTGCACCAACTGCGGCCCGCGCTACAGCATCATCCTCGACGTTCCTTACGACCGCACCATGACGACGATGGCGGAATTCGCCATGTGCGAAGATTGCCTCCGCGAGTACCGCGATCCCGAAAACCGGCGCTTCCACGCGCAGCCCAACGCCTGTCCGGTTTGCGGCCCGCGCCTGATCCTGGTCGAACCGGGTCAACCCGCGCATGAACCGCAAACCTCCCACGCCATCCTTCAGCGCGTCGGCGACATTCTCCGCGATGGAGGCATCGTTGCGTGGAAGGGGCTCGGCGGGTATCAACTTGCCTGCGATGCCCGGCAACCTGCCGCTGTTGAGGAACTCCGCCGCCGCAAGCATCGGAGTGAAAAACCATTCGCCATCATGGTCGCCGACGCTGAGGTTGCTGAATCCCTCTGCTTTGTCTCTCCGGAAGAACACGCGGCACTCTTCTCCCGCGAGCGTCCCATCGTGCTGCTGCGACGCCGTCCGGATGCTGACCTTGCCGAAGCCGTTTCTCCCGGCAATCCTGCGACAGGCGTCATGCTTCCCTGCACGCCGATGCACGATCTCCTCTTCCGCATCCTGCGCGAGCGCTGGGACGCCGATCCAGCGCTCATCATGACCAGCGGCAACATCAGCGAAGAGCCCATCGTCATCGACAACGCCGAAGCCGAGCAGCGCCTCGCCGGCATCGCCGACGCCTTCGTTCATCACAACCGCCGCATTCACACTCGCGTCGACGACTCGGTGATTCGCATCGTATCCGGTCAGGCGATGCCGATCCGCCGCGCGCGCGGGTACGCGCCCCAACCTGTGTGGCTGGGCCGCGGCGAAAGCGAAGTCCTGGCCTGCGGCGCGCAGCAGAAAAATACCCTCTGTCTCACGCGCGCCGGATTCGCCATCCCCAGCCAGCATCTCGGCGACCTCGAGAATTTTGAGACGCTCACCTTCTTCGAGGAAACCCTGGAGCGCATGTCGCGTCTGTTTCATGTCACGCCCACCGCCGTCGCGTATGACCTCCACCCCGGCTACCTCAGCACACAATTCGCGCTCAGGCTGCCGAACCTTCGCCGCATCGGCGTCCAGCATCACCATGCCCACATCGCCAGCTGCATGGCGGAGCATCAGCTCGACGGCCGCGTCATCGGCGTCGCGTGGGATGGGACCGGCTTCGGCACCGACTCCACCATTTGGGGCGGAGAGTTCCTCGCGGCGGACTACATCGCCTTCGACCGCTACGCACGCCTGCGTCCTGTATTGCTGGCGGGCGGCGACTCCGGCGTGCGCGAACCCTGGCGCGTCGCGCGCAGCTATCTGCTCGATACCTTCGGATCAATCCCCAGTGATCCGCGCTGGGCCGCGATGGCCGCGCCCGATCGACTTCGCGTCGTCGACACCATGCTCCAGCGCCGCGTGAACACCATCCCAACTTCGTCCGCCGGGCGTCTCTTCGATGCTGTGGCGTCGCTCATCGGCCTTCGCCACACCGTTTCGTTCGAGGGCCAGGCCGCGATCATGCTTGAAGCTGCGGCATCCTCTTACTCAGCTGTCTCGGCAACTCCCTATGACTTCACCTTCACCGGTTCCGGCCCGATCGACGTTGACCTCCGTCCCATGATCCGGCAGATCGTCGCTGACGTCGATGCCAGCCAACTGCAACCCCGTATCGCTGCCCGCTTCCACAGCACTCTCGTCGCTGTCATCGCCGCGGTTTGCGGCCACATGCGCGACGAACTGCAACTCAGTCGGGTCTGCCTCAGCGGCGGATGCTTCCAGAATGCGATTCTCCTCGAAGGCTCCATCAAGACTCTGCGCGCTGACGGCTTTGACGTCTTCTCCCATCGCGAAGTCCCCGCCAACGACGGCGGAATCTCCCTCGGTCAGGCTGCTATCGCTTGTGAGCAGCTTCGCAACGAGGTCCGCAACCAGATCTAATCCCGCGGAAAGCCCATCGTCAGGCGCCGCTGCTCCAGGAAAGTTCGAATCGCCGGGTCGCGCGCCAGTCCGATGGCAAGGTCGTATGCATGACACGCGTCCGGGCCCGATCCCGCCCGCGCCAACAATTCCGCGCGCGCCGCCCAGTACGGCTGATATTCGGCCAGCCGCCCATCCGCGCCCGCATCCGGCATCGCATCCAGGCCAGCCTGTGCCCCGTCCACCTCAGCGACAGCCAGTGCGCGATTGATCGCCACCACCGGCGATGCGGTGATCGCCAGCAGCGCATCGTAAATCTGCCTCACCTGTCGCCAGTTCGCCTCGCCCTTGCGGCAACGAGCCACATGCGCCGACTGAACCGCGGCCTCCAACTGATACCGCCCGATCGCCCCCAGCCCGCTTGCGCGCACCAACAGGGCCTCGGCCTGAGCAATCATCTGCTCATCCCAGAGCGCCATGTTCTGCTCCGTTAGCGGCACATACTCGGCGCGTTCGTTCCGGCGCGCACGCCGCCGCGCTTCCGCGTGCAGCATCAGAGCCAGCAGCCCCAGCGCCTCCGGCTCGTGCGGCAACATCTCGGCAACCAGGCGCGCCAGGAACAGTGCCTCATCGGTGAGATCGCGCCGCAACATGTCGGTGCCCGCCGCGTCGCTCCATCCCTCCGCGAACGCCGCGTAAATCGCCTCCAGCACAGCATCCAGACGGCTCGACAACTCGGTTCGTTCCGGGACACGCAGCGGAATCCCCGCCTGCTTAATCTTGTTCTTCGCGCGCACCAGGCGCTTCCCCATCGCTGCGGGCGAAGTCAGAAACGCCGAAGCAATCGTCGCCGCATCGAGGCCGACGATGGCCTGCAGGATCAGCGGCGCTCGGACCGCCGCATCGATCGCCGGGTGCGCGCATGCGAACATCAGCGCCAGACGCCGGTCCGGAATCTCACCACCATCGGGCGCCGCGCTGATGACGGCTGCAATCTGTTCGAGGTCCGCATCCACAACGCCGCTGCGGCTGCGATGACGATCGGCGTCGATCCACTTCCTTCGCGCCACCGTCATCAACCAGGCTTCGGGATTCTCCGGCACACCTTTCGCGGGCCAGTCCGCCAGCGCCGCCGCAAAGGCCTCCGATAACGCGTCCTCGGCCGCACCTACGTCCCGTGTGCGCGATGCCAGAAAGGCGACCAGCTTCCCGTAGCTCCGTCGCGCGACGTTCTCCGCGGCTTCGCGCGCCCTCAATTCAAGATCGTTCATCCCTGCCTCTGACCCCTTGACGCCCGAGAACCGGAACATTGGACACTCGCCGGGTCCGATTTACCTGATCTCTATAATCGCCGCAGCATGGAACAGCATGCGAAACCCGGATTCCTCCGTTTCATCCTCCTGGCCTGCTCGCTGCTCGCGCTCACTGGTTGCGATCGCGACCAGCTCATTGTCCCGCGAATTACCGTCTCCGTTCCCGCCGATGGCCGTACTCATACCGTCGCGGACATCGTCCGCCGCAGCGGGCGTTCCCTCGAATCATCGTCTATCGAATCCGCTTCCTCCGAACTTCACTTTGAAACGAAGACGAGCAGCACGGTCGCCGTCCTCATCCGCGCGCCCGTTCTGCCCGGCGTTGCCGCACTGCATTTTGCCTGGCGCGGTCGCCGTTACACCCTGAACGTCCGCTACCTTCCCTCCGACTCAGGCTTCTTCCGCGACGGGCTGCCCGATGCCCTTCACCTCCACTCGCCCGAAGACCGCCAGGCCTTTCGATCCTGGTTCGTCGCCCTCGCTGAACAGGAAGCTGATTTGCCCGACGAAAAGCTGGGGCCCGAAATCGACGACTGCGCGGCTCTGCTTCGCTTCGCCTATCGCGAATCTCTCGTCGAGCACGACGACCGCTGGCTGGCCGCGCAACCCGAGCCCGAACGCTTCGCCTCCCTCGTCTCCGTCGCCCAGTACCACTACCCCGAAACGCCTCTCGGTCTGAATCTCTTTCGTGTGATGCCCGGCCCGTACTCGCCAGCCAACGTCTCCAGCGCCGCCTTTGCCCAGTTCGCCGATGCTCACGCTCTGCTTGCCTTCAACGCCTACGCCGTTTCCCGCAACATCCACAACGCGATTCCCGGCGATTTGTTGTTTTTTCGTCAGCTGGAGCAAAACTCGCAGTATCATTCGATGGTTGTCACGGGACCGCATGCGGACTGGGTGATTTATCACACCGGCCCCATCGGTAAACAGAAGGGCGAAATCCGACGCGTCGCGATCGAGGACCTGATCCACCATCCCGATGCGCGCTGGCGTCCCCTGCCGGGCAACACGAACTTCTTAGGGGTCTATCGGTGGAACCTCCTGCACGACGGAGACTGAGTCTTACCCTTCCCCCCGGGCAGTTCCGTTTTGTCCTGCTGTTCCTGTTTTTCCTGGTCGTCTCCGCCGCCCCAGCCCAGTCCACCCGCGCCGTCTCCTTCAATCTCAGCACCAACCGCACCTTCTCGCCGGACGAAAAGCCGACCATCCATCTTTACGCGCACGACGTCGACGAGCTGGAGTTTCGCGTCTACCGCGTCAACAACCCCGAGAAGTTCCTCACCAGCCTTCCCGATCTGCACAGCTTCGGCAACGCGTATCCGAACGGCCCCAAAGAGCAAATCGATGAGCGCACCTGGCTGGAGCGCTTCCACGACTGGAAACATCACCTCTGGTTTCTCGTCCGCCAATTCTTCCGCGGCCAGTTCTCCACTGAGAGCCGCGACTACTTCCGCGCGAAGCAGGCCAGCCTGGCCAAACGCAGCCGCATTGTCGGCGTCGCCGAGTTCGCCCAGATTCCTCTGCTCAACGATCACCAGCTCGTCGCGCGCTGGCGCCAGGAGATGCCCCCGACCTACGTCTCCGACTCGCAGGATCTGCCCATCGACCAGCTGCCCGCCGGCCTCTACCTCGTCGAAGCTACCGACGGCCATTACAAGGCGTACACACTGCTCATGGTCAGCCGCGTGGTGCTCATCACGCGCACCAGCAACGGCAGCATCCTGGCCTTTGTTGTCGATCGCCAGACCGGAGCTCCCATCGCTCATGCGCAAGTGGCCTACGGCATCGGCCGCCAGGAACAGGGCAGCGCGGAAACCGATGCGGACGGCGTCGCGGAACCTCACGGCGGCGCCGCGATACGGGACGGGGAAGACAGCCTCTGGGTCACAGCAACAGCGAAAGACGAATTCGCCGCCGTCACCCCGATGGCCTGGTCCTTCAATCCTTCCGAAAACAACAAGTGGGCTTCCTACGTCTACACCGATCGGCCTGTCTACCGTCCTGGACACACTGTCCACTGGAAGGCGCTGCTGCGCGCTCGTGTCGGCAACCATCTCGAGCTGCCCAGGATCCCTTCCATCCACGTCCGCATTGCCGACGAGCAGGATCATCCCATCTTCGATCAACAAATGCCCGTCACTGCTGACGGCGCGGTCTCCGGCGACATCGCCATACCTGCGGGGGCCGCGCTCGGCTACTACACCATCCGCCTGGGCGACACCGATGCCGATATTAGTGGCAGCTTCCGCGTTGAGGATTATCGCAAGCCCGAATACCAGGTTCGCGTCACTGCGCAGAACCTGCGCGTTCTTCAGGGCGCGAGCAACCAGGTGGTCATTGACTCACGCTACTTCTTTGGTGAGCCGGTCGCGTTCGGCAAGGTGAAGTACCGCATCTATCACTCGCCTCATTATTGGTGGGACGAAGACGAAGACCAGAGCGACAACAGCAGCGCGGGCGACGAGGATCAGTCCAATGACACCGATATGTACGGCGCCGATCAGGAATCCGAGCAAACCGCGAAGCTCGACGCGAATGGCAAGCTCACCATCACCGTCCAGACCAGGGTTGACTCCTCAGAACGCCACGCCGATCAGGACTATTACATCGAAGCTGGCGTCACCGACGAAGCCAACCGCGAGATCACGGGCCGCGGTCATTTCCTCGCCAGCTACGGCAGTTATCGTATCCACGTTGAACCGGACAGCTACTCCGTCCGCGCCGGCGCGAGCGCCCATTTCACGGTCACCGCCGTCGATTACGACAACAAACCGGTCCTGACCACAGTGCACCTCGGCCTCACCTGGCGTCGATACTCAGACGGCAAGACGATCACCACCAACGGCGGAACCACCGACGTCACGACTGATGCACGCGGCACAGCCCACGCCACTATCCCGGTTGGTCAATCTGGAAGCGCGGAGATTATTGCCTCTTCGACCACGCCCGAAAACCGCACTGTCACCGACTACACCTGGCTCTGGGTCTTCGGCGGCAATGAAGCCGACTGGTTCTCCAATGGAGCGCAATCCGTTCAGATCGTCGCCGACAAGAAAACCTACACACCCGGCGATATTGCTCACCTCAGCATCATTTCTCAGGTCGCGCCCTTCCACGCGCTCGTCGTTGCCACCGGCTACTCGGTCGAATTCCGCAAGGTCATTTCCTCCGATGGTATGACCGTCAACTTTGACTTACCCATCACCACCGACTCGCAGCCGAACCTTGAAGTCTCCGTAACCTTCCTCAAAGACGGCCAACTTTATCAGGCGGCCCAGCAAATTAAAGTTCCGCCCGTCGAGCAGCAACTCCAGGTGGAGATCAAGCGCAACAAAGACGTCTTCCAGCCCGAGCAGCCCGCCGAGTATGACGTTTACACGCGCGACTATCGCGGGAACCCTGTCAGCGCCGACCTTAGCTTCGGCGTTGTCGATGAAGCTATCTACTCCATCTATCCCGATAGCAGCGGCGACATGGTGAAGACCCTCTACCCCAACCGCTATGGCTTCGCCTCGGTTGACTCATCGCTGCAGTACTACTTTTTTGGAACCGCTGGCGATAAGTCGCCCGAGCTCGCCCAACGCGCGACTCGTTACCGTCCGCAGCTGGCTCAAGTCAAACCGGGTA
>Ga0181525_10000996_pt1 | contig 24536 bp, 20 predicted proteins | sample PEATcosm2014_Bin_48_FD_121100 | JGI IMG/M metagenome (GOLD analysis project Ga0181525, IMG submission 121100) | Peatland microbial communities from MTU Mesocosm Facility, Houghton, MI, USA - PEATcosm2014_Bin06_10_metaG | ecosystem: Environmental > Terrestrial > Soil > Wetlands > Peat | place... | reverse complement strand
GACCAGCGGGATCAAGTTCATCGGTCCGCGGCCGGAAGTGACGCGGCTGATGGGAGAAAAAGAAAAAGCCCGCGCGGCCATGAAGCGGGCCGGCGTGCCGATTCTGCCGGGCTCGGATGGAATCATCGCTTCCGAGGGCGAGGCCGTGGAGTGGGGGCGGCAGATTGGTTTTCCCGTCATCGTGAAAGCATCGGCGGGCGGCGGTGGACGCGGGATGCGCATCGTGCGCGGCGAAGAAGAGTTGCCGGGACTATTCAAAGCCGCGCAATCCGAGGCGGCGGGAGCGTTCGGCAACGGCGACCTCTACATGGAAAAATATGTCGAGCATCCGCGCCACATTGAATTCCAAGTTTTGGCGGACGAGCACGGCAGCGTGGTGAGCCTCGGAGAGCGCGAGTGTTCAATCCAGCGGCGGCACCAGAAGTTACTGGAAGAGTCGCCATCAACCCAGGTCACGCGGGAGTTGCGCGATCAGATTGGCGCGGTTTTGTGCAAGTCGCTGGCCGATATCGGGTACACGAATGCGGGAACGATCGAGTTTCTGATGGATGAGGACCGCCGGCTGCACTTCATCGAAATGAACACGCGCATTCAGGTCGAGCACCCGGTCACAGAGATGGTAACGGATGTCGATCTGGTGAAGAGCCAGATCATGATCGCCGCCGGGGCTCGCATGGACGAAGTGCTGCTGGGGCCGATTGTGCATCGCGGGCACGCCATCGAATGCCGCATCAACGCAGAGCATCCCGAGAAGTTCACGCCGTCGGCGGGGAAGATTACCGCATTCAATCCTCCCGGAGGCACCGGAGTGCGCGTGGATACAGCGGCCTACGCCGAGGGCGTGATTCCTCCTTATTATGATTCGCTGATTGCCAAGCTGATCGTGCGCGGCAAGGATCGCAATGAGGCGCTTTCGCGAATGACGCGGGCGCTGGAAATGTTTATCGTAGAGGGCGTGTATACGACGATTCCGCTGCACCGGAGAATTCTGGCCGATGCGGATTTCCGCGCCGGGAAATTTGATACGGGGTTTATTGAGCGATTCCTGGCGAAAGGAAAATGACCGCGCTCGCAAGCCGGTAAGGGAAGGCCGAGAGGGCAGTCTTCAAGAGCCTCGATAAGGATGAAATTTGCTATGAATGTCCGCAAGCTCAAGACCCTGACGCCGGTCATTCTCAGCATGGCACTGGCTGCTTCGCTTCAAGCGCAGACGCCATCGGATCCCGCAGACTTCGTTCACCGCGACGGTTCTCACGATTTTGACTTTCTCATCGGCGACTGGAAAGCGCACGTCCGCCGCCTTCCGGATCGCCTCAACCAATCCGATGTCTGGATCGAGTATGACGGAATCTCGAACCACAAGAAGCTCCTCGACAGCAACGCGAACTTCGAAGAGTTCGACGTGACCAGCGCCGATAAGAGACTTCACATCAAGGCGCAGACGCTGCGCCTCTACAATCCCACTTCGCGCCAGTGGAGCATCTATCTCGTCGATCTCGATCAAGGAACTCTTGCCCTGCCTCCCGTAGTCGGCGGCTTTAGCGGGAATCGCGGTGAGTTTTTCGATCAGGAGGAATACAAGGGGCGCGCCATTCTGGTGCGCTACGTCTGGCTCAATCTTTCTCCCAAGTCTGCGCGCATGGAGCAGTCGTTCTCGCCGGACGGAGGAAAGACCTGGGAGGTCAATTGGATTTGCGAGCTTTCGCGATAAGATCCGCATCGAAACGATGATTGTCCTTCCCCGCCTATATCCCATCCTCGATGCCGGTTGTTTTCCCAACGCTCTCGGCTTGATCACCGCGGCGGAGGAACTCGCCTCTGCCGGTGTAACCCTGGTTCAATACCGCAATAAATCCGGCAATGCGCGTGTGATGCTGGAGCAGGCGCGGGAACTGAAGAAGCATCTCGGCGATTCCATACGGCTGATCATGAACGATCGCGCTGACCTTGCTCTCATGGCGGAGTTTGACGGCGTGCATGTCGGGCAGGATGACTTGTCGCCTGAGTCAGTTCGAAAGATCATCGGTCCGGAACGCTGGCTCGGCGTTTCCACCCACCATCCTGAGCAGGTGCGCGATGCCGACCTTACTTCCGCCGACTATCTCGCCATTGGGCCTGTGTTTTCGACCTCCAGTAAAGAAAAGCCCGATCCCGTCGTGGGCCTCGAAGGAGTCCGCCGCGCGCGGCGGTTGACCGAAAAACCGCTGGTGGCGATCGGGGGGATCACGCGGGGTAATGCAGCTTCCGTGATCGAGGCCGGTGCGGATTCCGTAGCGGTGATATCCGATCTGTTGCGGGATCCCCGCAAATCAGCAGAGGAATTTTTCCGCATTCTGAGGTAAAGTCATGGGGCAATTGATCGCCGTATTGCGGCGTCGCTGATCGCCGTTAGTCGTTAGCCCATAACAAGCTGGAGCGCCCGTCCGGCGAACGACCAACGACCAACGACGCTTTCCGATTGCGGAGGCATCCTGAGCATACCGACAGCGGCCACCGGCAGCGACTGGGAAATTCACAGCCATCAGGATAAGGAGCTCGTCAAAGAGCTTGGCCTGACCAGCGCCACTATGCTGGTCATGGGGTCGATGATCGGCTCGGGCATCTTTATCGTTTCGGCGGAGATTGCGCGTGAAGTGAGCTCGCCCGCGCTGCTGATTGGCGCGTGGGCGGTGGCAGGGTTCATGACCATTGTGGCCGCGCTCAGCTATGGCGAACTGGCGGCGATGATGCCGCGGGCCGGCGGGCAGTACATTTACCTGCGCGAGGCGCTGGGGCCGTTGTGGGGTTTCCTCTATGGCTGGACGCTTTTTCTGGTCATTCAGACCGGGACGATTGCCGCTGTAGGCGTGGCCTTCGGCAAGTTCCTCGGAGTCTTCTTTCCTGCGGTTTCTTCCTCCAACTGGATTCTGCACCTCTGGAAAGTTCCGCCGATTCATGTGGGGCCGATGGTGCTGGGCAACATGGATGTGGGGATCAATACACAGAACCTGGCCGCTATCGTGCTCGTCGTTTTCCTGTCCGTGATCAATATCTTCGGAGTGAAGACGGGGGCCATGATTCAGAACGTCTTTACAGCGGCCAAGATTTCGGCGCTGCTGGGACTGGCGATCTTCGGCTTGGCGTTGGGACGAAACGCGCAGGCTTTGGCGCAGAACTTCGGCGCCAATTTCTGGCGGAATGCAGGACTCGGTGACCAGCACGCCGTGCAGGTGGGAGTGGGCGGGCCAGTTGTGATGGTGGGTGCTCTGACCATTCTGGCGGTGGCGCAGGTGGGATCGTTGTTTTCCGCCGACGCTTGGAACAACGTGACGTTCACCGCCGGAGAAGTGAAAAATCCCAGCCGCAACTTGCCGCTATCGCTGGCTCTGGGCACGGGCGTGGTGATCGCGCTCTACATTGCCTGCAACTTTATTTATCTGATGGCGCTGCCGCTGGAAGGAACTCCGGGCGCGGCCACCATTGTTGGGCGCGGCATTCAATACGCCGCCGAAGACCGTGTCGGCACCGCCGTGATGACGCAGATGTTCGGCTCCACGGGCGGCCTGCTGATGGCGGCGGCCATCTTGATTTCGAGCTTCGGTTGCAACAATGGCTTGATCCTTTCCGGCTCGCGCGTGTACTACGCGATGGCGAAAGACGGCCTGTTCTTCCGCAGCGTCGCCAAACTGCATCCCACGTACAAAACGCCGGCAGTTTCGCTCATGGTGCAGATGGTGTGGACGTGCGTGCTGTGCATTTCGGGCAGCTACGGACAACTTCTCGATTACATCATTTTCGCCGTGCTCGTCTTCTACATTCTGACGATTGTGGGGTTGTTCGTGCTGCGGCGGACGCGTCCGGACGCACAGCGGCCGTATCGCGCGCTGGGCTATCCCGTACTGCCCGCGATTTATATTGTCATGGCTTTGTTCGTCGATGTCGTACTATTGCGCTACAAACCGCAATTCACCTGGCCGGGGCTGATTGTGGTGCTGTTGGGGATTCCGGTGTATTACGCGTGGTCAAGGAGCGAGAAGGCGAAGCGCGTCGGGTAACTCCAGGGAGAAACCAAACGAATGGCCAATCTGTTCGCAACCAAGCCTCTGAACCTGCTGATGGAAGAAGCACGCGAAACGGGCACGCACAGTCTCAAACGTACGTTAGGAGTTTTTCAGCTCACCGCGCTGGGCGTGGGCGCGGTCATTGGCGCGGGAATTTTTGTGATGGTGGGGCTGGGAGCGCAGTATGCCGGTCCGGGACTTACATTGTCATTCGTTCTCTCTGGGTTGGGATGCGCGTTCGCCGGCCTATGCTATGCCGAGTTCGCAGCCATGATTCCGCTCGCCGGCAGCGCCTACACTTACGCCTACGCCACTCTGGGCGAGTTGATCGCCTGGATCATCGGCTGGGACCTAACTCTCGAATATGCCATGGGCGCAAGCACGGTATCTTCGGGATGGTCCAATCACTTCATCGAACTGCTGAACATTTTTCACATCAAGATGCCGCTGTGGTTGGCATACGATCATTGGACAGCGCTGAAGACGGCCGAGAGCGTTGTGGCCCGGCAGATGGCGCTGGCTTCGGACTCTTCCCTGGTGCCGGGCACGCAAACCTTCCTCGATAGAGTCACCGCGCTCATCAGCGCGCAGTCTCCCGAACTGTTGCAGCGAGCCCACGATGTGCTGGGCGCGCCGCGCCTGTTTGGAATGGATATAGGCTTCAACCTACCGGCATTCATCATCGCCCTGGTGATCACAACCATTCTGGTCACCGGGATCAAGGAGAGTGCAAGGTTCAACACTGGAATCGTCGTGATAAAGGTTTCGGTCGTGCTTTTTGTGATCGCCCTGGGGGCTCGCTACATCAATGCCGCAAACTGGGGTACGGACTGGCACTCCTATGCACCAAACGGCTTTGCCGGAATCGGAGCGGGCGCGGCGTACATATTTTTCGCTTACATTGGTTTTGATGCTGTCTCGACCACGGCGCAGGAAGCCAAGAATCCGCAGCGCGACTTGCCCATCGGCATGATCGCCTCGCTGGCGATCTGCACGGTCTTGTATATTGCCGTGGCCGGCGTGCTGACTGGGATGGTGCGCTGGCAGCAGATCAACATCGAGGCGCCGGTCGCGGTTGCATTCCTGGACCGGGGTCTAACCACGGCGGCGAACATCATAACGCTGGGGGCCCTGGCGGGGCTGACGAGCGTGATGCTGGTGATGTTGCTCGGCCAGACGCGAGTGCTCTACGCCATGGCCAACGATGGGCTGTTACCCAAGAAATTCTTCGCGGCGGTGCATCCTAGGTTCCGCACGCCGTGGAAGAATACGATTCTGGTAGGCATGCTGGCGGCGATTGTAGGCAGCGTGACTCCCATCGACCAGATCGGAAAGATGGTGAACATCGGCACACTTCTGGCGTTCGTAATCGTGTCGCTCTCGGTGCTGGTGTTGCGCTACACAAACCCCAGTCAACCGCGGCCGTTCCGCACCCCCTGGGTGCCGCTGGTTCCAGTCCTCGGCGTGATCTCGAATGGTTACATGATGTACAAGCTGGGATGGGTCAACTGGGCCCGGCTCTTTATCTGGCTGATCATCGGCTTGGTGGTTTACTTCACTTACAGCGCGAAGCACAGCCGGGTTCAGGCATTGCAGCCGGGCGCGAAGCGCGGTGGTCAGTGATCAGTGATCAGTGATCAGTGATCGGTGGTTATCGGTGGTCCGTGATCGGCGGCTAGCGGTCGGCAGGTTCGGTGGGGCATCCGCAGAACGCGGGGCCCTTTTTGTTTTATCGTCGGAGAAAGTTGTTGGCGGTTCGTTGTATCGGGAAGCAGGGAAGTGAGACTGGGTTTGCTGGCCACCGGCCACGGCTTCTTATGAAGATCGTTTCCGCAGATGAAATGCGAGCCATTGACCGAGCCACGAGCCAGCGTTTCGGTGTGCCTTCGTCCGCGCTCATGGAAAACGCCGGTACGGCGATCGCCGATTATGTGCTTTCTCACCATGGAGCGGTGCGGCGCGTGGTGCTTTTTTGCGGCAAAGGAAACAACGGGGGCGACGGGTTTGTGGCGGCGCGGCGGCTACATCAGCAAGGACGGAAGGTTCAAGTGATCCTGCTGGCTGCGCCTGCTGATCTGCGGGGAGACGCAGCTGATATGTTTGGCAAGCTGCCGTCCCCGGCAATCGCGGTGCATTCCGTCGAAGAGTTGAAGAGTGACCGGGTGCAGCTTTCGTTGCAGGGCGATCTTTGCGTGGATGCGATCCTTGGCACTGGTTTCAAGCCTCCGGTAAGCGGACTTTACGCCGAGGCAATCGCGATCATGAGTGCCAGCCAGGTGCCGGTGATCGCCGTGGACATTCCATCCGGCGCGGACGCGGATGCAACGGGCCCGCAAGTTGCCACGATTGCGCGAGCCGATGCCATCGTAACCTTCACGGCGCCACGTCCGGCGCACGTGTTCAGTTTGCTGACTGCGGGATCGACCTTCGTGGCTGACATTGGTTCGCCCCAGGCGGCGATCGTTTCGGCGCTACAACTGAATGTGATCACCGCGCGCGATCTTGGTCCGTTGATCGGGCCGCGCCCGGCGGAATCGAATAAGGGCAGCTACGGGAGCGTGCTGGTGGTCGGTGGGTCGGTCGGCAAGGCGGGAGCGGCGGCCATGGCGGGGATGGCCGCTCTGCGCGCGGGAGCGGGGCTCTCCACGGTGGCGACAGCGACGTCCGTATTTGCGACCGTGGCCGGATTTCATCCCGAATTGATGACCGAGCCGTTGCCCGAAACTGATGTCGGTACGATCTCGGGCGGCGCACTGGATCGAATCGAGGCGTTGGCACAGGCGAGGACGGTGCTGGCGATCGGTCCCGGGATTTCACGTGATCCGCAAACGTCGGGGCTGGTGCGGGCGCTGGTGGCGAAACTACAACTGCCGATGGTGGTGGATGCCGACGGGCTCAATGCGTTTGAAGGCCGGACCAATGAATTAAATGGCAAAGGGCGAACGCTGGTGATTACTCCGCATCCGGGAGAGATGGCGCGGCTGGCGGGATCGAGCATCGCCGATGTGCAGAAGGATCGCCTGGGGGCGGCAAGGAAGTTCGCGCGCGAACACGAACTAATCGTCGTGCTGAAAGGCCATCGTACGCTGGTGGCGCAGCCGGACGGCGAGGCGTGGGTCAACACGACGGGCAATCCCGGCATGGCGACCGGTGGCACGGGAGACATTCTCACCGGGATCGTGGCGGGCATGATTGCTCAGCATCCCAAAGACGCTGTTCGGGCCGTTCTTGCGGCGGTGCATCTGCATGGACTTGCCGGAGATATGATCCGCGAGAAGGTGGGAGAACATTCCTTGGTGGCGACCGACTTGCTGCAGGGATTGCCTGCGGCTTTCCGGCGCACCGAGGAGATGGCGCGTGAGAAGCTGGTGCGCTGGGGCTGACTTCATCGATGGCCCAAGACTTCTTCCGTGGGACATTCACTCAATAGTTAACATCAGGCCAAACCCTGGTGGGGCAGGGACTTGTGCCGCTCGGAACAGGCTCGCAGCGCCGGAATCCGGTCATCTGCTTCCGTAACCTGTTCGTTACTGCTGCGCGGTGAGATAGTGCAATCCGCATATGACCCACTTCCCCCAACCGCACCCCTCAAGGCGCGCGGCCCGGGTCCAGCTTGGCGATACGGTCCTGGCTGCGATCCGCTTAGAAGATGGCCGGCGTACAAAAGCAAAACTACAATCCATCTCCGTGACGGGCGGACTGCTGCAACTGCCTCGTTCGCTCGGGAACGGCGCCTTGGTCGAAGTCGCATTCCAGACACACTCGGGCCCGGTGCACGGCATGGCCGAGATACTCTCTCCCACGCGGAAGACGACCGAGGGTGTGCTTCAGCCCTTCCGTTTTATCGCGCTGGAGGATGACGACGACCGCCGCTTGCGCACTTCGCTCGACCAGGTGGTCGACCGCAGTTGGCTGGGGAAATCCTCAATCCTCAACGTACCCAGGACCATCTGAACCTTCCTCGCTATACTGGTCGTACTTCTTGCGCCATGGCGCGGCGGCCGGTCGAGAGATGACGAAGGAAATCACCACCCATTCGGCGCAGGAGACGATCGCCTTCGGCCGCACGCTGGCGGAGCTGCTGGCGCCGCCCAAGCTGGTGTTGCTGAGGGGCGATCTGGGAGCGGGAAAAACCACGCTGGTCAAGGGCATCGCCTCGGCATTCGAGGCCGCCGAAGAAGACGACGTCACCAGCCCCACCTTCACGCTCGTGCACGAGTATCGCGGGCCACGGGCCAATCTTTACCACATTGATCTTTACCGCATCGATACGCCCCGCGAATTGGCGACGTTGGGGCTGGACGATCTGCGCGCCGACAGCAGCGGCATTTTGCTGGTCGAGTGGGGAGAGAAGTTCCCATATTTGCAGCGGGAACGGGATGTGGAGATCTCGTTCGAGCGCGAGAGCGAGACTCGCCGGCGGATCAAGCTGACCGGCTAGGGCAGCATTCCTCACTGAGATCGCACGATCCCTTGTAAGTCAGCGTTTGCTTTTTTTGCCTTCCCAAGCAGGGCTCCGGTTTTCGGTTTAGAATGAGTGACGGTTCCCGCCGGGTCGTACGATCACCTGCGGCGGCTAGAGATCTGGCCACTGAGAGGGATGATGAGAACCCGCAAGCACCCGCGCGCATCGAGGACGATAGCATTTTCCAGCCAAAATTCTGACTCACTGCGACGTTTGTTCTCAAAAAGTCAATCCGCAGGGCTGAGTCGGAAAATAAGAAATGTGATCGGACTGACGCTCGCGCTTTTTAGCGTGCCTGTGCTGGTTGCCCAGGACGCGCCTAACGGCGGCCAATACGGGCCGGAAGCGCGATCCGGATACTACCAACGCGGCTACGCTCAGGCGGAGCCGCTCAGCGTGCAAGACATCGAGCAACTGGTAGCGCCGATCGCACTTTATCCGGACGCGCTGGTGGCGCAGGTTCTGGCCGCCTCCACCTATCCCGAGCAGGTGGCCGACGCGGACCGCTGGCGAGAGCGGCAGGGTTATGCGTCCTCCGAGGAGATCGCGGCCCGAGCCGATGCGCAGCCCTGGGATCCGAGTGTGAAAGCCTTGACGGCATTTCCCCAGGTACTGGCACAGATGGATCAGAATCTTCATTGGACGTCCGCACTGGGTGAGGCCTACTACAACCAGCCGCAGGATGCAATCGAGGCAGTGCAAGTGATGCGCCGGCGCGCACAGCAGGCTGGAAACCTGAACAGCACTCCCCAGGAAGCCGTGAGCTACGACCAGGGCAACATTGTGGTGGCGCCGGTGAATCCTCAAGTCGTCTATGTGCCGGCCTACAATCCGTGGAGCGTTTACGGGCAGCCGGTCTCGCCTTATCCGGGTTTCTCGGTGCTGGACGCTTTGGGATCGGTCTTCAATTCATCGGCCGTAAGATTTGGTTTGGGAATCGCGATGAATGCCTTCACCCACACGCCGTGGGGGTGGTTGGGATGGGGCTTGAGCTGGCTGACTCAATCCGTCCTGTTCCAGGGGTCGGACTATTTTTCGCGAAGCACCACGATAGCGGACTGGGGCTTGCCGCATGGCGGCCCGCGCGCATTTCCGCGCGGCCGAGGGTTTGCGAATGGCGCCAACCGATCGTACCGGCCAGGTTATGATTCATCGGATAGGACAGCGCCGACACGATCGTCCAGATCGTCGTTCGGGACGTCGCTTGGGACATCGCTCGGTGCTCCCTACCGCAGAGCGAGCGATTACCGCCGGAGTGGCGGCGCGTACAGCGGAACCCGCTCCAACGAATTTGCCCGAACGCCACGCGGTGACCTAAACCCGGGGAAGCGGAACGGAGAACCATACAGTCGCGGCTACGAGACTGCAAGAAACGCGTACGGCCGCACGTCGCAACCGGCCCACAACAGATTCCAGCCGGCGGTCGGCAGGTCGCGGCCGTATGGACGTTCGTCGTATGGATCCGGTTTCAATCACAGGCCAGTCGAGAACGATCGCGGCAGACCGAGCCCAAGCTACGGCAATTCGATGCGGAGCTATAGCGCGCCGGGCGCGAGCTTACAGCGCAGCGATTTCGGAAGGCAGTCCTCCCGCAGTTTTGCCAGGAATGACTTTTCGAAGTCTTCGGGCAAGCCGTCGCACTCAGGCTTCCACTGGTTCGGCGGCAGGCACGAGCCGAAGAGCTTCGGCGGTGGGAAAAGCTTCAGCGCGAAGGCTTTCAGTCCCAGGCGCTCAGGTGGCGGGGGACACTCGGGTGGAAGGGGTCACTCCGGCGGGAAGCATCGCCGCTGAGGTGGCCATCCTAATGTTGGCAATCATGATGAAGTTAGAATCGCGCGCAGTTGTCATTTGATCCGCTTGAGCCAGCCCCCGGGGTAGAAGGTCAGGAAAAACTTCTCCCTCGAGCGATCCGCTACGAAGTTGTCGTTGGTCTTCAGAAACTCCTGTACGGCCTCCATGGGCCCGGGCCCGAAATTGGGTTCCACGGGATGTCCATTGAGATTGGTATCCTGCACGACGAGATAACTGCCCGGGGTTACCAGCTTTGAGTAAATCTGCATTTCTTTAAGAACATGTTCGCGAGTGTGCAGCGAGTCGAGAGTTACCAGCACTTTCTTGCCTTTGACCTCTTCCGCAATGTGGTCGGTGACCTTCGGCTCTACCGAACTGCCCACAATCATTTCCACGCGCTGATTCCACAACGGCAGCTTCGATGCGTCGTCTGTTTCGGGGGCAATATCGATGGTGATCACCTTACCGATGGGGTTAACCAACGACAGGACCGATGCGTAGAACAGGGTCGTTCCTCCATACCTTGTGCCGGCTTCGATAATGTAGTCAGGGCGGATCTCGCTGATAATTTCCTGCATGCTCCAATTGTCAGTTGGCGTTTGCTGGGATGGAATGCCCAGCCAAGTCGTCTTCTGCCAGACCGCCAGATCGTAATAGACCACGTTCAATTCCGTAGCCACATCTCTCCCTTTTTCGGTCCGGGCAGCGATCCACCGGCGGTCGTAATGGACGGCAAGAAAAAGCTCAGAGAGAGCGAGCGCGAGAGCCAAAAATGCCACCACTCTTAGAAAAATCTTTGAAGAGGAAGTGCCGACTTGTGCATTCACGGATGCGCTCCTTTGGCAAGTTCCTGGTCGAGATCAAGCCCCGAACCGGGTGGGCCAAGAAAATCTTACAGTCCAGAGAAGCCATTGCAGCAGTAACTCTCGGAGTACGGGAGGAATGCTAACGAGGTTGCGCGAGCTGGTTGCGAACCTGAGACAGAGAGGAAGGAACGAAATTGTAAGGCGCGTTTCCACCGTGGTGCTCTATCGGGATTTTGTGACTGCTGCGGGGGAGCGCGATCGTCCGGAAGGTGGAGACAATGTTTGCCGGGAGTAAATGGTTTGCAAAGAAATGTTTGCCAGCGCAGAAAAATCAACGCTTACTCGAGGTTGAAATATGTGGAAATCAGAAGCCCATGATGTTGTAACCGCAATCGACGTAGATAACTTCGCCGGTGATGCCGCTGCTGGCGTCGGAGGCGAGGAAAACTCCGGTCGAGCCCACTTCATTGACATCGACGTTGCGGCCGAGCGGAGCGCGTTCGGCGTGGGTCTTATGCATCTCGCTGAAGCCGGAGATCCCGCGAGCGGCAAGTGTCTTGATGGGTCCGGCGGAGATGGCGTTTACCCTGATCTTTTTCTTCCCCAACTCAAAAGCGAGATAGCGCACGCTGCATTCGAGGCCCGCCTTAGCCACGGCCATCACGTTGTAGCGGGGCACAACTTTCTCCGATGCGTAGTAAGTCATGGTCAGGATCGATCCACCATCTTCCATCAACGGCGCGGCGGCACGGGCCACTGCGATCAGCGAGTACACGCTCACATCCATCGCTACGCGAAACCCCTCGCGCGTGGTGTTGACGAAATCTCCCTTGAGTTCGTCGGGGGGGGCGTAGGCCACCGAATGCACCAGAGTATGCAGTTTGCCATGGCGTTCTTTGAGCGTGGCGAAGAGGCGGGAAATCTCTTCGTCCTTGCTGACGTCGCACATATAGCCTTCGGCGCCGGGCAACGAGAGGATGAGGTCTTTCGCTTCCTGCTCCAGCCGCTCGTTCTGGTAAGTGATGGCGAGCTTCATGCCGGCGGCGTGCAGTCCCTGGGCGATGGACCAGGCGATCGAGCGCTTGTTGGCGACTCCGAAGACGACGGCGTTGCGGCCCTGCAGATCAGCGGACATGAAGGCTCCTTGGAAGGGGAAAGAATAACAGCGGAAGGCGTGGGTTTACCACAGAGGCGCAGAGCGCACAAACGGACAAACGTTGGCGCCGGCCAGAGTCGCGTCTCCTGGCTGACGCTTCGCGATCATGCCGACGGAGATCCCTCCGCGCGCGAACGCGCGCTGCCGGGATGACATCGCGATGGTTCCTCTGGGTCTTAGTGTTGAGTCGTTCTTCACAAGTTGCCGACGCCGCGCGGGCCGTCGAAGTAGCAAAACATCTTCAGTTTCCTCATCATCGCGTTCACCGCGTCACGGGCGGCCTTGGCCTGCTTGACGGCATCGCGGGCCTTCGCGTTCAGCATTTGAATGAGACGCCTGCCGATGCGGCGGGCGTCGTGGTTCGCGACCAGGCGCTCGGCGATGTCAGGTCCGCAGAAGGTTTGCGGGGCAGCGGAACCGGGAGGCTCATGGGCCTTCAGCACACCAACACGTCCTTTAGCCATTTTTGGGAACACTCGTCCGAGGGCTATGGAAAATGCCGTTTTCGCGCACGGCTGGACGCTTGATGCAGGGACCTGGCGGTCCGGATTGAGGTTAGAACGCGCTCGAGAGAAAAACAGTTACGGAGGTGCCAGAGTCTTCCGGGGTGTGCGCTCATCCCTTCGCCTTCTTCAGCAGCTCCTCGATCTTCGCCTGCTGCTCGCTCATCGGTTCCTTGGGTTTCACGGACGGCAGTTGGGCTTCGCTGGCAGCCTGGCGCAATGTGACGATGAACTCCTCCAACTCCGCGAGAGACTTCATCTGGTGCCCGTGCACGAACACCTTGCCCGGTTCGGCGATGCAAATGGTCATCTTGTCCTCATCACGGTACTCGATGCGGGGAGCGGAGTGGGGGGTGATGGTCATGGGAGTCAGCCTTTCTTGGTTTTACGCAGCCGAGCCAGGGCGCGCTTTTCCAGCTCTTTGCTGCGCTCGGCAATGTCGTCGATTAGTTCTCGGGTTTTTGCCCAACGGGCGTTCGCGGCCTTCTCAGCCTGCTTCTTGCGATCTTCAGCAGAGGTGTTCTTCGCGTAGGCTTTCCCACCGCGCCTGCCGAGCGCTACTGCTGCCGGATTCTTACCCATGAGCGTATTTTTATCACGACTTTTTGTTCTTGAGATGCTGAGCGCTCTGTACTTAGATGAAAACAAACTGAATAAAGTTTTTTACTATGCTGAGCGCTCAGCATATAGTGGCGAAATGAACGGTGACAACATGAACCTAGAACAAAAGCTGATCCTGCTCACCAATAGCGTGCAATCGTTGGTGGAGATGCAAGCCAAGAACGAAGAGCGCTTTACTAAAGTGGCCGCTTTGATCGAGAGCCTCGGCGAAGGGGTGGCACGCCTGCTCAATACAGCGGAGGCCCACGATCAGCAGCTAGACAATCACGAAAACCGCTTAGGACGGTTGGAAGCGTAACGCGAAGTTAGACGCCATCGCCCCTGAGCGCGTGTTACGAGCGCGCACCCGGAGCTGAACAAGTCAACCTGACATGGAGGCTGAAATGTCTGACCGCACTTTACCAGTTCTCTCCGATCGAGATTTTCTCGACTGCGCTCATTTCTTCTACCGCGGCTGCTGTTCCCAACGGCCAGCTCGCCGCCACGAACGACAATCCATACACGCAGGCCAGGATCGCAAATGCCGCGACCAGTCCAATTTTGTGCGCCGCTGCTCCCACAACGATGGCCAGCACCAATTGCAGAAAAGTCCCGAAGAAGTAGAAGGCGTTTTGCACGCGTCCCATCAGATGTTTAGGAACCATCTCCATGAGGCTTGTATTCATGGCGATACCGCCCACGCCGCGGGCCGAGCCCATCACGCCATAGAGCAGAATCGCGGCAACCAGCCAGTGCGAAACCGGAGCGCAAACCACGCACGCAGCCAGCAACGCCATGGAAAATGCGACGGATCGGCGGCCGCCCAGGCTGGCAATAACCGCGGGAGCATACAACGCGCTTAGAAATGCGCCGGTGCCCCAGCCTGCATTGAGCCAACCATAGCCCACGGCGCCCGCGTGGAAAGTGCGCTCGCTCAGCGACGGCGTGACCACCACGCCAGTAATCATGGCGCCAAGAAAAAGCGCCCAACTGATGCCGAGCAATATCACCGGTCGATGATCGCGAAGAAAGTGCAGACCTTCGCGCATCTCGCGCCCGAAGCGCTGCAACTGGTTTTCGGCGGCCAGGATATCGGCGCGAAGTTCCTCCGCGCGCGGCACGACGTGGCGACCTTTGCGCACGGCAAAATAGCATAAAAAAGAGACCACATACGTCGAAACGTCGATCAGCAGCACGCCTCCGAGGCCAATGTGGTTGTACATGAAGCCGACGACCGAACCGGCGATGAGCCACCCTCCCTGCACCCCGGCTAAAAGAAAAGTGCTCGACTGCACGAACTGTCCCTCGGGTGTGAGTTCCTGGATAAGCGCGGTGATGGTCGGCCAGAACATCCAGAAGCCGGCGGCGACGAGGGTGTTCATCACATAAAGCTGCCAGACTTGAACGCGATGCTGAAACGCGAGAATGGCTACGGTCACGATGATCACGGCCCGCACGGCGTCGAGCCACATGACCAGGATCCGGCGATCTTCGCGATCGATGATCACTCCGGTGAAGGGAAGCATCAGCATGGCAGGGAGGGTCTGTAGAACGGCAAAGGTACCGAGCGCCATCTCGGAATGAGTCGCTTGGAGGATGTACCAGGCGACCGCGGCCGAATTCATCCCGCTGCCCAACATGGAGATGACGTTGGCCGCAAAGACGAAGCGCAGCGGACGCTGGCCGAGGATGGCGCGCATGCTTCTACTCTAGCGGAAGTGAAAGCTGCGGGGAATTCACCGCGGAAGCACGGAGACAATGCGGTCAGGTCTCAGACCTTGACTTCAGTCTTTTACTTAGGAGCCTTCGGGGTCAGCTTGCGGATGAGAAACTCTTGCAGCAGATTGCTGAGCGCATTTGAGGCTATCCCGATCCCGGCATTTTCAAAAGTCAAATCGGCTCCGTCACGATCCTGGGCCGGATAGTAAATATTTGAAATGCCCCCTGCCGCAAGGCTTCCAAGGATGCCTGAATAGTTTAGCTGCCAGCGACGATTGTCTCCCTTGCAAATCACGGACATGACAATCGCATAAGCAAACCGTGATCTCAGACTGCCCTTTCCCTTGTAGAAATAGCGGGGATCCTGTTTCAGGAGCGATGGCAGAATGGCGCTCCCAATGAAAGTGCCAGTAACCGCGTCGGCGTAGCCTGCGCCGAAGCGCTTGGCGTAACCTTCCGCGCCCTGCCCGTATCCAACAAAATGATTCTGCGCCTGCTCTACTCCGGCAGCGCCTCCGACCACCACGAAGGTGAAGGGATCGATGATCGATTTCCAGGCAAGCTCGAACTTCTGTTTGGATGTGAGCGGAGCTGCATTGGGGATGTAACTGACATAGAAATTCGGAATCGCGCCAAGCACGCGCTGCTTCTCTTCGACTTTGATCTGCTCCTCCGCGACTTCAACCTGCGGAACGTCCACCTGCACTTGGGTGACGTTGCTGGCGACGGCCAACATGATTGGCGCGAGCGCGTCGGTCTCCCCCGGATCAAGAGTTCCTGGGAAGGTCTGCGCTGCGAAGCCTGCGGAGGTAATTTTCAGCTCGAAATGTCCGGGAGCAACATTGGCAAAGGAGAATTGTCCGTCCTTGTTGGACGACACTTCTTGCTTTGCTGCTTGGCCAGCGGAGGTGAGCGTGAGCCGGGCTCCGGCTACGACGGCTCCGGTCTGATCGATAATCGTTCCGCTGACGCTTCCTGACGATGGCTGGTCGGGGGGCGTCGGCTCGCCGGCTGAGGCTGGGCTCTGGGGCGACGGGCTTGGCTGCGGCGAAACCTGCTGCCACGAAACTTGCTGCTCCGCACTGTGCTGCTCCAAATCAGCCGCAGGAACCGTCTGTCCTGAACATGGGGATTTCCAGCCTAGAGCGATAAACGCGAGGAGGATAAGTGCAGGCTGGGATCGGAGGACCATGAATGATTTGACTTTATTCCTTCGCGTCCTTTCGTCCAAATCACTAAAGGTGATCCACTTCCGCGGCTCCCGCCCCAAAACCGCGCGCCGGATGAAATCTCGGCTCTCCGATCACGGTGGGTGCCTTCCCCACTGTTCGCATCGGGCTTCTGCACTTTGATGCTGAATGCGGGCGGGTGTTTGTACGGGCTGGAAAATGGCCCGGGAGGATTAAGGTTTGACCAGTTCGTCGGAAAGCAGGTTAGCCTTCAAGGCGAGATTGTGGCCGCGTTCCAGATCTCCCGCGGCAACCGCTTTCTTTGACTGCTCCATGAACTGCTGGATCTGTGTGACCGTTTCCTGTTGGTTTGGAGTGAGCTGGCGTTCCGCGATTTTCTTCAGATTTTCTTGAGAGGCTGCATTGAGTTGCTCCGTGGTAGAGCGTTGGACTGAAGCCTGTTCAGCGGTGGCGCCGCCAGTGAGCTGAACCGTAGGCTCGTCCGATCCTCCGTTGCGCACCACTTTCTTGGGAGGCGGGCAAGGCGTCGACGAAGCGGCGTCTGGATTTCCGGAGCCGGCATTTGCCCGAGCCGGATTCGCGGAACCAACGCCGGTTGTATGCCCCCCGGTTGCATCGCCGGCCGCACCGGCCGCAGGCTGCTGGGCGGTGGAAGACTTCGAACAATCGGGGACGGCTGCTTTCTTGCGGCGCGGATGATGTTTGGCAGACGGTTTTGCCTGACCCGTGGAATTCTGCGTCTGGCCGGTTGCCGGGGACGGAGGCTCGGAGGCTGGTGCGGGTGGATTCTGGGTTTGCTGGGCTGCGCCAACAACCGCGAATTCGGCTCCGCCAGGTGTGAGCCATCCCACACTTAGGCAATAAACGGCGAGGATTGTGGCCAGATTCATATCCAATCCTGCGAGCGATCCTAGCTCAATTCTACCGCACAGTTGCAGCCAGGAGTCAGCTTGTCGGCTTCGACAGTATCGCTTCGAAGGGCGAACTTTCGCGGTTCTCCAAACGCAACCTCGAGCTAGCGAGCGGAATGCGAAAGCGAAATGTTGTTCCTTCGCCCTCCGTCGATTCAAATTCCACCGAGCCGTAGTGCCATTGCAGAATTTGGTAGGTCTGGGCCAGACCGATGCCGTTGCCCTCTTTCTTGGTGGTGAAGTAAAGCTCAAAAATCTTTTCCTGAACGTCGAGGGGAATGCCCATACCTCGATCGCGTACTTCGGCGACCACGGCGTCGTCGTCACGGCGAGCCGAAATGCTGAGCAAGCCCCCTTGCGGCATGGCTTGCACTCCGTTGATCACCACATTCAGCAGGGCTTGCTTTATGAAGTCGAGGTCGGCCTTGATGGGCAACGGCTCGGGAGGCATGATCTGCTCAATGGTGACCCCGTGCTGCTCGGTTTCCGGCCCGGCCAGCAGCGCAACGTCCTCGAGCAACCGTCGAAGGTCGACTTCCACCAGGTGCAGTTCGCGAGCGCGCATGAAATCCACCAGGGTTTGTACCACCCGGTCGAGCCGGTGAATCTCGCTGCCGATGATGTCCATGTGACGGCGCGTATCCGGATCGAGCAGCGTCAGCTTGTTCTGCAGGAGCTGCAAGTGAAGCACGATGGCATTGATGGGATTCTTCACTTCATGGGCAACTCCGCCCGTGACCCGCCCGCTGGCGGATAGGCGGCGGGACATCTCAATCTCGTCGCCAATCCGACGAACCGATTCAGCGTCGCGCATGATCAACAAGGCGCCGATTTGCGTGCTCTTCTCTTCGACGAAATCCAATGAGACCTGTATGTGCCGGCCCGCGGCGGCTACAAACTCGCGCTGCATCAGAGGACGCTTGCGCGCGAAGGCATCCAGCACCAGAACTCCCAGCGGAGAATCACGAAAGAAAATCTCCCCCGCCGTCTTGCCCAGCAAATCGGCGCGAGGCCGGCCCAGGAATCGTTCAACCGGAGCGCTGACCAGCACCACGCGGGAGTCCCGCGTGAACAGCATCAGGCCGTCCTGCAGCTTCGACATAAGCTGATCTACGTTGTCTTTCAAGGCGGAGAAGATTTCCCGGCTGTCCCGCATCTGCCGCCCGAGATTCGCGATTTTGAGGGTTACCAGACCGAATTCATCATGCTCCGATCCTTCTCCCGAGAGTTCCTCATTTCCTCCCAGACTGACATTGTCAAGGTTCAAGCTGATCTGCTTGAGGGGGCCCAAGGCCAGATTGGATATATTGGCGGCCAGCAAGAGCGAGACGAAAAGCGACGCCAACGAGAAATAAAGCGCGTGCAACAGGCGGGGACCGATTTCGTTCTTGAGGAAAGTGGTTGAAACACCGACGCGGATCGTGCCAAAAGGCGCTCCGTTCAATTCCAGCGGAAAACTGACATCGTAAACCGTGGCGTGATAGACCACCTTGAACTGCTCGCGGAAGCGGGCGCTCGTCACCGCGTGAAAATCCGGCCGTTCGGGAATCTGCTTGCCCACCAGCTGGGGACTGGTATGCAACAGCGCCTTCCCGCGCGAGTCTACGACGGAAGCATCGTAGACGAAGGGCCAGAGAGCGATGTCGGATTCAAGATTGTTTAAAAGATTCGTATCCATCTGCAGATATTCGGTCAGCGCTCGCCGTACCGCCGCGGGATTATTGGTGTCGACCCGCGTGCTGCTCAAGTCCGGCAGGTCATTCTCGGCGATGTAGGCCAGTTGCTGGGTGAGCCGGCTGGCGCTCTCGTAAGCACCGTTGATGCGCTGGCGGAGAATCACTGAGATATAAAGGTAGGAGAACGCAGACACCATGACGGTGACCATGAAGGTGATCGCGAGCACGATGATGATTTTGCGTCGCATGAAGAACTGACAAAAGTGGTTCGTGGCTAGTGGTGAGTGTCCAGCGAGAGAACAAACCGGGGAAAATCCTGTTCTCAACGACCGGCGAACTCATCAACCACGGATCGCCACCATCCCTAAACCCATCGTTACGACCACGAACCGCCGACCACGAACCACCGACCACGAACCACAATCACGAACCGCCGACATCAACCTCGTCTTTTCCAGAGGCACTGTCGGGAGGGCTACTGCCATACTCCTTAAGCTTATTATGCAGGGTCTTCAGGCTGATTCCCAGAATTTCCGCGGCCCGGGTCTTGTTGTTGCCGGTCGATTCGAGGGTCTTGAGAATCAGCAACTTTTCTCCCTCTCCAACGGTTGTGCCCACGCCCAGACGAACCGCGTCGGGATCATTGGCTGCGGCGCGCATGGCCGACTGACCGAATCCCGGAGGCAGATGTTTGGTCTCAATCATGCCGCCGTCACAGACGATGATTGCGCGCTCAATCGTGTTGCGCAATTCGCGGACGTTGCCCGGCCAGGAATAGCCGTGGAACAGATTCAGCACAGCCTCGCTCACCGTCGCAACCTTGCGCGAGTGCTTCGCGCTCATTTCCGCAAGAAGGAGCTGCACCAATTCCGCAATATCCTCTTTGTGTTCCCGCAACGGAGGCATATGGATGTTGAAGACGTTAAGACGGTAATAGAGATCACTGCGCAATTCGCCGGAAGCCACAGCCTCGTCTGGAACTTTATTCGTGGCAGCCAGGACGCGAACATCCACCGAGGTTTCCACTTTACTGCCGAGGCGACGAAGCTTGTGGTCTTCCAGTACGCGCAAGAGCTTGGCCTGGGTGCCGACCGGCATTTCTCCGATTTCGTCCAGCAGAATCGTTCCTCCCTCCGCCAGTTCAAAGCAACCCGTGCGGCGCTCCAGAGCTCCAGTAAAGGCGCCCTTCTCGTGGCCGAAGATCTCGCTTTCAATGAGAGTTTCAGGAATCGCCGCGCAGTTGATGGCGACGAAAGGCCGCTCCCGCCGAGGACTGAGGTCGTGTATGGTCCGCGCTACTAACTCCTTACCCGTGCCGCTCGATCCGGTGATCAGCACCGAAGCTGTGCTGGGCGCGACCATTTCGATGAGCCGGAAAATCTCCTGCATCTTGCGCGAAGCCCCGTGCAGTTGTCCGAGAGAACCGGCATCCCGCAACTTCCGGCGGGCAGTCTCGAGCTCCACGCGCGTGCCCAGTAACCGGGATGCATTTTGCAGCATCGCGCGCAGGCGGTTGGTATCGATCGGCTTGGTGATGTAGTCGTACGCACCCAGGCGCATGGCCTGCACCGCGCTGTCGATCGTCCCCTGGGCAGTGACCAGAATCACCGCCATGGCTTGAGTCTGCTCGGCCAATCTCTCCAGCAACTCGATCCCTCCCATGCGGGGCATCTTCAGATCGGTGATCACGATCGACGGCGTCCACTGCTCTGCCTTCTCCAGGCCCTCCACCCCGTCGCGAGCGGTTTCGGCTCGATATCCCCAGGAGGAGACTAGCTCCGCCAGGCCGGTGCGCTCGTTTTCCTGGTCCTCGATGATCAGTACCTTTTCGTGGCTCATTCCTTAGGTTCTTTATTGCTCCCGCAGTAGATTCTCTCTGGGATTTCTTATCGCCCAGGCAGCAAGACTACAACATAGGAGCCATCTACGACAGACGCAGACAGTTCCTCCATGTCAATTTGAGACGAACGCTTGCCGCGGTTCCACTTTAGGCTTCTGTTACAGCAATTTCTGAAGATTGGTCTTTCGCTTTAAGATTGCTATGCGCTAAAATTGATAGTTCCCAAAGTAACGGTTACCAGTTCTGCAATAGCTTTCGAGGCGGGCCGGAATCCCATATCCGGGCGAACCGCATATCCATTTGGAGGACGGAATGTCACTTTGTTCTGATTTGAACAAGGGCCGTGTCGCAGTATTCGGCCTTTTGTTTACGCTAGTAGTATTACTTGTATCGAGTCCCGCATTCGGGCAGAGCGACGCGAACGCCCCGAAGTGGGATTTGTTCGTGGGATATCAGTGGGCACATCCAGGCGGCACTGTCCCCGTACCCTTCACCGACTTCAACAATCCGAGCGGTATGGAAATACCGGATATGTCCAAGGGATTTGGCGCCTCCATCACTTACAACTTCGATCACCATTGGGGTCTGGAAGGCGACTTCGGCCACAACTGGGGCGACTCGAACTACGAGCTGACGGGCTCGGTCGGGCCCCGGTTTATCGTCCGCACCGAGAGCGCGAATTACTTCGTGCATACGTTGGTGAGTTTAAACCGTCTGAGCATCAACGGACTGAACGCGCAGAACGGAATCGGCGCGGTCCTGGGCGGCGGACTGGATCTTCCCATCAGAAAGTGGCTGGCGTTTCGCTTGTTTGAAGCCGACTGGGTTTGGGCGCGACACGATTACGCTGATTTTGCCGCCCCTTCACCCGACAACGACTTGCGGCGCCCTAGTCTGTATGGCGCTCGTCTTCGCACCGGTTTTGTCTTCAGCTGGGGGGGCGCGCCGACGCTCACACCGGCAGCCAGTTGTTCGCTGCAGCCCACCGAAGTGATGGTGGGGGAGCCGATCTCGGCGACGGTCACCGCAAGCAATTTCAATCCTAAACACACCGTTACTTATGCCTGGAGTGTTAATGGAGGTCAGGTCAGCGGTAAGGAAGCGACCGCCCAGATCGATACCACGAATGCGGCGCCCGGCAGCTATACCGTCACCGCCCATGTAACGGATTCAAAGTTGAAAAACAACAACGAGGCGAGTTGCTCCGCCAACTACACAATCAGGCCATTGCCGCCGAAGAATCCGCCCAGCATGAGTTGCTCGGCGAGTCCGTCGATCGTGCAGGCCGGCGCAAGTGCAACCATAACCTGCACCTGCACCAGTCCGGATGGTGTTTCCACTTCGGTCGCGAGCTGGACGGCGAGCAGCGGCAGCGTCTCCGGTAGCGGCGGCACGGCCACCCTCGATACCACCGGCGCAGCGCCAGGAACGATCACAGTGGGCGCTACTTGCACCGACGCCCGCGGTTTGACCGGTCAGGCAACCACGCAAGTGACGGTAGAGAATCCGCCGCCACCTCCGCCCAAGGCCGCCAAACTCAGCCAGTGTGACTTCCCCAACGAGAAGAAGCCCTGGCGCGTCGACAATACCTGCAAGGCCATCCTGGATGACGTAGCCAAGAACCTGCAGCAGAACCCGGATAACAAACTGGTCATCGTGGGCAATGCCGAACCCGCAGAGAAACGTAAGAATCTGGCCGCAGAGCGCGCGGTCAATTCCAAGTTCTATCTGGCGGAAGGCGAAGCCCAGCAGCACATTGACCCGAGCCGCATCGAAGTACGCACCGGCAGCGGAGGCACCAAGACGGCCGAGTACTGGATCGTGCCTCCGGGCGCGACCTTCGACTCGACCGGCACCCAACCCGTGGATGAATCCAGAGTGAAAAATGTTCCGGATCATCCCAAGCCGGCGGCTAAGAAAGCGGCGGCCAAGAAAGCACAGTAACTTCGGCGGTGGAAGCAAGAGGCCGGTCGGCGACGTCGACCGGCCCTTTTTGTCGCGAACAGCTGTCGCCATTCTTTAATCGATGACCCGGCGAAACTAATAACTCCGAACCGGCTAAACCAATGACCTGCGACATCCGTGACTTGCAACCCCGTTTTAGATGGCCTTCAGTAACTTGCTGGGGCTGGGTTACCCTGTCAGGCTGGTTGCGCATCCAACATTCTCCTCTCTGGAGACGAAACAGCTATGAAATCTGCTTGGCTTAAGTTGTTGATGATGTTGACGTTAGTTTCGATCGGCGCTGCGGGTGCGAGGGCTCCCCAGTGGGCTGTTCTGGGTCCGGATGGCGGCGATGTCCGTAGCCTGACTTACGATCCGCAAAATCCAAACCGGGTTCTGCTGGGTACGAGCACCGGTGTGATCTTTGTCTCCGAAGACGGTGGCCATAACTGGGCCCGTTTTGCAAAACTGGGCGCCGGGGACGACTATGTGCTCGATCACATGGCGATCAGCCCGCGGAACTCCAAGACCATTTTCGTTTCCGCCTGGAGCGTGCAGGATCAAAACGCAGGCGACATTTTCCGCACCCGCAACGGCGGGAAGGACTGGGAGGCTTTGCCGGGCATGCGCGGCAAGTCGGTGCGCGCCATGGCAGTTTCGATTTCCGATCCCAACGTGATTGTGGCCGGCGCTCTCGATGGCGTATATCGCAGCACCGACGGTGGCAATAACTGGCAGCGGATCTCGTCCGGTGACGGCATCGTCAAGAATATCGAATCGATCGCCATCGATCCCAAGGATCCGAACGTAATTTATGCCGGCACCTGGCACCTGGCCTGGAAAACCAGCGACGGCGGCGCCAACTGGCAGCGCATCAATAAAGGCATGATCGACGACTCCGATGTGTTCTCGATCATTGTCAGTTCGGCCGATCCTTCGGAAGTCTTCGCCAGCGCCTGCTCGGGTATCTACAAGAGCACCAGCGGCGGCGAGCAGTTCCAGAAGATTCAGGGCATTCCTTTTACGGCGCGGCGCACTCGTGTCCTCAAGCAGGACCCCAGCAACCCGGCGATCGTATACGCCGGTACGACCGAAGGCTTGTGGAAGACCACCGATGAAGGCAAGAACTGGAAGCGCATGAGCGATCCCGAGGTCGTGGTGAACGATGTGTTCATCGATCCGCGGAACTCGCAGCGCGTGCTGCTGGCCACGGATCGCAGCGGCGTGCTGGCCAGTGAAGACGGCGCGGCTACGTTCACCTCTTCGAACCACGGATATGCTCACCGTTACGTCAGCGCTATTCTGGCGGACAGCAAAGAATCCAACGCACTTTACATTGGAGTGGTGAATGACCGCGAGTTCGGCGGGGTCTTCTTCACTCACGATGGCGGCCAGACCTGGCAGCAAAAAAGCTCAGGCCTCGAAGGTCGCGATGTCTTTACCTTGAAGCAAGCCGGCAACGGTGTGCTGATCGCGGGAACCAACCGGGGCATGTTTGAAATGCTTCCGGGCAGCACAACATGGCACCCGATTAACAATGTTGTGCTCGAGAAGACAGTTTCGAAAACCGTGAAGCTGAAGAGCGGCAAGACCAAGAAAGTCAGCTCCACCACCAGCACCCGTTCCGTGCTGGAAGCCAAGGTCAGCGATACCGACCTGGAAGCGACTCGCTGGTTCGCGGCAACTTCGGCCGGCCTTTTCACCAGCAAGGATCGGGGAAAGCAATGGATGGGCGGTCCGGTCGCCGGTCAGCAGGATTTCGTTTCCGTGCAGGCGCTTGAGGGTTTGGTCGTGGCCGCGACCCGCTCGATCGTATTGGTCTCCGAGGACGCGGGGACAACCTGGCAGCCCTGTGCGCTCACGTCCTATCCCGTGAACATTCGGAGCGTAACCGT
>Ga0181525_10000994_pt1 | contig 24550 bp, 26 predicted proteins | sample PEATcosm2014_Bin_48_FD_121100 | JGI IMG/M metagenome (GOLD analysis project Ga0181525, IMG submission 121100) | Peatland microbial communities from MTU Mesocosm Facility, Houghton, MI, USA - PEATcosm2014_Bin06_10_metaG | ecosystem: Environmental > Terrestrial > Soil > Wetlands > Peat | place... | reverse complement strand
TCGCCGACCACCGCCGCGGGGATGCGCGGCTGGTCATAGGTCTCGGTGTCCATGAAGACGAAATCCTCGCCCTCGCGGTACAGGTACTGCATCTCGCGGCGATCTACATTGGCCACGTCGACCTTGACGCCGGCGTTGAAGGTGCGGTCGACGACCTTGCCGGACATGACGTTCTTCAGCTTGCTGCGCACGAAGGCGCCGCCCTTGCCGGGCTTGACGTGCTGGAACTCGACGACGGTCCACAGCTGACCGTCAATGTTCAGCGTCATGCCATTCTTCAGGTCGTTCGTGGTGGCCACGTTCGTCTCTCCAGGTCAAAGAACAAGAAGTTCTCTCGTAGTCGTCGTGAGCAGGCCGGTTCCTTCCGCGCCAACGACAAGGACGTCCTCGATCCGGACGCCGCCCCTGCCGGGCAGGTAAATGCCAGGCTCGACGGTGACAGGAACCCGGTCGGCAAGCTTACCCGTTCTGCCGTATCCGAGCATCGGCGCCTCGTGCACCTCGAGCCCGACGCCATGGCCGAGGCCGTGGCCGAAATGCTCGCCGTGCCCGGCATCGCGGATCAGGTCCCTGGCGGCCGCGTCCACGTCTGCCAGGTTCGCGCCGGGCCGCGCGGCGTCGATACCGGACCGCTGCGCGGCCGCGACGAGCTCGTAGATCTCCCGCTGCCAGCCGGCCGGCTCGCCCAGCGCGACCGTACGGGTCATGTCCGCGTGGTAGCCGCCGTACAGCGCACCGAAGTCCATCGTGATCAGGTCGCCGCGGCGCAGCGGCCGGTCGGTCGGCGAATGGTGTGGCAGGGCGCCGTTCGGGCCGCTGGCCACGATGGTGTCGAAGGCCGGGCGCTCCGCGCCGAGCTGTGCCATCCGCGTGTCCAGTGCCGCCGCCAGTCCGCGTTCGGTAATGCCGGGCCTGATCAGCACGAACACGTCGGCGAGGGCCTGGCAGCTGATCCGGCACGCGGTCGCGAGCAGCTCAAGCTCGGACGGATCCTTGACCGTCCGTAGCTCCTCTATTTTTCTGCCGAACGGCACCAGGCGCACCCCGTCAGCTTTGGCCGCGAGTTCCGCGTGGCCTTCGACCGACATCTCGTGCGCCTCGAAGGCCACTGCGTGCATCCCGCGGCTGGTCATCTCCCTGGCCAGCCGGGTCTCGATGAACCGCTCGACCAGCAATTCTAGGTCGGGGCAGTCCCGCGCGGCGGCCAGCGCGTACCGCGAGTCCGTGGCCAGCACCGCCGTGCCGTCGGCAGGCAGCAGCAGCGCCGCGTTGGAGCTGGCCAGGCCGGTGAGGTAGCGGACGTGCGGGCCCACGGTGACGAGGGCGGCGTCCGCGCCGGCCTCGGCGATCTTCTGCTGCGCGCTTCGCCGCCGACGGGCGTGAATATCGGGCATCTCCCGACTGTAGAACAGCCGACGCGGCGCGCGTGGTGAGGGTGGTTGTGAGGTTGGGGTGGATCAGGCCGCGAGCGCGCTGATCTGGTCGATGAGGCGGACCCTGGCCTCGTGAGTGGGCGCCAGCGGCATGACGTTCAAGGTGGTGACGCCGACCTCGCGGTAGATGGCGAGGCGGTCGCGGATATAGGCCTCGGAACCGATCAGCGAGGTCAGCTCGAGCAGTTCCGCGGGCACGAGGGCCTCTGCTTCGGCCTTGCGCCCATCCAGGTAGGCGTCCTGGATCGCCTTGGCCTCGGCCTCGTAGCCATACCGGCACGCCAGGGTGTTGTAGAAGTTGCGGCCGCGCGCGCCCATGCCGCCGACGTACAGCGCCACGTGCGGCCGGGCCAGATCGCGCAGGCCGGTCACGTCGTCGCCGATGGCCAGCGGCGCACCCGCGATCACGTCCAGCGGGCCGAGCGACGGGTCGCGCTTCGCGCCCCCCTCGGCCAGGGCGTCGCCCCACACCCCGGCGGCCCGCTCCGGCAGGTAGAAGATCGGCTCCCAGGCCTCGGCCAGCTCGGCGGCAAGCGCCACGTTCTTCGGGCCGATGGCGGCCAGGGCGATCGGGATGCGCTCGCGGACCGGGTGATTGATCAGCTTGAGCGGCTTGCCGAGGCCGGTGCCCCCGGCAAGCGGCAGCTGATAGTACTTGCCGTGGTAGACCAGCGGCTCACGGCGCCACGTCATCCGGCAGATCTCGATGATCTCGCGGGACCTGCCGACCGGCGCGTCGTACGGCACGCCATGCCAGCCCTCGATCACCTGCGGGCCGGACGCCCCGATCCCCAGCGTGAACCGGCCGCCCGACACGTAATCCAGGCCGGCCGCGGTCATCGCGGTCAGCGCCGGAGTGCGCGAGTAGAGCTGGAGGATGCCGGAGGCGAGCTCCAGGCGCTGCGTCTTGGCGGCGATGTAGCCCAGCTGGCTGACGGCGTCGAAGCTGTAGGCCTCGGGCACGAACACGATGGCTAGCCCGGCCCTTTCGTAGTCGGCCAGCTCCACCACGGTCTCGGCGAAGCCGCCCGCGTAGTTCAAAGACATTCCGACCCGCATGCCATCAGGGTAGCGGGCGCGGCGGAGTGACCTTTCAGCGTGCTTGCATAATTACCTCAACCTACGTTGAGCAGCGCGGCGCATGGTGACGAACATGACGGTAGCCGCGCTGCGGGCAGCCACTCCGCACCGGAGGGCGCGTGACGGCCTCGTCGAGGTGACCATCCCGGTATACAACGAGGAGAGGGTTCTCGCGGAGAGCATCCGGCGGCTTCACTCCTACCTGACCGCCCAGTTTCCCTTCCGGTTCGTCATCACGATCGCCGACAACGGCAGCACCGATTCGACCTTCGAACTCGCGCGGGAGGCCAGCGCGAGGCTCTCCGGGGTACGGGCCGTCCATCTCGATCGCAAAGGTCGGGGATTCGCGCTGCGTCATGTCTGGGGCAGCAGCGACGCCGACGTCGTCGCCTACATGGACGCCGACCTGTCCACCGGCCTAGACGCGTTCCTGCCGCTGGTCGCTCCGCTGCTGTCCGGTCACAGCGACCTGGCCGCCGGCAGTCGGCTGATGCGCGGCTCTGACGTGGTCCGCGGGCCAAAGCGCGAGATCATCTCGCGCGGCTACAACCTGCTGCTGCATGCCTTCCTTTCTGCTCGTTTCTCGGACGCGCAATGCGGGTTCAAGGCCGGCCGGACTGAGGCGGTCAAGGCGCTGCTCCCGGCCGTCGAAGACGACGGCTGGTTCTTCGATACCGAGCTGCTGATCCTGGCGCAGCGGCGCGGGCTTCGCATCGCGGAGATTCCGGTGGTGTGGGTCGAAGATCCCGACAGTAAGGTTGATATCGTCCGTACCGCGCTGGATGACCTGCGGGGCATGGCGCGGCTGCGTTTCCGTGCCGCCGACGGTCAACGCCGCTGCGCCCATTCCGAACTAGCCGTCCCGGAGCAGCAGCCATGACCACCGAGGTGAGGGAAGCCAGCCCCCACGCCGAGCCCGCCGGACCGGCACGCGGATGGCTCAGGCGGCTGGTACTCGGCCGTCCGTCCGATCCGGTCTGGGCGCGGCCCGCGCTGTGGGCGCTGCTGATCCTGGCCGCGGTCCTGTACTGCTGGGACCTGTCGCGTAACGGCGACGCGAACACGTTCTACGCGGCCGCCGTGCTCAGCGGGACGGAGAGCTGGAAGGCCTTCTTCTACGGCTCGCTTGACTCGGCGTCGTTCATCACGGTGGACAAGCCGCCGTTCGCGTTCTGGGTAATGGGGATATCCGCGCGCATCTTCGGGTTCAACAGCTGGAGCCTGCTGCTGCCGCAGGCGGCCGAGGGCGTGGCCGCGGTCGCGGTCGTGTACGCGGCGGTACGGCGCAGCGTCGGCGGGCTGACCGGTGAGCGCGGCGCGCACGCGGCGGGGCTGATCGCGGCGCTCGCGCTGACCCTGACCCCGGTGGTCGTGGCGATCGACAGGGACGACAACCCCGACACGATGCTGACCCTGCTGCTGGCGGTCGGCGCCTGGGCGCTGCTGGAGTCGCTGCGGTCCGACCGGCATCCGCTGCGCTGGCTGATGCTCAGCGCGGTCGCGATCGGGCTCGCGTTCAACACGAAGATGCTCGAGGGGTTCATCCCGCTGCCCGCGTTCGCCGTCGTGTACCTGGTCGCGGCGAAGGGGACCTGGCGCGCTCGGATCGGCCGGCTGCTGGCCGCGGGCGGCGTGCTGGCCGTGATCGCGCTGTCCTGGATGACCATCGTCGACCTCATCCCCAAGACGAGCCGTCCCTACGTGGGCAGCAGCGCCAACGACACGGTGTGGAACCTGGCCGTGGGCTACAACGGCTTCGGCCGCATCACAGGGAGCGCGGGCTTCGGCGGCCGTGGCGGACCCGGCGGCGGGGGCGGGGGCGGGGGTTTCGGGGGCTTCGGGGGCCAGCCAGGCGTCGGGCGGCTGTTCGCCGCCACGCTCGGCGGCCAGATCTCCTGGCTCATCCCGTTCGCCGCCGTCGCGCTGATCGGCACGCTCGTCCTCATCGGGCGCCGGCACCGGACCGACCTCGCGCGCGCGAGCGTGCTGGTGTGGGGGGGCTGGCTGCTGCTGGAATTCCTCGTGCTCAGCTTCCAGCAGGGCATTCAGCACTCGTACTACACCAGCGCGGCGGCGCCGCCGATCGCCGCCCTGACCGGCATCGGCGCGGTCGCCCTATACCGGGCCTACCGCCGCTCGGGCTGGTGGAGTCTGGTGCTGCCGCTGGCGGTCGCGGTCACCGGCGCCTGGGCGTTCGTACTGCTGCGCCGCACACCCGGCTGGAATCCGTGGCTGTCGTGGACGGTGCTGGCGGCCACGGTGGTCACGGTGCTGATCCTGGTGCTCGGGCGAGTCCGCCGCTTCGGGAGGGTTCTGGGTCGCCGTCTGCTCATCCCGGCTGGCGTGGCAGGCCTGATCGCAGGGCTGGCCGGGCCGGCCGCGTACGCGGCCACGCCGCTCTCCCACGCCGCCAATGGCACCAATCCGGTCGCGGGACCGACTGCGGGCGGCGGGTTCGGGGGTCCCGGCGGCGCGGTCGGCGGCCGCGGGGGTTTCCCGGGGTTCGGCGACGGCACGCGCGGCGACTATCCGGGCGGCGGGCCCGGATCAGGCTTCGGGCGCCCCGGATCCGGGCCGGGCACCGGCGCAGCGGGCGCCGGCGGGCAGGGCAGGGCCTACCGGGACGAGGGTTTCGGCGGCGGAGGCTTCGGCGACGGGGGCCACCGTGACGCGAACCCCGGCGAGGGCGGGTTCCGGCTCGGCGGCGCGGGAGGTACCGGAGGCCTGGGCGGTGAGGTCAGCAAGCAGCTGATCTCCTACCTGAAGGCCGACCGTGACGGGGCGACCTGGCTGGTCGCGGTGCAGGGGTCGCAGGAGGCGGCCGGGATCATCCTGCAGACCGGCGGCATCCCGGTAATGGCCATGGGCGGGTTCACCGGCACCGATGCGGCGCCGACGGTGGCCCAGCTTGAGCAGTACGTCAAGCAGGGCAAGCTGCGGTACGTGCTGACCGGCGGACGGGGCGGATTCGGCGGGGGCGGGAACGGCACTGTCGGGGCGGCCGTTTCCTGGGTCGAGCAGAACTGCTCCGCGGTGCCCGCGTCGGCCTACGGCGGTTCTGCCACCGGGGCGCAAGCGCTGTACCGCTGCGGATAGCCATCCGGCCGATCGGCGTTGGCGATCCGCGCACCACAGCTCGTTCCGCAAATTTCGGTACCTGGCACGACCTGAATCCGGCTCTAGCTTCGCGCGAATGCCATGAGCGGACCGAAATCTCCTGCCTCCTCCGCCGTCTGCAACGCGCTGATGTAACGGCGGCGCAGTTCGCTCGTCTCGGTCAGCGACGCGCCGCCCCAGGTAAACCGGCGCCCGCCGAGAGCCACGATGAGCGAGTCGGCCGCGAGCCGTGACCAGCGGCCGTTTCCGTTGGGAAACGGGTGGACGAGAACCAGCCGGTACCCGAACCTGACGGCGCATTCGTCCTGGCTCCATCGTGTCGCGCTGATGTCGGCCAGCCAGACATGGGCGTCGGCCTCTATGTCGCGCATGTCCGTGCGGATCTGCCAGTAGGGCACGCCCAGGTTCCTCTCGGTTGTCCTGTACTGCCCCGCCCAGGCCCAGACCTGGTAGTACATCCGCCAGTGCAGGCGCTTAAGCCAGGCTTCCCGTGTCACAACCTCTGGCCTGAGCCTGCGCTGGGAGAAGAATAGCCAGGTCATGGCCTGGCTGATGTTGTCGGCCTCGGCGCGGTTCAACTCCTTGCGGGTCAGTACCGGCAGCCGCATGCCCAGGCGCTCCTCGTCCGTGAGGGGCGTGCCGTCGCCAGGCTCGGCGAGCGGGTCAGTCGGGGGCATCGTCGCGCCAGAGGCCGCCTCGTTCAAGCAACTGCTCGGCGAACCGCTCTTCCATTTCGCTCGCCATCCCTGTCGCCTGGTCCTCCAGCCGCATCGTCTGCTCGACGGCGGCTATCTGCTTGCGGGCGAGTTCTCGGGCGCGATCGCGGACAACCGCGTCCAGCGGACGCCGCGGTACCAGTAGATAGACAAGATCGCAACCGAGAGCATCCGCGGCTCGCCGCAACGTGTCCAGCTGGATCCTGTCAGCCGCCTCGGACTGTTCCAGCCTGGTCACCGCGCCTGCCGTGATGCCCAGCCGGGTGGCCAAGGCCGCTGCGCTCATGCCCAGAGCCTCACGGACGGCGCGGAGCCAGCCGTGCGGCGGGCGCGCCAGTCCGCGGAGCTGCTGCCACTCATCGAAGTGGCTATCGAGCAGGCGCCGGCTCCGCACGGATACCTCGTTAGAGACCCTAGGCATGACCAACCTCGGTTATGTGAAGCAGAACTCACTATCAGCAACTTTATAGTGCACCGTAAATCATAACTATGATAGTGAACATGAGCTTTAGCACAATATAATATCAGTTCATGATGATCTCTGAATCACTATAAGTGGTCAGGAGCTGAGGTCGAGCATCATGGCGGCGAGGCTGCCCGGACGCTATAGGCGACCATCGGCGGGCACCTGGAGAAGCTGGGCGAGGATGTCCTGGCTGACCGCGTCCGGGTGGAAGTTGTAGTTCTGGGTGGCGTGTCCCCGATTGGCCGCGACGCGGACCTGTTGCTGTATATCGTCCTGATGTTGATGGCGTGCTGGCATTCGCGGCGACCGGCATACCGCCGTTCGGCCGTGACTCCGCTGCCGCGGTCATGTTCCGCATCGTCAGCCAGCCACCGGACCTGGCCGGAATCGCCGATCGGCAACTGGCCGGGCTGATCCAGGCGTCCCCGGCATTCCCGGGGTCGGCCACGGCATCGGGCCACGCCAGCCCGAGCAGGAGCCCCAGCCAGAGTCCGAGCCCGGTCGCCACCCACAGCAGCCCAGCGGGGGTAGCAACGGTCAGCGACGCGCCCACGGTGGGCCCGGCCGATCCGCAGGCCGCGCAGCAGTACAAACTACGAGAGACCTGTCGGCTCCTACGGCATCCCGCAGGCGCTGCCCGGATCGAAGATGGCCAGCGCCGGACCCGACTGGCAGACGGACGCCACAACGCAGATCAAGTGGGGCCTTGGCTACATCAAGTCCATATACGGGAATCCGTGCCAGGCGTGGTCCTTCGAGGAGGCGAACGGGTACTACTGACCGGCAGAGCTGAGGTCGGCAAGCTGGGCCAGGATGTCCTGGCTGACTGCCTCTGGAATGCGCCCGTCGGTGGCCACGGTCAGGGTGGCTACCTCGGCGTAGACGTCCAGCCGGTGCTGGTAGAGCGCGTCCAGGTCGGGCCTGCGCAGCAGCGGGCGGTACTCGTCGCCGGCGACCCTTCCCATCGCCTCGGCGTATCAGACCTGCAGGTAGACCACCCGCGCGGACTTGAGGCGGACCTTTGTCTCCGGGTGTTCCGCGGCGCCGCCGCCGAGGGCGAGGACGGCCTCCTGGCCGTCGATCAGGTCGGCGATGACCTCGCGCTCCAGTTCGCGGAAGGCGGGCTCGCCGTCCTCGGCGAAGATCTGCGGGACCGAGCGTCCCGCCCGCTGCTCGATGACGAGGTCGCTGTCGACGAACGGGAGGCCGAGGCGTTCGGACAGCAGGTGCCCGACGGTTGTCTTGCCCGCGCCCATGAAGCCGACGAGGACAATCACGGCTCGGCCTCGGCGGTCGGGCCGGCTGCCTCGGCGGTCCGGTCGCCTGTTTTGGCGATCAGCTCGGCGATTGCCTGCAGGGCCAGCTGGTAGGACATCATGCCGAACCCGGCCACGGTCCCGTCCGCCACCCCCGCGACCACCGACGTGTGCCGGAATTCCTCGCGCGCCGCCGGGTTGGACAGGTGCACCTCTATGAGCGGCGCCGTCCGCATCGCCAGGGCGTCCCGCAGCGCGTAGGAGTAGTGCGTGAACGCGGCCGGGTTGAGCACCATCGGCATCCTGGTGTCGGCGGCCTCGTGCACCCAGCTGATCAGCTCGCGCTCGTCGTCGGTCTGCCGGACATCGGTGTGCAGACCGAGCGTCCGGCCGGTCGAGCGGCACAGCTCGACCAGGTCGTCGAACGTCTCGTGGCCCTACTCTTCTGTTTCCCTGACACCGAGCCTGCCGAGGTTAGGGCCGTTGAGGACGAGCACCTGCGTGATCAATTGGATACCTCCCGGTATGCCCGCTGCAGGAGCCGCTCGGGCGGATCGTCGAGAATCCCGGGACGGGCCAGGCCGTCAAGCACCACCAGCCGCAGCCGCGCGCCGCGGGCCTTCTTGTCCACGCTCATGGCCTCCCGCAGCGACGACCACAGACCCGCCCGGTAGGCGGTCGGCAGGCCGACGCTCGCCAGCACGCTGCGGTGCATCGCGGCGGTCGCGTCGTCGAGCCGGCCGGCCAGGCGGCCGACCTCCGCGGCGTACACCATGCCGATGGCCACCGCGTCCCCGTGCCGGAACCGGTAACCCTCCACCCGCTCGATGGCGTGGCCGAGGGTGTGCCCGTAATTCAGGACCTCTCTCAGGCCCTTTTCGTGGAGGTCGCTCGAGACCACGCCGGCCTTTACCCGGATCGCCCGCTCGATCAGCTCGCGGGCGTGGCGGCCGTGCGGCACCGCGGCGCCCTCGGGATCTTCCCGAACCCGGTCCAGGATCACCGGGTCGGCGATGAAGCCTGCCTTGATCACCTCGGCAAGGCCGGCTGCGTAGTCGGCCCGTGGCAGGGTCTCGAGCACCGCCAGGTCGGCCAGCACGCCCGCGGGCGGGTGAAACGCGCCGACCAGGTTCTTGCCCTCGGCAATGTCGATCGCGGTCTTCCCGCCCACCGCCGCGTCCGCCATGCCGAGCAGCGTGGTGGGCAGCAGGACGACCTGGACGCCGCGGAGCCAGGTGGCGGCCACGAAGCCGGCCAGGTCGGTCGTCGCGCCGCCGCCGACGCCGACCACGCAGTCGGACCGGGTCACGCCGTGCGCGGCCAGCCTGGACCACAGCCCGGCCGCGACGTCGGCGGTCTTGGCGCGCTCGCCGTCGGGGACCGGCTCGGTCCTGACGTCAAAGCCCGCGGCCGTCAGCACCCCGCAGACGGGCCTGGCTATCTGGTCGAGGCTCTCGGCGTGGATCACCACAACCGTCCTGGCCTCCTTCGGCATCAGGCCCGGTAGCTCGCTGAGGACACCGACCCCGATGAGCACCGGGTACGGCTTCTCCCCGCCGACCTCGATCCTGGTAGCGGTCACCGCGGGGCGCCGATCATGGCGGTTATCTCTGCGGCGAGCTCCTCGGGGTCCTTCTCGTCGGTCTGCACGGTGATCGACGCAAGCCGCTCGTAGATCCCGCGGCGTTCCTCCAGCATCGCGCGTAGCCTGCCGCGCGGGTTCCCCGGGATCACGATGCGGGGTACGTCCAGCCCGATGCGCCGTGCGATGGTGCCGAAGTCGGCGGCGAGGTAGACCACGGGCAAACCGTCGAGCAGCCGCTGGATCCCGTCATCAAGCACCGCGCCGCTGCCGAGCGCGAGCACGCCGCCGCGCTCGCGCAGCGGGCCGTTCTCGCCGAGCGCGCCGGCCGCCGCCTGGCGTTCGAGGGCGCGGAACGCTTCCTCGCCGTCATCGATGAAGATGTCACTGACTGGCTTGCCCGCGACCGCCCCGACCTCCGCGTCGGTGTCGGTGAACTGCACGCCGAGGCCGGCCGCGACGAGCGCGCCGACCACGGTCTTGCCGGCGCCAGGCGGGCCGATCAGCACCGCTGCCGGCGGCGTGCCGGGCTCCGGGGTGCCGGGCTCCGGGGCGGTGGGCGGCACCGTCACGAGATCACCAGATGCTTGAGGTATCCCTCGGCGTTGCGCCTCATCTCGTCCACCGAGTCGCCGCCGAACTTCTCGACCGCGGCTTCGGCCAGGACCAGGGCCACCATGGCCTCGGCGACCACGCCGGCTGCCGGAACCGCGGTCGCGTCGCTGCGCTGGTTGATCGCCTTGGCCGGCTCGCCGGTGGCGGTGTCGATGGTGTCCAGCGCCCGCGGCACCGTCGAGATGGGCTTCATCGCGGCCCTGACGCGGATCACCTCGCCGGTGCTCATCCCGCCCTCGATGCCGCCGGCGCGGTTGGTGCGCCTGGCGATGCCGTTGGGGGTCGCCTCTATCTCGTCGTGCGCCGCCGAGCCGCGCCTAGTGGCGGTGGTGAAGCCGTCGCCGACCTCGACGCCCTTGATGGCCTGCACGGACATCAGCGCGCCGGCCAGCCGGGCGTCCAGCCGTCTATCCCAGTGGGTGAAGCTGCCGAGCCCGGGCGGCAGGCCGAAGGCCAGCACCTCGACGACGCCGCCCAGGGTGTCGCCATCCTTGCGGACCGCGTCGATCTCGGCGACCATGAGCTCGCTCGTCGCCGGGTCGGCGCACCGGACGGGGCCGGCGTCGATGGCGGCCAGGTCCCGCGGTCCGGGCATGACGCCGTCGGGAACCGCGATTGGGCCCAGGGCGACGACATGGCTGAGGATCTCGACGCCGAGCACCTGGCTGAGCAGGCGCCGCGCCACCTCGCCGAGCGCCACCCGGGCGGCCGTCTCCCGGGCACTAGCTCGCTCGAGCACGGGGCGCGCGTCCTGGTGGCCGAATTTCTGCATGCCTGCCAGGTCCGCGTGCCCGGGCCGCGGCCTGGTCAGCGGGGCGTTCCTTGCCTGGCCCTCGAGCACCGCAGGATCCACGGGATCGGCCGCCATAACAGTCTCCCACTTGGGCCATTCGGTGTTGGCGACCCTGATCGCCACCGGGCCGCCGAGCGTGCGGCCGTGCCTGACCCCTGCGGTCAGCTCCACCTCGTCCCGCTCGAACGTCATCCTGGCGCCGCGGCCGTATCCGGCCCGCCGCCTGGCCAGCGCCGCGGCGATGTCCTCGGTGGTCACCCGCACCCCGGCGGGCACGCCCTCGCAGATCGCGACGAGCGCGCGCCCGTGCGACTCACCTGCGGTCAGCCAGCGAAACATGGTCTGATCCTACGGGGTCAGGTGGGGCTGCTCCCCGCTATGGTGACTGCTGCCCGAGCCGGGCCGCCGGTCAGTCGCTGGCGGCCTCGACGCGGATCTCGACGCCGCGGCGCATGCGCCCGGCGAGCCGCGACGCCAGGCTTTCCGCCGCCCGGCTCGCCGCAGGCCGCCAGTCGGCGACGGCAAGCCGCAGCGTGATCGCGAGATCCGTGCCCTCCGCGCTGCCAGGCGCCAGGCTGAAGCCGGCCACCGCGGGCTCGCTGGCGAGTGCCGACTCGACCAGGTCGCGGACATCCGGATCCTGGTGCGGGAGGGGCGCCTGCCGTCCGGCGGCGAGCGCCGCCAGCCGCGCGCCCTCGATCGCGAGCGGCACCGGGCCGGCCACGTCGATGATCACGGCGCAGCCGTCGGCCATGGCGGCGCGCCATACCCGGTCCGCCTCGGCAGGAACCGGACGGGCCTGCGGGCGCCACCGCGCCAGCGCGTCCAGGCAGGTGAAGGCGAGCACCGCGGGCCTTCCGTCCCTGCCGATAAGCGTGGGCAGCACCATCTCGCTGCTGGAGTCGGTGGCGTGCCCGTCGCGAGCTCCGGCCGAAGGGAGATCGGTGGCGACGGCGACCACGGGGACAAGCAGGCGCGCCGCTGACAGCGCGGTAAGCGCCGCGTGCTCGCTGCCCTCCCCGGCGAAATAGGCGGCGAGTGCGGCCGCCACGCCGGGATCGGTCGCGCCATCATCACCGCGGAACTGCTGGCCGCCCGGGTTCAGGTGCGCGGACACGTCATAGACCATATGCGACGGGCGGATCGCGTGCGGCTTTGCCGGCAAGATGTGACTGTGAGCCGGCTATGACCAGCACGATGTGGCAGCATGCCGGCACGAACTCGGCACCGGACCGACAAGGCTCGCACCATATTGTCATGGTACAGATACGAGGAGTAATAATTCTCTGAATGCGCCACTTCGGGGTCAATTTCCGTCATTAACTAGGCACAATCAGTTGTGCATGGCATCCGGTTGCGAGCTGAAGGGAGGGTGAGTGACCCAACCCGAGCGGCTGCCCGCCATCACGCCCGGCACGCCGATGTGGAAGGCCGTTCCGCCGCGGCTGGTCAGCCCCTACCTGAACGGGCAGCGATCAGTGCTGGCGGGCTACGTCTACCGGGCTCAGGACGTCCGGTTCCACAACCCTGCCGAGGCGTATCTCGCCCTCGCCCTCGGCTGGGAGGAATCGGAATTCGCCCCCGACATGAGCGAGCTGTACCTCATCTGCTGGCTCGCCCGGGCCGTCGACGGCTACGTGCAGACCGTCGGCCGGGGCTTCCCTGAGTTCTACATCGAGCCCATCCCGATACCCGTCGGGGCCGGCCTGTGCAGGCTCGGCGCCGACGGAGACGAGCTCGTGGCCCAGTACGACGGCCTGACCTGGCAATATACGGAGCCGTAGAGATGCGATACCGGCTGATGGCCACGTACCGCGGCGCTCCGTACCAGGCAGGCCTCGGTCCTGACGGCACGGAGGTGACGCTGTTCGCCGCGTGCCCGCCGCCGGAGGAACTCGGCTTCAGTTCCGCAGCCGGGCACTGGCGCAAGCAGGTCGACATCAGCGACCTCGACGCGCTGTGGCAATCGCGGCCCGTGGGCGACTACCGCGGCGACCCCTGCCTGGTGCTCGACGACCTCGGCGACCGGCTGCACATCGTCTACCTGGGCCGGGATGCCGTTCTTGCCAGGCAGCTCGGATACTGGGAGGTAGACAGGGAGGTATTCGAAGTCGTGGTGCCTCGGCATGAGGTCACCGACCTCGCCGAGGAGCGAGACGAGATCCCGCTGGCGGCAGCGACGTTCCCGCCATCGGATCCAGAGCCGCGCGGTGCCGAGGTACGGGCTGCCGAGCCGCGCGGTGCCGAGGTAAGGGCTGCTGAGGGGCGCTCTGCTGAGGCGCGCTCGGCGCGCAGTGCGGAGAAGCGCGGCGGCGAGCCGCGGGTCGCGGATCGCCAGGCGCCCGTCCCTGACCGGGCGGCGGCGTGGCATGGTTCGCCGGAGCCCGGCCCTTGGTCTGGGACCGAGCCTGGCGGATGGCTGCGGGAGCCTCGGAACGCCCCAGAGGCGTGGGAGGCCGCGGGCGAGCCCAGGGGGGCGGGGTCGCAGGGACGCCGCAACGGGCGTGGGGCACGCGCTTCGACGCAGTCGGTCTTCGCCGAGCTTCTCGACCTGGCCTCCATTCCGCCGACCGCATACGCGCTCGACGAGGAGGTATCAGGGGCCATCTGCTTGGTCAAGACCGACGGCGGCTTCGAGGTGTTCAGCCGGACCGACGATGCCCGACTCGAGGAGCGCTTCTTCGAGGATGAGGAGGCGGCCTACTTCTACCTGTTCGGCGTGCTTGCGGCGGAAGCCATCCGGAGCGGGCGCCTCGGACCTCCCGCCGCCAATGGGTCCAACGGCGTCGGCCGACCCAACGGCTACCGTAACGGATCTCGCATCCCGGGGACGCCTTCGGCCTCCACAGGAAACGTTTCGAAGTACTTACGGAGCGGAAAGTTACCCAAAACGCCCTCCCGTCCGGCTAGGGTTTATGTAGCCGGCGGGGCTGACGGTCCCCCGCTCCCCAAGCAGCCCCGTCGGCCTTCCCTAAGTTCGTGTAAGCAAAATTGTCCTGCGTATCACAAATCGATATCTTCGCAATTCCTTACCTTGCGTCATAAGCGTTACACCATGCGCAGTACGGTGGCGTAGTTGGCATCCTCCTCTGCCTGAGGGCAGGGGATTCCAACTGCTCGCGCACGGTTAGGAGGCAAGCAGTTGGGGTTCGCGGTTCGCTGGCCCGGCAGCCCGGAAGCCTCCCCGCGCAGTCACGGCGTGCCCCGCCGCGATGTTCATGGCCGCGTGCACATCAGCGTTACAGGCGTATCCGCAGGCCGCGCATGCGAACCGCGCTTGACTCTCGCGCGATTGCGCATCCACGTGCCCGCACGCCGCGCACCGCTGACTGGTGAACGCGGGGTTGATCTTCTCCACCCGGCCGGGAGCCTTCTGCTCCAGGCGCCGGACCAGCAGACCCCACCCGGATCGCAGGATCCCCCGGTTCAGCCCGGCCTTCGGGCGGACGTTCCGGCCAGGATTGCCTGGCGTGCCCTTCGCGCTTCGGGTCATGTTCCCGATCCGCAGGTCCTCGACCCTGATCACGTCGAAGCGGCGGGCCAGATCCGTGGAGGTCTTCTCGGCCCAGTCCTTGCGCCGGTCCCTTTCCCGGGCGCGCAGCCGGCCGATCGCGTGCCTCACCCTGCTGCGGCGGCTGGAGCCGCGCCGCGCCCTGGCCAGCTTCCGCTCCAGTTGCAACAGACGCCTCCGCTGTCGTGCTGTCAGGCCGGGAACGTGCAGCAGTTCACCTGTCACCCAGACCTGCCCGACGTGGCGGGACACGCGGCGCACCGCCCACTGCATACCGCGCTTCCCAACGATGCGGAATCCCTCGTCCCGCCCGGCCTTGCGCCAGGCCGGCCGCCCGGCCGGGAGGTGAGGCGGCGCTTCCTCCCCGGCCTGAACACCGGAATCTCCACGCCGCGATCCTGATGACTGGTTTGACCGAGGCCAGCGTCCAGGCTGTGCCGGTAGCCGCTGGGGTCGCCAGCCTCGCGGCCCGGGATCTGCTGCTCGGCCCTCGCCGTCACGGTAAGGTGCTCGCGCTCCTGCCGCACGGGATCTACCTGGAGTTCGGCGATACCGTTCCCGAGCCGCGGGTCATCGTCATCTCGCCACCCGGCACTATCAGGCTGCCGAACGCCATAGTGGCCGGCCCCTTGGAGCCGAGTTCGTCCGCGGAATGCTGGGCGGGCGGCGGCCGGGTCATGGCGTGCGGCCTGGACATCAGGATCGTGCGCTGGTGGGATCCCTCGCCCGTGTTCGGCCCGCTCTCTCGGGTCAGGCTCGACCATGGCTCGGGCATCCTCTCCAAGCTGTGCGAGCAGCCGCCGGGGCTGGCCGGACATGACGGGCCCGCGCAGCTCGCGGCGTGCTGCGCCAGCGGCGACCTGGCAGGCGCCGTCGAAGCGACCGAACGCCTAGTAGGTCTCGGCCCGGGACTGGTGCCTAGCGGCGACAGCGTGGTCAGCGGGGTCCTGCTCGCGCTCAGGCTGCTCGGCGGCGCCATCTCCGGCGGCACCCGCGCGGTATGGCTGGCGAACTGGCTCAGCGCGTCGGCGACCTGCTACGCGACGCAGCGGACCACGACCCTGGCGGCGTCGCTGCTGCACTGTGCCGCCAACGGCCAGGGGGCGGCCGAGGTATCCGCCGTCCTGCTCGGGATGGCGGGCCAGGAGCCGCTCGAGCCGGCCGCGGCCAAGCTGCTCGCGGCGGACCAGGGTGCCGATCTGGCCTGGGGCCTAGTGGCCGGCTGCCGGGCGGCGTTGCTGCTGTCCGTATCCTAGGCGAATGACCGTTCCGCTTACCGGATTCCAGTACGAGATTGAGGCCGGGCACTACCGGGCCACGCTGACGCAGCTGGGCGCCGGGCTGCGCGAGCTGCTCTTCCGCGGTGAGCCGGTGGTCAACGGCTACCGGGCCGACGAGCTGCCGCCGGCCGCGGCCGGGCAGTTGCTCGCACCCTGGCCGAACCGGGTTGACGGCGGGCGGTACGCATTCGCGGGCACCGACTATCAGCTGGCCCTTACCGAGCCCGCTCACGGTAACGCGATCCATGGCCTGACCCGCTGGACGGCATGGACTGAGGTTAGGCACGACGCCAGCTCCGTGGTCCTCCGCAGCGCGCCGCACGGGGTGCAGGGGTACCCGTTCTGCCTGGAGATCGACGCCGAGTACCGGCTCGATCCCGGTACCGGGCTGCATGTCGCCATTACGGCCCGCAACCGCGGCGGGCACGCGGCTCCGTACGGCACAGGCTTCCATCCGTACCTGACCGTCCGGGCGCCCTCGGTCGATGAGTGCGAGCTGACCCTGCCTGCCGCGTCCTGGCTTCCTGCGGATGACCGTGGCATCCCGTCCGGCCCGGCGGCCGCCGTCGATGGCACGCCCTACGACTTCCGCAAGCCGCGCCTGATCGGGACCACCCAGATTGACCACGCGCTGACCGCGCTCACCCGCGACGGCGACGGCCGAGCCTGGGCTCACCTGGCCGACGGTGATCGCCCTGAGGCAAGGGTCAGCTTGTGGGCCGGCCAGGGTTACCACTGGCTGCAGGTCTTCACCGGCGACTCGCTGGGACCGGACCGCCGCCGCAAGGCGGTCGCCATCGAGCCGATGACCTGCCCGCCGAACGCCTTCGTGACCGGCGAAGACCTGCTGGTCCTCGAGCCGGGCGAGGCCGTCACCCACAACTGGGGGATCCAGGCCGACCGTTAGGTCGTCAGCCGCCCGGCCGCCCGCTCCAGGTCGGCGGGGATGTCGATATCGTCCGGGCTCCCGGTATCGGCGCATTCGACCAGCGCGACTAGGTCGGGCCGGGCACGCAGGAAGGGCCTGGCGCCCTGATCGCCGGTCGCCATGGCGATCACCTCGGGCCAGTGCTCGCGGCCAAGCAGCACGGGGTTGCGCGGCCGACCGTCGTAGGCGGCTACGGTCACGGTGGCGCCGGCCCGGTAGGCGGCGATCAGGCGAGCCACCGCCTGCGCCCCGATGAGCGGCTGGTCCGCGAGCGCGACCACGACGGCGCCTATCAGCGGCTGGTCCGCCGACTCAACCGCCATCGCGCCCGCATCCTGGGCCGGTGTTGCCGGATCACCCGGGTCGCGGCTGAGGGCCTGCAGCGCGGCGCGGAGGGAGGAGCCCATGCCGGTGCGCCAGTCCGGGTTGTGCACCGAATAGGTGCCGCTCAGGTGGACGGGAGCCGCTCCGGTGACGACGAGGATCGGATCCGCGCCGCCGGCCCGGAGCAGGTCAACGCCGCGCTGGGCGAGGGTCACGCCGTCGAGCTCGACTAGCGCCTTCGGCCGGCCGAACCTGGATCCTTCCCCCGCGGCGAGCAGCACTCCCGCCACCGACGTCCACACGGCCCTGGTCAGCCGAGGAGCTGGTGGTGGATGCGGCCCTCGGTGTCGGTCAGCGCCTGGCCGGTGCCGCCCCAGCGGAGCTGGATCAGTTCGGCGGCGATCGACACCGCCGTCTCTTCCGGCGTCCTGGCACCGAGATCGAGCCCGATCGGCGAGCGCAGCCGGTCCAGTTCCTGCTCGGTGAGGCCGACCTCGCGCAGCCGCGCGAGCCTGTCCTCGTGGGTCCGCCTGCTGCCCATCGCGCCGATGTAACCCGCCGGGGTACGCAGCGCGACCTCGAGCAGCGGCACGTCGAACTTGGGATCGTGGGTGAGCACGCAGATGACGGTCCGCTGGTCCACGTCGGTACCGGCGAGGAAGCGGTGCGGCCATTCGACCACGACCTCGTCCGCGTCGGGGAACCGTGACGTGGTGGCGAATATCTTCCTGGCATCGCACACGGTGACGTGGTATCCGAGGAACTTCCCGACCCGGGCGACCGCCGCCGCGAAGTCGATCGCGCCGAAGACCAGCATCCGGGGGGGCGGGGCGAACGAGTTCACGAAGACGCTTAGCTCGTCGCCGCGCCGCTCGCCGTGCGCGCCGTACCTGCGGATGCCGGTGAGCCCCTGGGCGAGCATGCCGCGGGCATCGTCATCCACCGCCGCGTCTAGCCTGTCGCCCGAGCCCAGGGTGCCGGACGCGCCCGCGAGCCAGGCGTCGGGCGCGTCGGCCGCGCCTGTCCAGATGACCCGTCTCGCGCCGACCTTGCCCGGGCCGCCGATCACCGTCGCGACCGCGACGGGCTCGCCGCGCTCCACCGCGGCGGCGATCTCCCCTAGCTCAGGGAAGCGCGTCCTGTTCACCGGCTCGACGAAGATGTCCAGGATGCCCCCGCAGGTCAGACCCACGGCGAACGCGTCGTCGTCGCTCACCCCGTAGGTCTGCAGAACCGGATCGCCGGTCTTGCAGACCTCGAGCGAGAGCTCGTAGACGGCGCCCTCCACACAGCCGCCGGACACGCTGCCGACGACCTCGCCGTCGGCCGAGGAGGATACCGCGAGGGCAGCGCCGGGATCACGGGGCGCGCTGCGGTACGTGCGGACCACCGTGGCCAGGCCGAACGTCTCCCCCGCCTCCCACCACTTCGTGATCCTGCTCAGGATGTCACGCACTGCGTCACCTCGGCCCTAGCGTCCTGTCCAGCTTAAACGCTACGCCGCCGAGACATAATGCCCCCCACGGCGAACCGGGAGTCACATCACGATCTTGGAGATCGGGATCTCCAAGATGTCCTGGGCGCCTGCCGCCTTCAGGGCCGGGATCAGCGTGTTGACCCCGCGCTTGGGGACTACGGTCTCCACCGCGTTCATATTCCCCCGGGCCAGCGCCGTAATCGTCGGCGAGGACAACGCTGGCAGCATGTCGGTGACCGCGGCCAGGTTGTCCGCGGCCACGTTGAGCTTCAGCAGGACGTTGCCACGGGCCTGGATCGAGCCTCGGAGCAGCAGCGCGATGTCCTCCATGGCTGCCCGCTTGGCCGGGTCCGCGAACGCCTGGGCGGACGCGATCAGCTCGGTGTAGCTGGTCAGCAGCGTCTCGAGTATGCGCAGGCCGTTCTTGCGCAGCGACGAGCCGGTCTCGGTCAGATCCACGATCGCGTCCACGATGTCGGGCACCTTGGCCTCGGTCGCGCCGTAGGACGGTATCACCATCGCCTTGACCCCGCGGGAGTCGAGGAACCGCCTGGTGAGCGACGGGAACTCGGTGGAGATCCGGACCCCTTCCGGCAGGTCGGCGGCGGACTGCCAGGACGCCGAGTTCGGCACCGCAAGCACCACCCGGACCGGCTGCGACGTGGCCTTGGAGTACCGCAGTTCGCCGAGCGAGACGACGTCGGCTTCGGTCTCCGCGATCCAGTCGCGGCCGGTGATGCCGAGGTCGAACAGCCCGCGCTCGATGTAGGAGGGGATCTCCTGCGGGCGCAGGAAGCGGACCTTGTCGATCCGCGGGTCGTCGATAGACGCGTGGTAGTCCCGGTCGGAGGACCGCTGCACGGTGAGGTCGGCCGCGTCGAACAGGTCGAGGGTCGCCCGCTCGAGCGAGCCCTTGGGCAGTACCACTGAAAGCATGAGCGTCCCTACGGGGTCTTGACGGGGTTGGCCTCGCGGATGGAACGCAGCAGCAGCGCGGTTTCCAGGGCGGCCACGACTGCCTCCCATCCCTTGTCCTCGTGACTGTCGGGCAGTCCGCACCGGTCGCGGGCAGACTCTACCGTGTCGCACGTCAGCACGCCATTTCCGATCGGCGTGCGGGCATCGAGCGCGACCCGGGTGAGGCCGGCGGTCACCGAGTCGCAGACGTAATCGAAGTGCGGGGTACCGCCGCGGATCACCGCGCCGAGGCAGGCCACCGCGTCGAATCGGCATGCGAGCTCGGCGGCCACCACGGGCAGTTCGATCGCGCCGGGCACCCGGACCACGAGCGGGTCTGGCACGCCGCAGGCCGCCGCGGCGGCGATGCCGCGGGTAACGAGGGAGTCCGTGATCTCCGAGTGCCAGCGTGTCGCGACGATGGCCAGGCTCAGCCCGGACGCCTCGACGGCTGCCAGGCCGGTCGCCTGCGGGCTCCCCTCGCCGCTCACGCTGACTCGGCCTGGGATACCACGGCTCGTTCGGGATTATTTAGATCTTGAATTTGATGGCCGAGCTTGTCGCGCTTCGTGGTCAGGTACCGCAGGTTGTAAGGGGTGACGGCGGCGGGCAGCGCGATCCTGGCGGTGATGTCGACGCCGCAGTCGGTCGGCCGCTGACCTTGGCCGGGTTGTTCGTCAGCAGGCGCACCGAGCGCACGCCCAGGTCGGCGAGCATCTGCGCGCCCGCCGAATACTCGCGGGCATCCGCGGGCAGGCCGAGCACCAGGTTCGCGTCCACGGTGTCCGCGCCCGCGTCCTGCAGCTCGTAGGCCCGCAGCTTGCTCAGCAAGCCGACCCCGCGGCCCTCATGCCCGCGCAGGTAGAGCACCACCCCGCGGCCCTCGGCCGAGATCGCCGCCATGGCCGCCTCAAGCTGCGCGCCGCAATCGCAGCGCAGCGAGCCGAACACGTCCCCGGTCAGGCACTCCGAGTGCAGCCGGGTCAGCACGTTCGCGCCGTCGGCCACGTCGCCGAGCACCAGGGCCAGGTACTCGGTGCCGTCGATCTCGTGCCGGTATCCGAACGCCTGCCACAGGCCGTACGCGTTCGGCAGCCTGGTCTGCGCCTGGCGGCTGAGCTGGCGTTCGGTGCGACGGCGGTAGTCGATGAGCTGCTCGATGGAGACCAGCGCGAGGCCGTGGGCGGTCGCGAAGTCGCGGAGCTCGGGCAGCCGGGCCATCGTGCCGTCGTCGTTGACCACCTCGGCGAGGATGCCCGCCTCCGGAAGGCCGGCCAGCCGGGCCAGGTCGACCGCGGCCTCGGTGTGCCCAGGCCGGCGCAGCACGCCGCCCTCGGCGGAGCGGAGCGGGAATATGTGACCCGGGCGCACCAGGTCCGCCGCTGTCGTGCCGGGATCGACGAGGCGCAGCACGGTGGCGGCCCGGTCGGCGGCCGAGATGCCGGTGCTCACGCCGTCGCGGGCGTCCACGCTGACGGTAAACGCGGTGCGCATGCGTTCGGTGTTCTGCGATGTCATCAGCGGCAGCTGGAGCCGGTCGAGGTCGGCGCCGCGCATCGGGGCGCAGATCACGCCGCTGGTGTAGCGGATCATGAAGGCGAGCAGCTCGGGGGTGGCCAGGCTGGCGGCGGCGATGATGTCGCCCTCGTTCTCCCGGTTCGCATCGTCGACGACGACCACCGGGCGCCCCGCCGCGATGTCCTTGATCGCGCGGTCGATGTCGTCAAGCACCTGGTTCACTTCTGTCCCTCCCTGCCGAGCAGCTTCTCCACGTACTTAGCGAGCACGTCCACCTCCAGATTCACGACCTCACCCGGCTTCTTGGTACCGAGGGTGGTGCGGGCGAGCGTCTCGGGGATGAGGCAGACCTCGAACCATGCCTCGCCGAGCGCGGACACGGTGAGGCTGATGCCGTCCACCGCGATCGATCCCTTCTCCACCACGTAGCGGGATATCGCGGCCGGCATGCTGATCCTGACCTGGTCCCATCCAGCGGACGGGGTGCGGGAAAGGATCGTGCCCGTGGCGTCCACGTGGCCCTGCACGAGATGGCCGCCGAGGCGATCGGCGAGGCGGACCGAGCGCTCCAGGTTGACCTGGGTACCCGGCGTCAGCGCACCCAGGCCGGACCTGTCCAGGGTCTCGCCCATCACGTCCGCGGAGAACGTCCCGTCCGCGATGTCGGTAACCGTCAGGCATACGCCGTTGACCGAGATCGACTCGCCGGGAGAGGTGTCCGTGGTGCCGCCGCGGATGGTGAGCCTGGCGGCGTCGCCGCGATGCTCGATTTCGGCGACCTCGCCGAGTTCCTCAACGATCCCGGTAAACATCAGCGCTTTCCTCCTCGAAGCCCAGCCATGCTGCGGGCTCCGGGGGCCGCGCGGGTCACCGCGCGTAAGCGCTTTACGCGACCACGCCGATGCGTGGCCGCGCGCGTGCTGCCTCCCATCCGGACTTTCACCGTCGGTCCCGGAATTTCACCAGGTCAACCGGCCGCTGGATGCGGACGGGTCGCGGACTTTCACCGCCGGTTCGGAGTTTCACCGACCCCGGAGCACGCTCTTGCTCGTACAAGCCAGTGTGCCACACCGGATATTCCTGATTCGGGCAGGGTAGTGAGAGCTGGTTAGGATCGGGACATGGCGGTCAGGGCGGTGATCTTCGACTGGGGCGGGACGCTCACGCCGTGGCATTCCATCGACCCTTCCGAACTCTGGCAAGCGGTATGCACGCGGCACTATCCGGCCGCCGAGGTGGCGGCGATGGCGGCGGCGGCATGGGCGGCCGAGGTCGAGTTGTGGCAGCTGGCGGAGTCCTCGCAGCTCAGCTCGACGCTGGAGGGCGTGTTCGCGCGGGCCGGGATAACGGCGTCGCCCGACCTGCTGGCGAGTTACTTCGAGGCGTGGGATCCGCACACGATCACCGACCCCGACGCAGCGCCGCTGCTGCGCGAGTTGCGGCGGCGGGGAATCAAGATAGGCGTGCTCTCCAACACCATGTGGCCGCGCAGCGCCCACGAGCAGATCTTCGTCAGGGACGGGGTGTTCGACCTGATCGACGGCGCCGTCTACACCAGCGAGATCCCGTGGGTTAAGCCGCATCCGGAGGCGTTCCGCGCCGCGATGGCTGCTGTCGGGGTCACCGATCCCGCCGCCTGCGTCTTCGTCGGCGACCGCCCTTATGACGACATTCACGGCGCCAAGACGGCGGGCATGCGCGCGGTTCTGGTGCCCAATTCCGACGTGCCCGCCTATGACGGCGCCGAGCCCGACGCGGTCATCGCCCGCCTGGCCGAATTGTCCGCCCATCTCGACCGCTGGTAAGCCCGGAAAACTTCGCGGGAAAAGTGTTGGCGGACCCGACTGCCCTGACTCATATCCGCGGGGAGCGGATGGGGCTGTCGGGACGTCGGGAGCTTGTACCGAGGGGGGGCGGGTTCCCGGCGTTCCGTCGGGCTCCAGCGGGCCCAGCGGAGAGAGTTACTTGCCCGTATGTGGGCGGTATGTGCATGAGGCAGGACAGCGTGGTTACCTTAGCCATATGCGCGACAGCGAGCTAGTCGCGGCCATTGTGGCGGGCGACCCCGAAGGACTTGCCGAGGCATACGACAAGTACGCGTCGCCGCTGTACACCTACTGCCGGTCCCTGCTGCGCGAGCCGGCGGATGCCGCCGACGCCGTGCAGGACACATTTGTCATCGCGGCGAGCAGGTTGGCGGGACTGCGTGATCGTGACCGGCTCCGGCCGTGGCTTTATGCCGTGGCCCGTAACGAGTGCCGCCGCCGCATGCGCGAAAGCGCCGCCGAGGTCATATCGGCACCCGACGAGGTGCCGGAGGTGACCGACGAGGCGGCAGAGGTCGGTACCGACGCTGAGCGCGAGGACCTGCGCACGCTGCTGCGTTCCGCGGTACGAGGGCTGAACTCCGGCGAGCAGGACCTGATCGAGCTGCAGCTCAGGCAGGGACTGGAGGCCGGCGAGATCGCGGACGTGCTCGGGGTCTCCCGCAATCACGCGCACGCGCTGCTCTCCCGCGCCCGAGATCAGCTGGAGACATCGCTCGGCGCGCTGCTTGTCGCCCGGACCGGGCGGGAGGATTGCGCCGCGCTGATGACCATGCTGGCGGACTGGGACGGGCAGCTGACCGTCCTGATGCGCAAGCGGCTCAACAGGCATATCGAGCAATGCCCGGCCTGCACCGAGCGCAAGCGCCGCGAACTGGCCCCCGCGATGCTGCTCGGGCTGGCCCCGCTGGCCGCGCTTCCGGTCATCGCAGCCCCCGCCGGCCTGCGGGAACAAGTGCTCAGGCTGGTCGGCAGCGGCACACCGGAAGCGGTCGCCCACCGGGCCGCCGTGTTGCAGCGGACACCGCCGTTCGGGCACCACGGGTTCCCCAAGCCGGTCGATCCGCCGAAGAGCATGCGCTGGCGTACCAGGCAGGTGCAGGCCGCGGCGGCGGGTGCGGTCGTGGCGGCGATCGCCGCTGCGGTGCTCATCGCCCTGGCGCTCACGGGCGGCTCCGGGCACCATGGCGGCCCGCAGGCCGCGGGTGGCCAGACGTCGTTCGCGCCGGGCGGCGCTAGCAGCACGGCGACAGGCGCTATCGGGGCACCGAGCAGTGCCCCGGCGGGCCTTCCCGGCGTTCCGGGGCACTCGGCGCAGCCCACCGGGCCGGGCAGCGGCGGTGGGCACCTGTCGCCGTCACCCACCGCCGGCGGCGGTGGAGGCGAGCCGACGCCCGCGCCCGGCACTTCCCCGTCACCGACCACCGGACCGGCGCCCACCTCCACCGCGCCGTCATCCAGCAGCTCGAGGGCCAGCCCGACGCCGACTCCCCCGCCGCCTAAGCAGGGCACGCTGACCGTGTCGCCCACGACGGTCCTGCTCAGCCCGCTACTAGGCGGCTCCATCACCATCAGCGCCTCGGGCGGGCCGGTGAACTGGTCCGTCTCGGAGTCCGGGAGCCTGGTCGGCAAGCTCACCATCGCCCCGAGTTCCGGCACGCTGACGTCCGG